>VOFH01000056.1_pt1 | contig 77892 bp, 52 predicted proteins | sample 5384091 | NCBI WGS metagenome assembly VOFH01 (sample SAMN12384727, study PRJNA508395) | human gut metagenome | isolation source: healthy gut G | host: Homo sapiens
GTTCCAGTCAGACTGGCCATCCATTATGTTACGAGGCATCATAGTGTAATCTACCTCCCGCCCTTTTCCATGCATAACCTCCAAAGTACGATGTACCTGGCGATCACAATATTCCAAAGCTCTGTCCACCTCCAGTTTGTTGTCTACTTCAGTACAGGCTGAAAGCAGACATAACCCTATACCTACTAATAGATTTTTTGTATTCATAATTATCCTTTCTTTTTTACTTATTGATACGGAACCAATCGGCATCTACCCAACCTCTTTCCTTACCATAAGGAGCTGTACTGAATAATCCTACTTTCGCTCCTATCCACTTACCTTGACGAGCAGTAAAAGGCACACCGGCCAATGTATATTTCCTGCCGTCCAGACTGTAGCTGAAATAACAGATACCTCCCCAGTTACTTTCACCTGCAAATAAATATCACGCTCATAATTGGAATAGAGCCCGGCTCCGAACCGGCGGCTTACAGGTAATTCCGCAAGATGCGCATCCTTGCAGACCACTTGATTCAATATAAATTTATCACCTTCTTTTACTACACCCAGATAGCCATAATCCCACCCCATCACTATCAGTCCGGACTGCTGTCCGTCCGCTTTCGCAGAAACTTTCAGTTTGGCAGTCGCCGTAAATTCTTCGGCAGGGAATTTTTGTAACAAGAGATTCGGCACCTCCCAAAAATTTACAAAATCCTTGGACAAAATATGTCCATGTATACGAATGTAACCCAAATCAGAGGTAAAGCCAAACGTATCCTGATAATTGGCATGCCATTCCCATTGCAAGCCCAATTGCCTTGTGTTGAATTCATCACTCTCAATCGGTGTCTCTATAGGATAAGTCCTGCCTACATCCGGCTTTTTATATCGTTTTACAGGTTCACCACACCCATCTCCATCCTTGTCCTCCCCAATCACGGGCCAATCATTTTCCCACTTCACAGGATTCAAGTGCAAGACTCTACCATACATAGCTTTATCTTGAAAATTGATAAACCAAGACTCGCCTGTACAGGTTTCCACCCATCCCCCCTGATGAGGGCCATTTATGTCCGTATCTCCTTGGGCCATAACAATTTTTGACTCGTATGGGCCATACACATTGCGAGAGCGAAGTGCCAATTGCCAACCCGTCACCACCCCTCCGGCTGGTGCCAGGATGTAATAATATCCGTTGCGTTTATAAAACTTAGGTCCCTCTATAGTATGATTTACACCATCATTGCCATCAAAAACCAATACAGGTTCACTAATAACTTTTGTACCTTCCGCATTCATCTCACAAACCGTAATCACACTATTGAATGCGGCACGACTGCCCGCCCACGCATGTACCAAATACACTTTTCCATCCTCATCCCACAACGGAGTAGGATCTATCATTCCTTTCCCAGCCTTTACCAAGACCGGTTTTTCCCACTCACCCAGCGGATCTTTGGTCTTTACCATGAAAATACCCAATCGGGATCTCCCCAATAGATAAAAAACTCACCGTTGTGGTAACGGATAGAAGGAGCCCATACCCCTTTTCCATGTTGAGGAGCGTTAAAGAAAATGGTCGGCTCTATCTCCTTCAAGGCATAGTTTGCCAAACGCCAGTTGACCAAATCCTTTGAATGAAGAATGGGCAATCCCGGAGCGCAGCCAAAACTGGAAGCGGTCATGTAAAAATCATCACCTACGGCACAAACATCCGGATCAGAGTAATCCGCATGAATAATCGGATTAATATACGTACCGTCTTTCTGATCGGGCACCCATACCTTGGATACATACTGAGCATCTGCCTGTTGCCATGCACCACATACTAAAGCCGCTATAATCACTATTTTTTCATTCTTACCTATTATAAAAGTGCCCTGAAACAATCATTCTTACCTTAAAAAACGTACTCTATTAAACTTAAAAAATCACCTAACCTTCATTTTTGTTAACCTAATCTATCTATAATACGGACAAGAAAACCAATACACTCAACGAAAGTGGTTATTTTTATAATACTTGTCCTCTATACTTTTTATATTCTTCTATTTCCTGATCCGTCGCTGGCACGAGTTGCATGGCCACACCACCTCCAGGCTTTAATGCGAACTGCATGATTTGAGAAGAATCCACCAACAAACGGGTACATTTCACCTGAGTACGAGTCTTCATTTTATCTCCCCCATCTGTATAAATACGGGCCAGATAGGTCTTTCCCTTATCTAAAAATGAAAGATTTACCGATTGAGCAGAACCTTCATTATTAGTCAAAGCTCCTACAAACCAGTCATTACCTTTGCGACGCGCCATAGTTATACACTTACCCGGAGCACCTTCTAATACTTTTGTATCATCAAATACGGTTTGCAGATTCTCGAACCATTCTATTTCGGGCTCCCCTTGATAGAATGAAGGGCGGTCATACCAGAAGATAGTTTGTAAAGGACTGTAAAAAATCAATGAAGCCGCCAACTGATGAGCATGGGTGTTCTTCAGGCGTTTGTCGAAATAACAGATGGTATAATCCGCCGCTCCATTAATCATACGGGTAAAAGGCAGAATCGTATTATGCGTAGCGTCGGGAAATTCCTCATTCCCCCGTATCCCTTCCTGAGTGAGCAAGTTAGGATAAGTACGGCTGAAACCGGATGGACGGAACTCATCATGAATATTAATCAACAATTTGTTTTCGGCAGCCAGACGAACCATATCATGCAGCCAAGTAGCCCAACGATGACTGGCATACTGTACGAAACCGGATTTCACACCTACGACTCCCCACTTATGCAGCAATGGAAAAAGCTCATGCATCTGTTTCATCAGGGCATGCTGATTGACATACACCCATACACCTACTCCTTTTTTCTTTCCCGTATGCAATGACACGTGGCATGTCCAGTTTGGAAACCACCTTTGTGGCATCTCCGTCATGAGAAGTACAAGGCATATACCATTGCCAGTCGAACAACATATAAGGAATATGATGGGCAGCACAGAAATCAATTGTAGCTATGGCCCCTTCGGTGGTAATAGTCGTTTCACGCATAATCTTGCCGGGCCTGATCCAGTCCGTATCGGTTATCTCACAAGGAGGATTCAGGTTCTGGATGATGTCGTTGTGTTCCAGCAATTCCCCCGGCTTATCAGCCGCCATGATAATTTTCCATGGAGTAGCATAATAAGTAACAATATCCACAGGGCTATACATGACCGAAGTCAGTGTATTCTGTTTAGTCGGAGAAGCTACAAACTTAGTCAGACACCAGTCATCTACATCGGCATCAGTCAAAGCTACCCACAGCCCATTGGGAAGTTCTACGGTCAAAGCACGTTCTACCGGCAATTTGATGTCATTAATGGCAAGGTGCTCAAAGGCGCTTGCGCCCATTGCTCCGCCCACGCCATCGCACCGGGGAAAACGTATATTCAGTCAGATCCCCCACCACTTTATGAAAAATGGCCTGTGGATGTTCAGGAAAAAAACGGAAAGCGATGCCTTCATCATACGCACGTACTTCAATATTCAAACGATAATTGGAACCGTCTTTTTGGAAAGATACATGGTTGCCTCATTATACGCCTCACGAACCGTGCTACGTTCTCCATACAGAGGATGCCAAGACTTGTTGACAGCAGGCTGATAGATCACACTATCCACCTCCAAATTATCCATCCAACATTTTACCTGATTTATTTTACGGGCAAGCGCCAGTTCCCAAGTACGGTTATCCAGCTGAAGACCGGCACGGGAGTTTCCGATAACCTCTCTGCCTCTATACTTTACCTGATATACTATTTCATTTACCGAAGAAGAAATTTTCTCCTGCCTGAACATGACTTCATGAACTCCCTCCGGGGACGTCAATTTCAATTCTTTAGAATGACCTGCATAAAGCGAAGCCGTACAGGTCAACGCACATGCTATGAGTATTATTTTTTTCATAATGATTACTTTTTAATTAGTAGTACGGATGAATCGGAAAACTCACTCAACGAAAAGAAAAATAAAATCTATAGGATAAAACAATTAACCGCAGAGACCTTCAGCATTAGTCCCTGCGGTGAATAAGGATGCACAAAAAAATTATAATTTTTGATTGTAACCTTCATTCAGTTTTTTGGTTTCTTTTCCTATTTTCACCCGTACAGGACCGGTTGCTGAATAGTACCAAACACCATGCTGCATATAGATTGCAGCATATACGTCATGATCCGATTCTAAAACAAAGTTACCTTTCTTTAGTGAACGGCCACAGCCAAGATACATCAGTTGAATCTGACCTTCTTTTTCTCTTATCAATCCTAACCTGCCACAGAATGAAACACGTTTGGAAGGATGATGAGCCTGCATGTCCGTCGCAGTGAACAGATAATCCGCATATCCGTCCGCCGTATTCACCTTCACCCCGGTACAGCCATCATCTCCCTGCAAGGCTTCTACACCGAGCACATTCGGACCACTCTTTTTATACGCTTCATAAACAGAAACAAAAGGATGAGTATGAGCATTATTACCTTCCTGACGAACAATCAAAGCAGGAGTCGGCATAGGAGGCATACAAATATCGCCGGGAGTCAACCCTTTATTCATTGTAGTCGGGGGAGCATCCACCTGATAAATTTCACGTCCCTCACCTCCTGTCATCCATAAACGCGCCGTTATATCTTCGGGCATACTCCATGAAGCGATGAAATTCTGGTTATAATCGGATTTATGCAGATTGGAAAACCAATGATATCCTTCATGCCACGTCTTGTCAAACTTCTCCAAAGCCTCACCGGGAAGCTTGTTCCCTTCCGAATCAGTGATTTCCATCGAAGTACCTACATGATGGAACAAATAATCATTATCCGCCCTGTCCGACCGGAAAATATCCACATAATAACCACTATTCCCCGAAGTACGGACCATAGCGACCATTCTTCTTTTCTCACCGGCAGACACATCGGCAAAGTTGAGGTAAGGAGTTAATTCCCTATCATTTACGAATTCTCCCTCCTTCACCATAGGTTCCATAGCATGAATAGTGATATCTCCTTCCGTATATCCGGGTAAAACCGTATTAGAACCTGTAGGAGACTGATGGTATCCATGATCTTTGCTCCAATAGGACTCATAAGCCGCTGCATCCGGAGCCAACGCATAACCATACGCATAGAATTGTAAAGCCAACCCGTTCGGAGTGAGATGGTATCCTTTTTTACCACCATACAGAGTGAACATCATTTTATAATCTCCCTCCCAGTTCTTCATTGTAATAAAACGATGATGGGGAGAATAAGACGCACGCTCATTACTCTCTGCACGTACAGACGGGATGGTAGCTGTATAGGTACAAAGCCCTGTCCAACCGGCATTATTTCTGGAGTATTTCTTTTGAGAAATCCCTTTGTTCAAGGCACTTGCCACTTTTTCCACCCCCTCCTTATTATCTGTTCCGGTATAATAAGTCAGCAGATTTTCAAACGTCTGAAAATTAGCACTTCCCCCACGTGAATCACCGAACACCACCATATTGGCTGCATCGTCCATCCAAGGAAATACAGCCATTGCAGCTTTCTGCAAAATGGGGTTACCGGCTATGATATCTATCCCGGCACGTTTCAAGGGAGCCGCCCAATCAAGCAATGACTGCACTGTACCGAATGAATAACCGGGAGATTCCGGCCACAGCCCTGTCACCCGATCGTAAGTTTTCAATATATCGGGAATGGCATCATGATAGGGAGTAGATTCGTTCACCAGCAGATTCAAATAATACTCTTTTCCTTTACCGTCAGCATAAGCCTCATTATGATCGAGCACCAACATAGGACGCAGCATTATATTCCACCCGTTCACATTCCAGTTACCCGATTTGCCACCGCGTACCAGCCCTATATTGATAAAACGCTTAAAGACTTCGGCAGCTACCGTTTTTGTATCTTTCCCAATTGCTTTCAGATGAGCATGAGGATGCCGTATCAAATAATCGAAAGCAAAATCATACGCCATTGCCGCATGCATTACCAAATCATCATGTATCTGTTCGTAATCATAATAGCCGCAAATACCTCCCGGTTCCCAACCACCGACACTGCCACACGACTTTTCAGGGTCCAAAATAGGATTCATATAATACGTCCCTACCAACCACACATTAAATATATCTGTGGCAAAACGGGCAAACTTCTCTTCTCCTGTCACCCAATAAACAAAAGCGGCATTTTCTGCTAATGTCAAGATCTCGACATTATTCCCCCGTATCATGTGCCCGCTTTCCTTATAAGGCACTTTGACCGAAGGCTCCGAAGGATTTAATTTATTAATTCCCCACATATCACCTGTTTCATTATAAGGAGTGCGGTCCTCCAGCGGAACATTGACATACTTATTCCAAGTACGCATTCCCGGCATTCTTACAGTGGGAACAGGAGCATTCCCTCTCCATAGTCCCAATTCTGTTTTTTCAAATAACATTGAGTATAGCCATCTTTCCAATACATGGCCAGCCGGGAAGTTATCCATTCGGGATCAGTCTGATGACGATCCACATATTTTTCCACTTTGGAGCGAATAGCTGCAAAGGCTTCCCCAGCCCAAGGCTCATTTTTCACTTTTTGCAGAACAGACGCCCTATCCGCCGGAGCAACATAGACACAAGGGTGTTGCTGCGCCTGAACAGCCAACATACATCCCATCCCCAAAATAAAGGCGGCTAGAATCTTTTTCATTCTGATTCCATGAACTGCCAACCTGAAAATAAAAACGAATCCTCTATTCATATTCCTATATCATTTGATTAGTCAAACCATATATAAATACGAATCAAAGGATTCATTTACTCATCTAATAATGAAATTTATTCTTTCTCCAAATCCCAATATACCACATAACGCTGCCGATGAATATTGTACAACGGTTCTATCACATCTCCTTGAGAAGTCGTAAACTTTAACTCCGTACCGACACGCCGTACACTGCGTTCAGGATGCTTGACATCAAGTTTTAACGTGGTGCGAAGTCCTACAGGGATATGATAATCATACGTATAATAATCATTGTACAAAGCAGGATTGGAATCGGGCGCAGGTGCCTGCATTCCTTCTGTTCCCCGTTCACCGGCCAACACTACCGGACCATAAACCAACGCTCCCTTTTGAGGATTATCCGGAGTCGTTTCCACACGGAGACGCATGGGATAATCAGCCGTAATACGGTCACCGTCTTTCCATAGACGAGTGATAGCAATATATGAACCGGGCTTCTGCTTCACCGCCACCTTTTTACCATTTACAGCGACTTTCACTTCCTTGCTCCACGAAGGATAACGAAGATAAACCGTAGTCTCTACAGGACTTTGAGTGCCTATGGTCAGAACTGTGGTTTCCTCTGCCGGAAAATCCGTTTCCTGGCGGAGAGTCAATCCTTTCTCCTGCCAATTGACTACCGAAGGAATAAAAAGATTCACATAAATGCCTTTATCATTGTGATAATAGATGGCTTCTCCATATTTAGCATGGTTTTCAAAGCCGCTGCCCACACAACACCAAAAAGAGTTTTCTTTCGTACTATACACCTTATGCGAACCCGAAAGCAAGGGCAGGAAATATGTCACCATACCGGTTTGAGGATCTTGCTGTCCCAAAATATGGTTATAAAGAGCACGTTCATAATAATCCGCAATAGCAGCATCGGCTGTCCAGCAGAACAGATGACGGGACAGCTTCAACATATTATAGGTACAACACGTTTCCCCGGTATAACCTGACACATGCTTGGAGAACCGGGCCGGATCAAAATAATGTTCCTTGTCACTACTGCATCCGGGGGCAAATGTATGATGGTCTATCATAGTATGCCAAAAGAAATCGGATAACTTTCTGCTGTTCTCATCCTCTGTCAATTCATAATTACGAGCTTCGGCTATCACTTTCGGAATAAATGTATTGGTATGTTTAGTACCCAAATCATCACGTAGTTCCTTTAACGGATCAATCACTTCATTATGGTAAAAGAATTGAGCCAGCCACCGATGACGTTCATCCCCGGTTATCGCATACAAATTATAAAAAGACTCATTCACTCCACCAAATTCATTCCGTATCATCTTTTGACGTGTAGTCTCATCCAATGGTTTGAGCTTATGATAGGCCCAGTCGGCCATACGGATAACAACCTCCAAAGCTTTCTGATTGTCACTGTAAAGATACTGGTCTATCAATCCAGAGAAAAGCTTATGAAGCGTGTACCACGGTGCCCATACACTGGTGCCACGGATGTTACGATTAATCAATTCTTCAGGATAAGCACTCAAATAACCATTACCCAACGCGTTTTGTACTTCAGCCAGACCACTTACCAAACTGTCTCCTTTGTGTCTGAACAGTTTACTGCCTGTCGCCGCATACATCAGGCCGTAGGCAGAAAGCAAGTGCCCTGTGGTGTGTCCACGCAATTCACAGTCCAAGGATTCCCATCCGCCTAATTTCTTTACTGTCATGTAACCACCTTCCCGACCGGCAAACACACCCGCATTAGTACGGAAACTATGTAACAGCCTGTCCACCTCTATAGAAGCCATCCACATAGAATCACGCATCATATTTTCACGAAAACGACTCGGCAGCAAACGGACATCCTTCAAATCAAAGCTCTTGACTTGCATCGGAGCTATGGTTTCTTTTTTCAATTTTCCGGAATGCTGGCCGGGATAAACTGATTGGCCAGACAAACCACCTGAAACAACTAGCGACATAACCGCTATAAATACTTTCCTCTTCATATCATTGTATTTTTTCATTTACTATCCGATTATTGGAATCTCTATTTTATAATACGAAAAAAAGGAAGAGAGCACTCAAAATACCTCTTCCTTTTTCAGCAGTCCAACCACTTTTATTCCAAGTCATTTAAAAATTCTTCCAATGCTTCATTAAATGCTTCCGGTTACTCCATATTCATCATGTGACCACAATCATCCAGCACTTTCAATTTTCCATTCGGAAGATAATCCAAAATCTCAGGATGATCGGAATATCTGTTTCCGGGTGACCTGCCTTCAACAATCAAAGTAGGTACCTGAGGATGATTTTCTTTCAGTTTTGCATAAGCATCCAGTCCGATTATCACCCTCACCTCCTTATGTAAAGGCTGCCATGCATCCCAGTCATCGATCATCTCCCACAGAGGCACACGCATTCTTTCTTTTCTTGTTCCACCCGACTGCATCAGTCCTTCGAACCATTCCTTCTTCATCACATCCACTCCTTTCTTTTCCAGTGCTGCGATTTCTTCATCCCGTTTTGCCGCTTCCTCTTTTGTCATCGGCTCACTGGGTCCTTTTGATTTGCGGATATTTCCGCTGGCCAAGAAAGCGGACAACATACGGTCCGGAAAACATCCCAGCATATCCGCACCAACGAATCCCCCCAAAGACAAACCTACAATATGCGCTTTCCGTATATGCAAAGCATCCATCAAAGCAACCAGATCTTCTGCATGGGTAAATTGGAAATCTTCCGTTTGTTTGGATGAAATGCCATATCCGCGCAAATCATATCGTATAGCTCGATAATGCTTTGCAAACTTAAAGAACTGTTCATTCCACATTCTACGGTCCAAAGAGTGTCCGTGAATAAAAATAAGCGGCTCTCCCGTACCTGCTTCTTCATAATACAAAGAACCTTCCGGAACCTTCATATAACCACTTTTCACCTGTACATCGCCGGTATCTTGTGAATATAATCCGGTCAAACCGGATAATATTAATAAACAAATAAATGCCAGAATCCTCATATTCCTAGATTTACATAAAAGATACTATTTGACTTCAATTCTTTCAATATATTCATTGGTTATAAAACCATTTAAATCTTTCATTTTCTTCCCATTAACCACAACGTTCTCAAAAATCACATCCCGTACCATCCGGTCTTTGTCCAATCCTTTTATCAGTGACGGGTTTTCTCCCACCCCGTTATAAGTAATATTACGGAAAGTCACTCCATCAATGCTTTGTCCGGGTTGTTTGTCATACTTCCCGTTAAAACGGACATTGATATGAAACAGCCTCCCCTCTTGAATACTTTCCACACGAATATCCTCAAACAATATATTTTTCACCCTGTTCCTGTCGCCTGCATCTATAGCCATACATCCCTGATAAGGCACATCATCTTCATCATGTTCCAAAATATCAATATTGCGGAAAACCAGATTCTCAATAATCTCTCCTGTCGGAGAATTCGGATCACCATGACCACCTACATTGATAGGATGAGCAATATCCGCCCAAAGAATGGTATTCTGTACAGTGATATTGTCCGAACCGCCCCACCAGTTCCAACGATGATTATATAAAGCAATGCAGTCATCACTATTACGCATAAACACATTGTCTATCAATACATCGTGACAGCACATCATGTCGATGCCATCGCTCCAACCTTTACAACTGAATGATTTCAGGTTCTTGATTGTCACCCCCTCAGCACCTCCGCCAAATACGGTATAATGATCAGGATTGACCACTGTTATGCCATCTATCACTATATTTTTAGAATCAGTGATTTCAATACCACGAACAGGATGGTCCAAAATGCCACGCCCAATGATCCGTACATTCTCCACTTTATCCAGCAGCAACTTCGCTTTCACAACAGCTCCCGGTGCCAGATAAACCGTCGTATTGCCTGGTATTCTTATCTGATTGTTCGGCAGATCTTTGGGACGATGCACTCCCGGCCCGAAATACATCACTCCTTTCTCTTCTTCCGAGTAAGTCTCCGTTTCCATCGGATTGGCAAAAAGATGGAGATTATGCAGGCGGTCGCCATTAAACTCCACAGACAGATACTGAGGTTTGTCCAGCGTAAACGTAATTACATTCTTATTCTGCACATACTGCACTTTCCTGGCCTGCGGACGGATATCGACCTCATGAATCATCCCATTATTTTTTTTCACCATCACTTCTACAGGACTGCCCATATCAAACTGTACCATCGAAGCATCCTGTACCCTATCCATATCTACCTGCACATTATACTCAAACAGATCTTTCCAGTCGCCCCCCGGCACACGGACACGAACCGTATAGTCATCATTATGAGGCATACCGGTCTGCAGTCCTTCGGGATAAGTCACTAATTGAGCCTGTACGGCCACACAGCATACCATAAGACAAAAGGTCAATAAATTCTTCATATTTTGCATTTTTCTTATTAGATACGTTGGGCAAACGTTTTTCACTCAAAAATAAGATGTTATCAACCGTCAACTTACAAATTAAATCAGTCTTTTCCGAATCTGTTCCGTTCCACCTCTTTTCCTTCATAAAAAAATACGACTTCATAAGATGATTTGTCATCCGCCAAGGCTGCATCCGGAGAGAAGGCCAGATACTCTACTTCATAAGGCTGCAATGTCTTTAGAGTCATCCGCCCCAAGCTATGGCCGCCACATATCACCTCCACTTCCGCCGGTTCCGATGCAGACAATCCAAAGTTTTGTATCTCCACTTTCAATTCCCCTTTTTCCTTATCAAACACAGGACGACGGGCAGAAAGCAAAGCCGGCCGGTAATTCACATAAGGCAGGCGGGCATAACCGTAAAGCATGTTCCCATTCCTGTGTTTTCCTATCATTTTGGGAGCAAACTCACCAGAGGTAATTCCACTTCCTTCGGCATTAAAAACCACAATCAAGTCTTCCCCCGAAACCTTGGTCTTCACCGGTTTGCAACCACGCCCGAAGTTCACTTCTGTAAACGAACCGAACCGCAACGACTTTACATCCACATCCGTTTGCGGATGGAACCCCTCTTCGGCGGCAATCTTCACTTCAATGGTACGGGTAGACGGAGTGATCTCCTTTTCATTCAAAACGGACAATAGCATCCCTTTATTCAAGGGAACGCTTATGTTCTTGGAACTATGTTTGTCATTAGGAAGGTCGTTCCATTTTATCGTATCAATCACGGCAAAATTCATTTGGACGGCACGCCCCTTCTCGTCCTGGAAAACCTTAGGACGCTCATATTTAAACCAACGCTCCACCGTTCCGTCTTTATGGAATGATACGCCCGGCATGTATGCTTCTCCCTGTTCCGTCACCCAATGTACTCCATCCTTGGAACGCTGGTAGAAAGCAATCCTGCCCAACCAGTCATTTACGATCAAGTGATATTGCAAATCATCCCTCCATACCACCGGATCTTCAAACCGGCCCTCCACGTCCGGGTAAACCCGTTTGTCCGTCAACTGCTTATAGGGTGAAAGTCCGTCTTTGCTGATCCAGACACCTCCACCGCGGCATACCATCAGATAAGAGCCATCCTGACGACGGGCAAAAGTCAGATTGGAGAGGCCTTCTATGATTTTACGGTCACGCGGGTCAAAACTGAACTTTCCATACGTCCAAACCTTGTCATCCACCCTGTCCGCTATATAATAACCATCAATAACATAGACCACGATACGGCCGTCCGACAGACGGAACGCTTCCGGATTATGTCCTTTTCCAATGGAATTCCGTATTTTAAAAGGTCCCGTGAGCCGGTCACTTACCGCATGAAAAACGGTAGAGTTTGACCAGAACATGTGACCTTTCGGAGAGTTCTCGGGCCAGCCACACACAAACAGATGATATTTGCCTTCCGTATCCTGCAATATATTTCCTCCCCAGAAAGAAACTCCGGGAAGCTCAATGCCATTATCCACATAACGGTTCAGCACACTGTCAGTTCCCCATATCCCCTTGGCCTGGATACCGTCGGGCATCGGAAGGAAACGGTCCATAAAACGTGCACCCTTTACCAGATGTTGCCATTCGGCAGGACGTTCACGCTCGGTTATCTGTGCATGTACAGGAGCAAACAAAAAACTCGCAGCCATTAAAAAGAAGAGCTTTTTCATCGTATCATTATTTTACACGTTAACAAATCGTTTATTTATATGCTCAAAAATAAAAAGATTAAGCTGACATAAGTACCAGCCAGCTTAACAAAAAGCACGCAAACCTTTGCGTAAAATAAACTTCCACCAAATTCTTCGCCTTACCCGCTCATTCAATAACCACGCCTGATACTTTTACCGTGCCCTTCTCATAAACTACAGGAGTTACCTTTCCATTCACGACAACCGCTTTCGGACGTTTCTCGCTTCTGAATCCAGCATTCATCTTCGGTTGACCATCCATCCACAATTTCATCCGCCCGTTTTCCTCCTTTTGAATCACAAAAAGCTTAGCCAAAGAAGAAAAGAAAGAAACATCTCCTCGTCTTAAAGCGCTTCCATAACAAATAAAGTGCTCTTTTGAACCGGCTGGTTCCATACCAGCCTCATAAGTGACTGCAAACATATAAGCGTCCGTAAACCATCCGTCCGCTTCAATCCATGAATTGCTATGCATCAATCGCCCGTCGGCCAATTGATTGATATAGAGATCTGTTATTTTTCCCTTATAATGAATACGAAGTCCTATCCAATCTTTGCCTTCCCGTCTTTCCATATAAGGAAGATCTTTCTGGTCCGGCGTTTCTTTCAAGATGATGGCGGTCAGCCCTTTCACCCGATCCACTTTTGCCGGCAAATGAAATGAATAATACGTTTCTGTTCCTTTTAAATCCTCCGTTGGAGCTTCTACTTCTTCCCAATATAAATCTTCGGGGTAATCATGTACAAAATCGGATTTCGCCAACAAACGGGGATATAGCGGACGGACAACAACTGAAGAATTCCCATTTGTTATATTCAGATCAATTCCACGTTTTTCCGCCTCTCCTCCCGGATGCCAAAGCCATTCAAAATGTCCCACATCATGAGTTTTCAAATCATCAATCATATAAATCACATCATCTATCCACAGGAAATGACGGAAATTACGACTAAACTGGTCTGAATACGGGCCGGTTCCATTGGCCAATACATATTTTACATTATCCGCATCGAGCAAATAATGTAAATACCCTCTCAGCATTGAACCATGATATTGTTGTTCACGCGACTGTCCTTTGCCATTGAAAAGCACGACATTGTGTGCCTCGCTTTGAAAAAAATAATTACGGTAACTGGGATTAGGATACCAGCAGTTTCCCGCATCTTTTATAATATCCACTCCTTTATGAAAGATGATGAACGAGTTGGCGTCCGCATGAGAATGATTCCATGTATGCCCCGATTTAACGGCCAGCATGGTAGCATCCTTCTCCCAGGAAGTACGCATCGTAGCCCACCCAAAATCTGCAAAAAGTTGTGATTTCTTTATTTCAGGCAACTGCGGCGCTTTGCTTAGATCGGGCGTATAGAGAAATCCCATCGGACGGTCGATAAAATAACCGTCACGGTGTTGCCCCTGTTCCACCTGATTCATATACCAAAGCATATTATCATTCCTGATTCCCATCGCATAGAGCAGCATCAAGGTACTTTCGGCAGTCACATTCTTATGGCTGTCACCAAAATTCATATTATATAGTATACCTGTACGCGGATAGCAGACATGCACAAAGAAATCGGACAATTTATCCAGTTGCGGAATTTGAACCGGCTTTTGTCCGGGATGGGTGTTCATCCATGCCAAACGAAACTGTAATGCTTCCTGAATCCCGAAATTGGCATAATTGAGACTTTCATACATCCCTCCATCGGCATCAAAGCTTTTCGGCTTCTGCTGCAAGACATCTCCGGCAAAGTCAAACCATTGGGGAAGAGCCTCATATACCACCTCCGCTCCTTGCTTTGCCTCCGGCAATTCGTTTTGTAAACTCAAGGCCAGTATGCCGCCCATGCAGGCACAAGAAGTCCACCAGTTATGTCCCATCGAATTCAACGAATGAATACGTGCCGGCTCCAGCACCCAGTCCCCCAGACACGGGTCAAGGGCCAACCGTTTCAATCCTTCCGCTATTTCTTTCCTCTCGGAACTTGAAAGGTCATTATAAACAGCATCATAGGCTATGGCAGAAAGGTAAGCCTTATGTGCCAGTCCCAAATCCGCTCTCCAGACAGGGATACGCGCCAGCATTTCTTCACTGCCCCACGTATCCTCCTTAATGACATCCAATAAAATCTCTTTCAATTTGTCAGCGTATTTTTTTTCATCTGTCATCAAATAAGCCAAAGCCAGGTAATCCGCCTTGCTTAGATTCTTTTTCTGTAACTGTTCATCTGCCGTCTTCTTTATAGAAGCCCATGCCTCAGCCATCTTTAAATCATTTACAATCCGTTGTTTCACCTGCTGAATGCGCTCCGGAGTATAAAGCAAAGCAGGGTGTTTTATCTTTTGCGCCTGTACAAAAGCAAAGCATAAAAAAATCAATAGACATACATATATCCGTTTCATATTTCTGTTGGTTTAATTATTGTTTAACGACATAGAAAATCACTTTCCGCTTTTCCTCAACCGTCTGTCTACATCCGCCGTCCTGACATTATCCAAAAGTACACCGGCGGAAGAAATGTCGTTGACTTGTATCCGGTCAAGCGACAAGTTCCCTACATTAACGGCAATTACCGGTATCCTGGGATCAGGCTTTTCCGATTGAAAGGTGGCATTGTCCACAGCTATACTTCTCACATTTCTGATAAACAGTCCATAACTCGGCAGATTCCCCCATACAGTAGGTTGCGGATAACCTTTCTCATCCTCTTTCACCTCCCGATGGGAAGACCAATATTGGTTCCGAAATACATTTCCGGCAGTATCATGCCGTTTCCCTTGCATATCATTCGCCGTACGGCAATTTCCTGCTACAAGCCCGCCTTTATTTAGAAAGCGAACATTGCTCAAATAAATATTCTCTATCTCACCACCGGGAATCCCCGTTATGGAAGAACAAAAATTACCGGTATCATAAGCGGTTACATTACTAATCTGTATATTTCTCATTTTTCCTATTGGAGGAACCGGAGCCTCATCTATATATTTCCGGCCTCTATTCGCCAAACGGACATACAAAGGACATTCCGTACCCTCAATTACGATATTGTCAATAGACACGCCATCCATTATTCCACCATCCACCACCTCCAAAGAAATAGCCGTAATACCGCTTGGAGTAGATTTTATAATGCGGTCCCCTTTATTGCAACTCGGTTTAACAATACAATTAGAAATGACAATATTCTTATATCCTCCGGTCGATTTGGTGCCACATTTTATAGCATTGGCAAAGCTGCTGACAATACAATTATTAATAACGACATCTTCACAAGGAGCCAGCCCCGTACTTTTCAACACGATTCCGTCATCGTCCGAATCGATGACACTATCAGACAAGATAAACCTGCGACAACCGTCAATATCTATACCGTCATTATTACCATTACAATGGTTGAAAACATGGATATGCTCTACAATAACATCTTCACAATCCAGATAATGTTGATTCCACAAGGCTGAATTCCTCATACTGATACCTGAGATACGTACCCCTTTACATGAAATAAAAAGGATATTGCGCGGCCTGCCGTCGGCATCACCCGGTACTCCGCCCACACGCCCTTTTCTGCCCTTTCCTCTCCCATCAATTACACCTTTGCCTGTAACGGCTATATTCCTAGCCCCCACCGCATAAATCAACGCCGACCATCCGCCTGCATCTTTCAAAGAGCGGTAAGCTGCTCTCGGCTGAATAGGAAAATCAGCATAATCCTCACTGGCATAAAGGCAGGCACCGTTATCCAAATGAAGTTCTACATTATCTTTCAGAAAAATAGTACCTGTCTTAAATTTACCCGGAGGAATAACCACTCTTCCGCCACCCTGCCTGTAACAGCTTTCAATCGCTTCATTGATAGCTTTCGTATGCACCATCATAGTATCACGGGTGGCTCCGAAATCCAGAATATTAAATTCTCCCGTCCTCCCGTGCTCCTTCGTTTGAGCAAAAACATGGATGACAGAAAGACATAGATAAAGACAAGTCATCAGCTTCTTTTTCATGGTATTTACTGAATTATGATAATAACAAATCGCAACTTCTCCCTTTATATCATTCAATACGAAAGAGAAGAAATAAAGACTCAACGCGGAGCTGACTATTTCGTTATAAAAAAACTGCGTTCCACCGGTTCAGCCGTCTGTACCTGTCCGGCAATCCCGTACTGCCAGGCTACAACGGTGACTTTCACCGGAAATTTACTGCGGGGAGGAATTTTCGTAAAGACCAGCCTGTTATCTTGTAATTCCGCAGGGCCTTCCTTTACATAATAATATATGGGCAATCCACAATCAGAAACAGCTTCAAGAGAAACTGATTCCACTCCTTCCCTCACATCTTCTATCCCCGGAAAAAGTATATATTGGCGTTTTCCCTCTGTATTCCGATAAGGAATACGAATATTGAATTGTTGTACCGCACTCTTATATCTACTGTCACCCTCATTAGCGGCCAACAGCCAGATATCTCCGGTACGCTTCGGATTATCCATTCCCATTCTATAAAAACGCACGGTAAAAGTAGTATCATTCACCTTTGCCACCGGACCGCAAATACGAGTAACTTCAATTCCGCCATGAGCATGTTCCTTTACCAGTGAGGAGCGCAAAGAGTCCGTATACACCCCCTTTACGTGAAAAGTCAGGCCATCGGCTTCCGGCCGGAAAGCGGCAATCACTCCGGCATGTTGTCCGGCATCATATTTAACCAACCGGCCTCTCTGCATAAATCCAAGATATTGCATCTGCTTACCTTTATATTTTGCATAGCGGGCTTCGGTCAGTCCGGCCATTTCTTTATCAAAATACCAAAATGCATCGTGCTTATCTCCTTTATAGTCCCGATAAGGAGCCGCCTTAGCCCTGTCCTTCTGCTCCGGACGCCAACGCTCGGCCAACCACCCTTCTTCCGGATTCAGTTTTTTCAAACGGACAGGCTCATTCAAAGAAGGATGTCCGGACAAACGGTATTCCAACGCTTTTCGCAGAAACAAAGCAATATAATCAGCAGTCTGCCCGGCCACATCAAAATGTCCCCGTCCTGCATCACACAGAAACGAAATGCAACTTTCAGGATACATCATGCGGAAAGCCTGTGCCGGATTTACCCGGGCTTCCCACCATTCATATTCTCCTTCAATCATCAATCCCGGAATACCATCTATATTACGTGTCCTACCCCACTCCAGATTCTCCCCGCCATAGCCACACAGGTTGGTACGGGGAGCATCTCCATGCAAAGAAATGACAGCCAATGTCCGTTCAGGATTCCAAGCGGCAAAATTCCACGGATAAGTGGCCATTGCCGAATGACCGACAGGAACTACAGGTATATGTTCCAACTCAGAATAGCCGCTGACTTCCGCCAGGTCATTCATCATCCGATTGAAAATCTCTTGCGTTCCCTTTGTCACATCCCATTGCTGGTCGATTCCGGGAGTGATCCATACCAGTCCGATTCCCATCCGGGACAATGCTTCCCGGAAACGCGGCATCTCGAACAGGGTTTCCTCACTCATATTGTGCTTTCCTACCATTACGGCACGCAACTGATGGCAATCGGAAGGTATCCACAGGAAGGCAGTCGGTTCTTTGCCGGTTTCGGAAGAGATGAATCCTTTCAGCTGTACGGACCATTGCCATTCTTGGGCAGTAGCAAACAAAGCACTGCACAATAACAATAAAGCAAATACTAATTTCCTCATCAAGCTATATGTTTAAATGAATATTTTCTTTTTAATACGCTCCACTCACGATATTCACTCAACACCTCATTCATTAAAATAAAAATCCACAGATACCTCATGAGGATACCTGTGGATTTATTTAACCAAACATGGGATTACAACTGACTAACCTCTTCGAATGTCAATCCTGTAATTTCCATAATATCCTCTATAGAGAGCCCTTTTTCTTTCATCCTCCGGGCATTGCGAACGACACCTTCCTTAATGCCTTCTTCGCGACCTTCCATACGCCCTTCTATCTTTCCTTCCAACTTGGCAGAATCAAGAACATCATTCTGAATCATTAAAGCGCTGAGATGTTCATCGTAAGCATGACGTTCCTGAGGGGTCATTGAATAATATTTCAATTTTTCACGTGCCTCCCCCAATCCGGGAGCTGTCGTGTCAGGACGGATAATACCCGTCTTCAAATATTCTATCCATTCCTCAAGGGGAGTCATGGCCACCTTATTAAACTCATTCACACGGATAAGGAAATACTCAGGATAAATTTCGGAAGGCATACGAGGCACAATAGCATCCTTCTCCCGGGTACTGACCTGCAGGAAATCTCCCGTATGCACCCCTTTAAATATATTCTGCCCATGATAAAGATAATCAGTTCCATAACCGATATCGAAATAAAGGATACTGATGGAATATATCTTTTTAACTTTATAATAAGTTTCACCCAATGAGATATGCTCCGTAATGGCCTTGGCTACTCCATACAGGATACGCTCCAAATAATACAGTTCACGGGTATTTTGGATCTCGATGATAACAATCTCATTTTTACTATTAAGAGCCTTGATATCAACCCGGTTGAACTTATCCTCTTCCGTTTGCTGATTACCCTCGCTTTCCAGAATCTCCACTATATGGATATCATCACCTATCAGCACCGTAAGGAACCCTTCGAGCACACCAAAATTGGCTTTATGACGCAACAGGCGTTTGACTGCCCAATCAAAACGGATATATCTATCTTGTAATTCCATAAGAATATAATTTATTCATTTTCAATGGACAAAGATACGAAAAAGGATTGCTCTTAAAGAATTATTCCACTTAAATAATTACCCTTATTTTTTATTTCACAAATACTGCATTCTCCATATGCTCTTCCACAAAGATACCTGCCCAATCCGGAATCTTATACCATTGGGGCCCTTTGGGCATATCATGCCGACATCACCTTACCGTTTATCATCAGGTTCTCGAAACGAATACTCTTTATCTTCCTCATTCTTGAGAGGAACAAAGGAGCCTGTCTGATGGAACTCCTTATTTCCCCATGTGAAACAAGGAGTTCCCCCGGGAAAAACAAGTTGTTTCTGATGGTGAAATCAACTGTTCCACACGTTGGAACACCCTGTTAAGCATATAGGTTATCTGCATGAAATAGTTCGTCGAGAGAACTACTTCATCCGTTTCTATGTGACAGAGAAGGGTGACACTTTTTTATCTGTCACAGTATTCATCACAGATTTAACACGCTGTATAACAAGGCATTGAAAAGTCATATGACAGTGTGACAGATATTTTTCAAAAAACATACAGTAAGAAAACAGTCGCTATACTACCGAACTCACTGCTACCTCATGCCATTTATAATAATTTTCTTTAGACAATGTTGTAGGTCTTTTTAGCTGAGTTGTTTAAATCTTCTTGAAACTCTTGCTTGAGACTGACCTTTTTTATTTTGTAAATACAATACTGCCCACGTGTTCCCCAACAAAGAAACGCGCCATGTCTGATGTTTTATACCATGCAGGCTTGCCGGCCATATCATCCGATATAACTTTACCGTTTATCTTCAGATTCTCAAAACGAATATTCTTCACCATCCGTTCCTTGTCATAGCCAACAATATGTGAGAGTTCGGCATGATCGCCATTATAGGTAATATCTTTAAAAAGCACATTCTCAATGCCCCTGCCCGGAGCCTTGCAATACTTCTTGTTATAAAATATACGCAGATTCACCAATTGTCCTTGCCTGAAATTCTCGATACGGATATTCTCAAACCGCACATTCCGGACCAGATTATTATCACCTGCATTGATAGCCAGGCAGCCTTGATAATCCACCTGCATTTCCCGATGATCCAAAATATCAATGTTCCGGTAAGTCAGATTCTCCATCACTTCATTTCTTTCCACATCTCCATGCAACCCGATAAAAATAGGATGCGCCACATCTGCCCACAGGGTAGAATTCTGCATTGTTACATTACGGCATCCGCCATGAAACCCCATACGTGTAGCATACACGGTAGTGCAATCATCGGAGTTACGGCAAAATACTCCGTCAAACAAGACGTTGTTGCTGGCAAACACATTCATACCGTCCCCCCACCCGTATGAACTGATGGCCTTTACATTGCGGATTGTCACACTGTCCGAACCTCCAGTGGGACATTGGGTTGTGATGAGACCTTCCACATATATATTTCGTGAATTAATAATGCTGATACCTGCCCCACGACCTTCGGGATGCACCTCACCCCGTCCCAGAATTTTCACATCACGGGCATTGACCGCACGGATACATCCACGCACAATGGCCCCACCTGCCACATAGACAGTCTTTCCCGAAGGAACATTGAGTGTATCGCCGGGTAACTGATGTATTCCCGGAGCGAAATAAATCAGATTCTTGTCTTTCAATTTCTTCGGGCGGTTTTCATCTATCGGATTCGCAAAAAGATGAAGATTATGGAAGATGTCTCCATTTACTTCAATGGACAAGTTACGCGGACGGTCTAGTGTAAAAGTTATCGTACTGCCGCTGGTCCTCGGAGTGATACCATACGACAACGGACGCACCCTGCCACTCTTTACTTCTCCTTTATTATAGGTGACGGAAACTTCCACCTGCCCGGAAAAGTCAAAATATCCCATTGAGGCCAGTTCAACATGATGCTTCGTCTGGCGTACTTCATCTACTTTCACCGGATAAGTGACTACTTCTTTCCATCCACCGCCCGATTGCCTCACCCCGAACTGTAAAATCGTCTTTCAACTCCACCCCGTCACCGGGAACCGTGTAAGTTATCAACTGGTTTTGCGCATAAAGGATACAGGTCATCATCCATAAAAGACCTATCAAGCATAATGTTCTCATTCTTTCCATTTGTAAAGTTTATTATTGGTTTTATAGAATATACGTTCGATAACTATCAATCACTCAAATCGCCTACCGGCAATTCTAATATACTGCAATTTCATTATAAATTAGGGCGTGAAATAATCTTTTACCTAAAGAATATTCTTATTTCACACCCTATCTGCTATAAATCAGTCTATTGATTTTCGATTTATCCTTCAGTTTTTATTACCAACCGGGATTCTGCGTTAATTGCGGATTCAAACGTATCTGCTGACGAGGAATAGGATCTAAATAATCTCTTTGTGTATAAAGCAAATTACCAGCCAAAGTTGCTATAGAACGTCCATAGTCAGGGTCGTTAGGATCAGAGCCCTCATAAAGCCCATAAAGCAAAGGATACTTTTCCGGATAATAACAAGGTTCACCGAAGTAAGTGGCATCATTGGCTTTCTCTGTTTCGTATGCTGTCCTCAAAACATGTCGGCCCAGTTTACGGCCAGTCAGGTTGATATGCGCAATACCCCAACGTTTCAAATCGTCCATACGAAAGCCTTCACCAAAAAGTTCACATGCACGCTCTCTACGTATTTCATCCAACATATTCATTTTTTTACAAATAGTTTTTCCTGTAGCATGATCCCAATAACCAGCATCCCAAACATTGGCAATCAACGCATTGGTCAAAGGAGCCACTCCGGCACGGGCACGATTTTTATTAATAGAAAAATTAAGATCTTCATCTGAAATGTTTCCATTATTCAATTCACAAGTAGCTTCGGCATAAATGCAATGTACTTCTGCCAAACGGATCAACGGGAAATCTGCAGATTCTGTATTATCCGGACGATTCGCTCCTTCAATCAGATATTTACGGCTGCTATATCCCCCCATTGTACTATTATTTCTGATTGTGGGATGGAACACTGCACAAGAACTGCTATATACGGGATCAGTAGGATCATAATGATCATTGTCCTTCGGAAACACAGGAGTAGGATACGGTTGATTAGCATCCGTACGCTGACGTCCATCTTCAGTACGGCTACTATAAGATACACGGTCAGGCAAGAAAGTACAGCCGACAAAACGATAATCACGATTACGATATTCACCTATAAATGTAGCATATCCCTCGAATTCTGGATTATTCTGCGCATCAGACATACTACCTGTATAACTGATACGAATAGGAAGTCCGTTGCGACAAAGGAAAGATTCACCAAACTGGGCACTCATACCCGTTGCTGCGCCTACCATGACTGAATGCGATAAATTAATACCACCGCGGTTCAGATCGTAGTCATATTTTTTGTAAAAAATAAATTCTTTATTTGTACTTTTTCCCGCACTTTTGAAATTAGGAATATTCCCACCTTTATCATCAATATTAAACAAATAGTAATAACTCAAAGAGTCACATTCTGTCCACAACTTATAAGTTCCACTTTCAGCTTCTTCTATCACCTCTTTTGACATCTGCTTTGCTTCTGTCAGCATATCGGTTATAGAAGGATATCCTTCTGGCTTAGCAGTGCCTGCCCCTTGTGAAGTACCATCACCATCTAAATCATAATTGATAGCAGGAACATACTTTTCCCACGTAGCCTCATAAAGCAATACTCTGGCCAAAAAAGACTTGGCAGCTTCCTTGCTTACTTTTCCTTTGCTTCCTTCCGGGATTTCTGTCTCTTTAGGTAAGTGCTTTACAGCCTCTCTTAAATCGGACATAATAAAGGCTGCCACTTCATACCGACTGTTTCGAGGGGCCTGTAACACTCCGTCACTGACAGTCAACACATGGTCTGAAATAGGCACACCACCAAAATGTTGCAACAAATAAAAATGCTGCCATGCACGAAAAAAATAAGCAGTACCCACTGACTGGGCAATATCGCTTTGGCTTCCATCATAGGCTTCTGCCTTTTCCAACAAGATATTGCAAGTACGGATATGGGAATAAGGCTTGTCCCAACTCCAATTTTCTTCCGGTGCAGAACCACCTCCATTGCTTCCTAGTCCACTGATATCCGTCCCCCGGTCCATTATATCATCGTAAGACGGCTTATCATCCAGATTTTCCATCCAATTACATTATATAAAGCATTGGCAGCCTGTTCAAAATGTTCAGGAGTCTTAAACACAATAGCCTCTGTTCCCTGAGACAACGGTTCTTTATCAAGAAAATCACTGCATGCTGTCAATGCCATCACTACAGCCGATACAAGAAAAAATTTATTTATTATGGTTTTCATACGTTTATATTTTAACAGATTATTAGAATGTAACATCTACTCCGAATGTCAGCAGTCTGCTGAACGGGAATGTATTATTTGAATTTTCACCATATTCCGGATCATATCCATCCTTTACTTTTGTCCATTCCCAAAGGTCATCACCGGAGAAGTAAACTCTCAGTTTGCTGAGTCCGGCTTTTGAAATCCACTTTTGAGGCAATGAATACCCTACTACCAAAGATTTCAAACGGACGTACCGATTATTCTGAACACTGACATCTTTGTTATTATAGTTCCACTTATTAAAATCCTGATCACGTGAAGCGATAGTATATTCTGCATCCCGATTATTCTCACTCCACATTTTCCCTGCGAAGTTTTTATTTTGCAGAACATAATTTGTTGTCCATGGAGCAGCCAAATATCCATTTCTTAACAATACTTGTTTACCTACTCCCTGGAAGAAAGCCGAGAAGTCGATTCCTTTCCATTCCAACCCCAATTTAAAGCCAAATGTCAAACGAGGGGCCATATCTCCTGCATAGTAAAGGTCATCCTTCGTGATAGCACCGTCGCCATTCAAATCGACTACTTTGCGAGCACCCGGACGAAGTGTATTGGTAGCCGCCTCCTGAGGTGCAGGAAGAATATTATTAGCTTTCGGTCCTGAATGATCCGCATTCCAATAGTACTTTTCATAATATGCAGCCACTTCATCCGCATTTTGGAAAATTCCATCAGTCTGGTATACATACAATGCTTGTCTTGGCATTCCTATCAAGCGATTTTCATTCTTACCCTCATTGGGTACATTTTCATTATTAGCTAATTCAAGCACTTTTGACCATGCATCCGAAAGAGATCCTCCAATACTATATTTCACCTGACCTATTTGATCATCCCAATTCAAAGCCAATTCCCAACCACGGGCACGAAACTTACCATTGTTGCTTTTAGGAGCAGCCGCACCTAAAATAGAAGGATATTGTACATCAATAAACATTCCGTTATTGGTCTTGATAAAATAATCAAATGAACCTCTCAAACGGTTACTGAGAAAGGCAAAATCCACTCCCACATCGTGACTGTCGATAGTTTCCCATGTACGGTCCGCAGATCTCATACCGTCTACCCACAATGAAGTATGCGTACCGGGATTTATACCAAAAATAGTCGTACCAGTTTTGATAGTAGCAAACCTTTCGTAATTATCAATACCTTCCACACTACCCGTTCTACCATAATTATAACGCAGCTTCAGATCACTCAACCATGAAACATCTTTTAAAAAGTCTTCATTTGAAAGTCTCCAAAAACCAGAAATAGAGTAAAAATTCTTCCAACGTTGTTCTTTCGCTAACTTAGAAGACCCATCCCGACGTCCCAATATCTCTATTGAGTATTTATCAGCATAAGTATAATTTAAACGTCCTAAATAAGAAACCAATCCCCAAGAATTCTGTCCACCGTATGCCTCATTATTATTTCCATTTACCCATACATCCAAATCTGTTAATCCGGACCCCGGATAAACAGCACCGGATTTACGAACCGCACCTACCTTTTTATATGTTTCTTGTTCGGCAGTCATACCCAACATGGCAGAAACGCTATGTACATCAGCGAAAGTACGGTTATAATTAGCAAAAGCACCTAAAGTAATGTTTTCCCATTTTTCTATTTCTTCTTTCAATTGTCCGGGACCTTGCTTATTACCAGTCTGTGTACCTACCCAATCATAATATTGTACTTTATTCTTCACTTCCTGCATATTTCTCTGTACAGTTTTATAAGCTCCCGAAGCTGAAATAGAAAGTCCTTTTACCCATTTAGAAAAATCATAAGTCGCTTTGGCACTTCCTCTGAAGGTTGTCAATGAATTTTTCTTTCCCCCCCCTTGAGTCAACCCGCCAATAGGATTCCGGTTACCACTGAATGTATCATAAGCCTGACCATTTTGATTATACACAGTCCAAAACCAAGGGTCAAAATATCCAGCTCCCACATCAGTAGTTGGAGTTATAATATCACGTTTGTCATACGACATGTTTGTTTCAAATTTCAAAGCATCTGTCGCTTGATAATCAGCATTTAAACGACCACTATATTTTTTTTCTCCATCATTAGCAACTTTCAATTGTGAATTATTATCCGCATATCCCAAAGATGCCCGATAACTGAATTTTTCATCTGCTCCCGAAATACTAATCGAATGCTTTTGGGAAGTTGCCTGACCATAAAGATAATCCATCATATACACATTTGGATCCCAACGTTCTACCTTATCGCCATTTTGTAATGTCAAGACTTTACCTGCACGAAGGGCATTAAAAAGTGTTTCTCCCTTATATACTGTTGGTGCACCAGTAGCCGGATCAATATCTGATTGATCCAGAGTTGGACCTCCAAAAGAATTAAATATCCACCAATTCACAGCTTTATGAATTTCATCAGCAGTAGTCAAATTAGGATTTAAAGCGGCAGCATCGTTATATTGAGCTTCATAAAACATATCCAACCATTCCTGATTATTTGTGATAGGGGGCTGAATACCATTAATTGTACGACTAACTGAACCACTATATGATATTTGAGCCTTTCCTTTCTTACCACGCTTTGTTGTCACCAGTACAACTCCTGAGGCTGAACGGGCACCATAAATCGCTGCTGAAGCATCCTTCAGAACTGAAATATTCTCAATATCACTTGCATCCATGGCATTTAACTCATCCAATGAACCAGTTATACCATCAATGATAACTAATGGAGAAGATTTTCCGTTGACAGAAATATCACCACGTATTTTCATCTCTGCTCCCTCACTACCCGGACGAGTAGAAGTGCGTGTAATTGTCAATCCCGGAACTTCACCTTGCAAAGCGACTGTAGCATTAGCAATACCCTTATTTTTAAAAGCCTCATCCCCCTTGATCTGACTAATAGAACTAGTTAAAGAAGCTTTCTTTTGGGCACCGTAACCAACCACTACTACTTCATCCAGCACCTCGGTATCCTCTTTCACAACAACCTTAATGCTCGTTTTCCCTGATATATTTACTTCCTGAGCCTTGTATCCGATATAAGAAATAACCAATATGCCTTTTTCCGGGACATTATTCAATATAAAGTTACCATCAAAATCGGTAATTGTACCATTAGTCGTACCTTTTACTTGTACCGTGGCACCAATAACAGGTTCTCCGGCAGCATCCACTACTTGACCTTTCACTGTACCAGCCTGCATAACAGACTGTAACTCATTCACCTCTGCAAATACAGCCTGCGGACTACCTGCCAACAAGGCAGAAGCCATCACCGTAGAAAACAAGATTCTTCTCGATGAAAATTTAAAGAATTCGTTTTTCATAAACTTGAAATTTAATATTAACAGTTTTATTGTTGTTTTCTTATTATATACACTGTTTGATAAACTCGCGCACCTCATGCCGCCCTATCCTTAAATGGTTTTCAACGGTACGATGCGAAAGATTTAATTCCTCTGAAATATCTGAAATAGATTTGTCTTCAAAACGACTCATTGCATAAATAGTACGACGCTGTGGAGGAAGCAAAGACAATCTATATTTCTCACATGCTTCCAAGTCATCAGCCACCACACGAGCCTCAGTCTCATTTGTATAAGTTACCGCATGCTCATATAAATAAGAAGTCACTTCCTGCCTCTTATAATAACGACGTAAATAGTCAGTCACCAAATTACGGGCAATGGTAAAAATGAAATACTTAATAGTTTCTGCACAGAGCATCCGATCGTAATCCATCAGCCGTACATACACATCTTGTGCCAAGTCTTCTGCCTCTTCTTTATGACCTATCTTATAATAAAGATACAGATAGACCGAATGATGATAATTCGCATAAGAGTCTTTTATTAATTGAATAGATTTCATGGATATGTTTTTCATGTCTTCAGCTTTTTGGGTTACATTTACGAATGCAAATATAGAAGGTAGAAGAACAAGAAAAGCACTTTTCCGGTTCCAATAAATCTCATATCATTACCCTAGACAAAAAACAGTTTAAGCTGCTAATTTATAGCAGCTTAAGGATTTGAGACTATCAGTATCATATAATAATTTGATACTCTCAACAAGAAATAGCGAGGTTATTCATTGTTTTTCCCAATACTTCGGATGTACTCATTGGGAGTGATATTTGTCGCTTTTTTGAAATATCGGAAGAAAGAAGCCCGTGAACTGAATCCGCACAACTCTGCCAAAGCACTCAAAGTGTATTTAGCATATTCATCTTTCTCCACCAAGCGCTTGAATTCAGCTATACGATAATCATTAATATAATCATAATAATTACGGTTTAAATACTGATTAAACAAATAGGACAAAGTATGAGATGAGGTTCCGATAGAGGCGGCCAAATCGGCAATCTTCAAATTAGGATTGGTATAAGGCTTTTCTTTATGCATAACAATCTCCAATTTATCCGCCAACCGTTTACATTCTTCCACACTTATCTTATTTGTCTTATACTTTTCTTCCGCTACAACATTGGTTTCCTCAACCGGTTGTATTTCCTTTTCTATAACCTTAGCAGGACCAGGCATTGGTTCTTCCCTTTCGTCCTCTCCCTCTTTCTTCTTTGACAAAAGAATAGCAATACCTCCGGTCACCACTGCTATCACGATAAACACTATGCTCCATATACTGATAGAAGAAGCGATTTTAACCGTCATCTGAGTTTCCGACTCTGGATTCCCCGTCCGCCTTACTTTAAAAGTATAGGTACCGGACGGCAAATCATAATAAGTCATATCCGAACGACCTGTCACAGCTATCCATCCGGCATCCTCACCCTCCAACTGATATTCATATGACATAAAGGCAGGTGCCGTATAACTGAAATCGGAAAAGTAAAAGGTAACATTCTTTTGAGAAGACTCCAATGAAATTTCACTCTTGCCGCCATCTCTCACAACAGATTGCACTACAGATTTTCCATTTACACATACATCTGTTATGGCAACCGGATAGGGAATGGATTTCTTCTGATTCATCCGCACTGCATCCAAATACAGAAGCCCTTTGGAGTTTCCAAACCAAATGCCATTCTCATCACGCACCGGCGGACAAAGAGTAAATATGGAACTGGGAATGCCATCGACAAAATTATAAGGAATAAAACAGTCTTTCTTATCATACCGGAACAAACCATTGTTAGTTCCCAGCCATAACCACTTTTCACGATCCTCCACAACAAACATACCATCATTCCCATCCAGAGGAGTCCCCGGCTGCAAACGTCTGAAAGTAGTCATTGATAAATCAGAGATAAAAAGCGAGCCTTTGTCCGGAAAAAAATAAAGATCATGGTCGGAATCTTCGTATCCTGCTTGATACAGAAGATATGTCCTTTTACAAAAGGTTGCTGTTCACCGTCAGGTGCAAAGTCACGTATGGTCAACCTTTCCGGATTGAAGATGTACATTCCTCCGCCGTAAGTTCCTACATAATATTCTCCTTCATAAAATAAAATACAGAATATCATGCCGGAGCGCATTTCGGGCGACTGGAAACTTTTGAAACGATTCCTTTTCTCATCAATATAGAATAAGCCGTCACGCGAACCTACCAGCTTTTCATGCCCATTGATGGCAAGGGCACGGATAGGCATGTCTCTGGAATTGAAATAAGGAGGGAAAGCATAAGTAGTAAACAAATCACTCTGATATAAAGTATAATCAAGTCCCAACTGGTAGAACCCTATCCAAATCATTCCGTTCCGGTCTACCAAAAGCGAATAAACGGAATTGGAACGCAAGCTTTCATTGTCACCCGTCTCATGCCGCATGGTACGGACCACCTTCCGCCGGTCTGTGGCTATGAAATGCACTCCATTGCCATCCGTTCCTACATACAACATATTTTTGCCGTCGCTGGAAAGGGAAGAGATGATGTTGCACCCCACCTCCACAAAATGCTCAAATTCTCCGGAACGGGTGTCAAAGGAAATAATCCCTTGGTCCATAGTACCCAGATAAATGGTAGAACCGATACGGGTGATATTGTTAAAAGCACACACATGCTTGCCGTCTTTTACATTATGATAGGCTTTCACTTTTCTGTCGGACAATCGTAACGAATACAGTCCCTTCTCGGTTGCCATCCATAGCATGCCCTGCTCATTCAATGAAAGTCCGGTTACAACATTCGAAGCAGAAAGGGCATTTTTATCCAGTAATATTTGCTCCAAGTTTCCTTTCTTGTATAAAAAGAGCCCTTTCGCACTACCGATATAGAGTGTCCCTTTTCCATCATGAAGCAAAGAGTGGACTGCACAATTTATCATATCGGGGACAATAAGTTCCAAAGCATCCAATTCTTTGTTCAAACGCCACAATCCCATGCCATTCCCCATCCACAATTGGTTATCTTCCATTTCGGCAATAACATTGACACGTTTCAATTTCTCATTGGAACCGGTTATCGGATAGTGTTTGATATGGCTTCCGTCAAAACGCTCCAGTGAATTACCCGTTCCCAACCATACATAACCCAAAGAGTCTTTATAAATGGCATTGACTAGCAAATCTGATAGTCCCTCAGATACCGACAAGCCACGCAAGGTATATGTACTTGGATAGGCCCATGCACAGAACATTAACAAGTGAAAAAGAAAAATGTATCTTATTATGTTTTTCATTACATTGTGCATATTTGGAACCTCGTGTTTATCAAATAATGCAAATATAGTGAAAAGGGAATATATTTTCCCTATCAAAAAAAGAAAAAATCATCATCCACTTCTTATTTGCTGTAAAAAAGAGGGAAGGATGATGATTTAAAAATATAAAAGAAAGTTTATATCAAAGTTTGCGTAAATCATGTCCGGGCAACAAATTATATTCTTTTCCATTCATCCTGACTTTCGGCAGAGGCTTCATAATACCACCCATCCAGTTGATGTTCCAACAAAACATTTGCAGTTTTTTCAGATTTTATAGTAACCCGAGGAGTTTGCAGCAAAGTACCGTTTCCCAAAAACAAAATACAATCATCGCCTTGTTTATTTCCCCACAATGCATAAGCTGCTTGTACAGTCATTTCTCCCTTTGCTACACAAATGGCCTGCATCATCCGAAGAAATAATCCGGTCCACACGCCCCTCTTTTTGTTGGATACAAATTCCGACATGACTTCCAGCCACACCACTTTCCACTTCTGGAAAAGTAACGGAGGAAATACATCCCGGCTCCTTTACCGAAGAAGGCTCATAGATTGCCACAAACGGACGATTCCAAGCTTCACCTTGTTGGCGGGCTACAAAAGTCAACGTAGGCTGCTCCTTGATATTGTAGGGCATATCCGGAGTCCGGCTCAATCCTTCAGTCATGGGAGACAAAGCGGAGAAGACTTTACGTTCAGGAGCACCTTTCATCCACATATTCATACTGATATTATCCTCATCCGGCATCTGTATAGTAAACGTTGTTTTAATATCTTTGGACGTCTCGGCACTTTTCTTATCAAACAAATACGAATAGGCATATATATGTGCCCCAGCAAAAGCCAGTTCCTCCGTTGGTTGAAGAGACAAGCTGCTCCCGTCAGCAGCAGTCAAATTCATGGTTTGTCCCATATTATGATAAAAATAATCATGCATTTTATCTCCTCCCTCCACTTTCCTGCTACGGAAAATATCGACATAATATCCGTTCTTTTCTCCTGTAGTCACAATACTCATCATACGGTTTTGATCAGCTTGTGATTCAGGTTCACGGAAAAAGACTTCACTATAACTCACAGGCTGATAATCTACTTTCATCCCTGCTTCGGGGTAGCAGTTCAATAATTTGAAAGCATGATTGCTTTTCATAACCGGATAAGAAGAGATTCCATCTACACAAACCGTATTGTGTGCAGGGAACTGACTATAATACTCCAAATAATCCAAACCGGAATAAAGGGTCAAGCCAATACCTCCATCCGGTGCCAGACGATATCCTTTTCCATAAAGTTCCATGCTGATGCCATTGGCATGCATGTGATTCCCTTCACTGGCATTTTGGGCAATCATCAAACTATGACGTTTGTCCATGCCATTGCGTTGCACCAACCAACTGGCATTGGGAGCATAAAAAGTAGGAGTTACATAATCATTGATATCACCGGCAGGTATCTTATCATCAATTACCAAAGGCTTGTCACTGAAAAAAGAAGTTACCGCCACCCTCACATTTTTCTTTTCAGTCGCCGGTTTGGAGGCATCGGGATCAAATAACTTCAACATAGCAGTAAATTGTCTTTCCTGATCTTTTTTACCATGTTTCTGGGCATTAGCTACCATACGGGCAAAGATAGCAGGATTCAATTTACCGGGATGTGTATCGCCAAAACCCATTGTCATACAATCCGGAAACAAATATTGCGGGTCGGCGGCCACCGCTTTTTTTATGACAGGAATCTCCTCGGTCAGGTCCATACCCAAATTACGGTCAAAGATAGTGACCATATCCGTATAATCCCCGACAACTACCTGACTATAACCCGGACATTCAGCCCAAATACCGGTTTCAGCATCATAACCATAATCAGCAAGCTGTTTCAGTGACCATTGACGGATGGAAGAACGATTCAACACATAATCAATATAATACTCGCCTCCCTTTTTATCCGGATAAGAAGCATCAGATTCCAAAATCATGCCGATGCTCATGATATAACGTGCCTGCATCAGATTCCAGTTATTATGCGGCACTCCATTATCAATGATATTATCCGCCCATTTCTTGAATGCTCCGGCATAGATGTCCATCTTATCAGCCTTATCGTTTTTCAAATAATCATATAAAAAATCATACAATGGAACCAAAGCATTCACAGCATCCTCGTGAATGACTTCAAAACTGCTCATACCCACCAAAGTCTGCTGATGTCCATGATTCAAATCCTTGGGAACATTCCGGTAATAAATCCCCGTCATATAAGTGTCAAATACCGAAGCTGCCAAATCAGCATATTTCTTCTCCCCGGTCATCCACCAAAGAAAAGCGGCATCACGGGCGATACCCAGTATCTCTACATTAATACTTTGGATGATATTTCCGGTTTTACTGATATTCACCCATTCGTACGGTCTGCCTTCCAACGTCCCATTTGCCAGATACATTCCCCGAGCATCTTCCTGATAAGGCTTCAAATCTTCCAGCTTGGGACGTACATAGTTAGCTGCATGACTGCGTGCACCGGTATACATCACCGTAGGAGCCGGCGCCTTCTCTCCTCCTGCATGATCATAATATTCTCCTTTAATATATACCTCCGTTGCATGAGTTTTCCAATACATTTGCAAACGGGAAGTAAGCCATTCAGGCCCTCGGTCAGCATACCGGTCAGTCCGTTGCTTTAACTTTTCAAACACTTCCTGTGCCCACGGTTCTTCCTTTATCAACTTCTGCGTTTCAACTTTGCCATTACTATCCGTCAGATAACGGGGATGACCTTGTGACAGTTTCACCGATAAGGAAGTTTCCTGTGCATATAATACACTTGTTACAAGCAAGCATATCCATAAAACGATCTTTCTCATAATTCTATTCATTCTCTTTCACAAAAATACGTATCATAAAGCTATTCCACTCAATCCAAATGAATTATTTTATCATCCGCCTCTTCCATTCAAATTTAAAGTTACCGAATATAAAATGTTTGCTTTACCGGCTCTGCAGTCTTTATCTTAGGATCAGAGTTTTTTCCGTATTGCCATGCTATTACAGTTACTTTTACCGGATAGGTGGTTTTAGGAGGAATAGCAGTTAATATCAATCGATTACCATCCACATAAGCCGGTCCCGATTCACATAAAAATCGACCGGCAAGCCACAACTGGAAACAGCAGATAAAGAAACGTACTTAGTACCACGCTTTATGTCCGGTAACGTTGCAAACTTAATATGTTGCTGCTGTCCTTCCGTATTTTTAACCGGAATTGTCACCTGAGCTTGCTGAACAGCCGGTTTATATTCTTCGTCTCCCGGATGAGTTATAGAAAAAACAATATCCGATTTCTTGTCCGTCCATAAAGTTCCCCGATTCCATTGTATTCGAAATGTCACAGAATCAACTAAAACAGCTGGGCCGGTAATCATCTGCAGGACCGGAGTTTTTCCAGCATGACCAACAGATGCCCCAACAGGCAAATCAGTCCAATTGGAAAGTCGGGGACTTTCTCCTGGAACAGTATCCCAAAAAACAGGGGTCAATTGAAATGTGATACCATCTTCCTGTGGCATAAAAGCCGGGTGAACTTGTAAATGAGTATTCTGTTGGGATACTGTTTTTCCATTTTGAGACACACTTACCAATTGTGGCTTCATATCGTAATATCGGGATTGATACGCCAAAGTAGCCTCTATCATCTCACGATCAAAAAACCAAAATGCTTGTGCAGGATCCCCTTTAAATTGATTTACCGGTGCCGGAATACTTGAAGGCTTTTCATTTTTTTTTCCATCGCTCCATCAACCATCCCTCCTTGGTCCGGATCTACATGTCCATAATGCATTGCCTTCTTGATATAAAGAGCTATATATTGTGCTTTTTCCGGGGTATAGGCAAAGTGTCCTTCAGCAGGACAGGCCAACATGCTTAAAGGCAGCAATGGATGCTCCTTACGTTCTTTCAAACCTTCATTGCTCCATGTATGTGCTGATTCATATTCTCCCATGGTTTCCAGACAAGGAATTTTATTGATGTTACGTTCTCCCCAAATATCCGGACATAGCCAGCGATCACGATGATATGGCCACTGACCACTGACAGAAATACATGCCAATGTACGTTCCGGTTTATAGGCAGCAAGATAATAAGGCCAACTAGCAGCTGCCGAATGTCCTATGGCTATTAAAGGAGCTGTAGACAACTCTTTATATCCAGATACTTCAGCAAGATCTGCCAAAAGACCATCCAAAGTTTCCCATGCCCCATCCGTAAAATCAAATCCATGATTGAAAGAAGGACATACCCATATTTGGGCGACACCAAGTTCAGCCATACGCTGTCGGAAAGCCTCATCTTCAAGGATGGAGATTTCCTCCATATTGTGTTGGGCAACCAAGATTGCTTTTACTTGTTCACACTGCCCGGGAATCCACAAGTAAGCCCTTGACTCAGAATTTTTGGGATGAATGCTAAAATTACGAACAGGTACAGACCATTGCCAGATTCCTGTTTGTGCGACAAGCGTAAATGATAAGAACCAACCGAATATTCCAAATAAAAATACATGTTTCATAGTTATCTTCACTTTTATTACAAAGACGAATCACAATCAAGAAACACTCAACTTTAGTTATGAATATCTTCCGGAGAGATGAGTAAAATTCTATCTTTGTACGTATTAAGCATATATACAAAACCTAGATAACATGAATAAACACACTTTATTTACAGTAGCCTCTTTCCTGTTTTGTACACAAGTATCAGGAGATACGCCGGATGGAATTTATCACAAAGGATGGATAGATTTCAACAAGAATGGAAAAATGGATCTATATGAAAATCCTAAAGCCCCACTGGAAGAGAGGGTACAAGACTTGCTCTCACAAATGACATTGGAAGAAAAAAGTTGCCAGATGGCTACACTGTATGGTTCAGGACGTGTACTGAAAGATGCCCTGCCCCAAGACAATTGGAAAACAGAGGTATGGAAAGACGGAATAGGGAACATAGATGAAGAACATAACGGACTGGGAACTTTCAAGTCCGAATATTCTTTTCCCTACACCAAACATGTGGATGCCAAGCATGCCATTCAACGCTGGTTTGTAGAAGAAACACGTTTAGGCATCCCCGTAGATTTCACCAATGAAGGTATTCGCGGATTATGTCATGACCGGGCAACTTATTTCCCCGCCCAATGCGGACAGGGCGCTACTTGGAATAAAGAGCTGATAGCCCGTATCGGTGAAGTGGAAGCCAAAGAAGCTGTAGCGCTGGGGTATACCAATATCTATTCTCCTATCCTTGATATCGCCCAAGATCCTCGCTGGGGAAGATGCGTGGAAACATACGGAGAAGATCCTTATTTAGTAGGAGAACTGGGAAAACAAATGATTACCAGTCTGCAAAAACATAACCTGGTGGCTACTCCAAAGCATTTTGCAGTTTATAGCATTCCGGTAGGTGGGCGTGACGGAAAGACGCGGACTGATCCACACGTAGCTCCACGAGAAATGCGTACCTTATATATAGAACCTTTCCGGATGGCATTTCAAGAAGCCGGAGCATTGGGAGTGATGAGTTCTTATAATGACTATGACGGAGAGCCCATTACGGGAAGTTATCATTTCCTGACTGAAATATTACGTCAGGAATGGGGATTTAAAGGATATGTCGTATCGGACAGTGAAGCTGTGGAATTTATCTCCAGTAAACATAAAGTGGCGAATACATACGAAGACGGAATAGCGCAGGCTGTCAATGCAGGACTGAATATCCGTACCCATTTCACTCCGCCTGCTGATTTTATCTTGCCTCTTCGTAAAGCTGTTGCCGACGGTAAAATCTCTCAGGAAACTCTTGACAAACGGGTAGCCGAGATACTTCGTGTCAAATTCTGGCTGGGATTATTTGACAATCCCTATCGGGGTAATGGTAAACAAGCGGAACAAATCGTCCATAGCAAGGAACATCAGGCTGTATCATTGGAAGCAGCCCGTCAGTCACTTGTATTATTAAAGATACTTTTTCCGACAAGAAGAATCGCACATTAATTTTACCATCAGGTGAGAACACTTCTTGCGCCTTCACACCAATAACCCAACATATTGCTAAAATTCCTAAAAATAGTCTTTTCATATTATCATCAATTTAAGAGCATAAATAAGAGTCAATATATTTTTGTAATACATTACGGGCAATATAAACCTGGTTTTCAACCGTACGAAGAGACAGACCTAAAAGATTACTTATTTCTGAATTCGAAAGTGATTTTCTACTTTTCATTACAAATATCTGTTTACATTTAGGTGGTAAAGTATCTATTCCATTTTCAACTATTATAAAAAATTCTTTAGTAAGCAACTCATTATATTCACCAATACTGACTTCTTCCCTTTTTTTATCACTATGTGCAGTTTCATAATGCTGCACAATCTGTTTATGACGCAACATATCAATACTACGATTATAGATAGTAATATAAATACATTTTAATGCAGCCATTTCAGACACAAAATAATTTGTTTGCTGAAACAATCCTGTAAATACATCCTGCACTACATCTTCCGCATAAAATTCATCAGATAGCACTTTTCCGGCATATCTAATAAAACTATTCCTATATTTTCCATAAATTCTCTCCAAGGAGATATCCCCTTTTTGATAAAGACTGGTATTAACAGATTGTGTATTCATAATATAGATGGATTAACAATGGTTTTATAAATTAGCCAAAACAGATTGTTTCTCTTTCAAACGTTTCAATCGTACCAATGCTTCCAAATAATAGTAATCTGCATAACTAATAGAAGCATCAACTTCCCATCCCTTGTTCATGTGCCCAACCGAATGCAATAAAAAAGCATCTTTTTTATTTCGAGCCTGGTATGCCGGAGAGGATAGTATCTGAAGCATTTCCACAGCCTTATTCCGATAGAAAAATGCAGAATCACTATCATTTATATAGGTAGAAAGTTCCAATAAAGCAGAGGCTGTTATGGCAGAAGCCGATGCATCTTTCGGTTCACCTGAGGATAATTCCGGAGCATTAAAATCCCAATAAGGAATCATGTCCTCAGGAAGACGGGACAAATAGACATCCGATACCTTCCGAGCAAAATCCAAAAAACGCACATCATGTGTTTCACGATATACCATGGTATATCCATAAATAGCCCATGCCTGTCCACGGGCCCACATAGAATCATCACTCAATCCTTGATGGGTAACTCCTTTTATAAAATGACCATCCAGCGTATCATACACCGCTACATGATAACATGAATAATCTTTACGGAATTGATGTTTCATAGTCGTTTCCGCATGTTTACAGGCAATGTCATACAAATACTGCCCCCCTCCATTCCGCGCAGCCCAAAACAAAAGTTCCAAATTCATCATATTATCAATAATAGTATTGTGCGGCCAGTTTTCCTTTTTCACCATTCCAGGCCAAGATAAAATAGTACCCACAACAGGATTATAAAGCATAGCCAAAGAATCTGCGGCATGCAGCAATCCTTCCTTATATTCCGGTTTTCCTGTCAAACGATAACCGTTGCCCAAACTACACATCATAATAAAACCGGAATCATGACTCTTTGCTTTCCTGTAAGCCAAGGGAGCAATCATATCGGTTACTTTTCCTGCTGCTTCCCTCCACATATTATCCTTAGTATCCTCATATAAATACCAAAGGATACCAGGCCAAAATCCACAAGTCCAAGAGCCTGCCTGTGTATAACGCCATTTAATACTATCTAAATCCATAGAATTAGGAATTTTATCTAACGAAGGAATAGAAACCAGCGTCCGCATAGCCTGAGACCGGCAATACGCAATTTCCGAATCAACAGGAAAATCATCAGTAGCAGTCGTTTTACACGAAAAACATCCTATGCTAACTAAAAAGATAAAAACAAGAGTAAAAAAAGTTCTGCTTTTCATAATCGTATCAGTTTCTTTAATGGATAAAAATATTTTTCTATCAGCAAAATTAGAAACTGAAATGTCTTTTCAACCATCTTGTAAAGTAGGATTAATCCCAACCTACTAGATGAAACAAAAAGACCATACAGCACTATGAATCAACAAATTACACAACAAGAAAGAGAGTTTCAAAAAAATATGAAACTCTCTTCTTCTATCCAATCACTAGAGTAACACCCCTATTCCAAACGCTACTTTATAAATATCCCATGTTCCTTTATATATTCGGCAGGTGACATTCCCTTAAACTTCTTAAACGAACGAAAAAAAGAAGTACGGGAACTGAAACCACATTGTTCCGACAAAGAAACCAAGGTATATCTGGAGGCAGACTTATCCTGTATTCTTTTTATGAATTCGTCTATCCTATATTTATTAACATAATCCGTGAAACCAATATTCATAAACATATTCAGCACTTGGGACAACTCTCCAGTATTACATTTCACCACTTTTGCCACATCCTGCAACTTTAAATCAGGATTCAAATATAACCGATCTTTTTCCATACACTCATTCAGTTTCCCAATAATGAGCATGGCCGTTTTCTCTTCCATCCTTGATTTTTGATATTTTTCTTTCCGGTTTTCTTCGGATGGTTCCGTCTTTTTATTTATATATTCCTTCATTGTGCGATACTTCCCCAATAACCCGGAGTAAAAATAAATAAGAATACAACAAACGACTACACTTAACACCACAATCCATCTTATAAAAGGCGTATTTCCGGCAACAACCACCCTTACCGCTTTTATTGCTGCAGGATTGGAAGCCGCCCTGACCCTAAACATATAATCGCCAACAGGAAGTTCTGTATAAGAAACCTGATTTCCTTTCATCAAAGTTTTCCATTCCTTATCATATTCTTCCAAACAATACTCGTATAAATCCGTATTCTCCACTGCATAATTCAAGGCTGAGAAAGTGAATGAAATATTATTATCATTTACAGACAGAAACACCTCATCTATAAATGGAGCAGAAACGGGCATTAATGTCTCTCCCGGGCACAAAGGTCTGCCTGCGACTGAAATGGAAGTAATCACGGGAGGCTGGACCTTTTTTGTTCCTATCTCACTCCAGCTCTTTACTGCATCATAACAGACCAATCCTCGTTCATTTCCCCACCAAACCGTATTATCATCCGTTATCTGTACCGGAGAATTAAAAATATATCCGGGAATGCCATCGTATAACGAAAAAATCTTATGATAATTTTCCTCTTCCTTTATATATAGTAACCCCCTCTGAGTAGCAAACCATAATCCGCCATTCTTAGGATCTTCCACTATGCTCATCACAGAATTATTCGGTAAGAAATCATTGATCGTGATGTGTTCAAATGTCGTAAAAGACTCATCTACCTTAACCACCCCCTCCTTATCATCACAAAACCACAAATTCTTCTTTTTATCCTCATAAATGAACCGTACACTTTTAGTATATGGCAAAACATGTTCCGGAAAAACATCCGATTTAAATACTCCATCAACCCTATCATACATAAAAACGGCTCCTCCCGTGCCCAGCCACATCCTGCCCTTCGAATCTGCCTTCAATGAAAAAACAGAATTAACCGACAAAGAAGAATTACGACTGTTATAAACCTCATATTCCCCAGTCAAATGATCATATACATACACACCTTTGGAACTGCCGATCCATAATTTATTATTTACATCCCTTTCATATCCATTAAATGACCCTTGCATAAAACATTGATCTGATTGAAGAAAGGAAAGTTCACCCGTATTCCTGTGAAGCAAGTACAAGACCCCTCCATAAGTTCCAATTAAAAAATCCCGATTGAAAGGTTTTACAGACAAAATTATATCCGAACGCAAAATGGAATTCCGGTGTGTATAATGCCTTATCCTTCGTTCCATTTCAGAAATATAATAAAGTCCGTCACGCGTGCCTATTACTTTTTTCCCATCTGCATCCACCCAAAAAGCACGTACATTCATATTATAAGAATTAAAAAGCTCTGGATAAGAATAAACAGAAAAGAAACTTCCATGAGCCGGAGTATAACTTAATCCGCCCATGTAAGTACCTACAAAAAGCATATCATCCTCTTTCAACAAAGAATAAACTGCATTAGAACAAATAGCATCCGCATTCGAAGTATGCTATAGCCGACAACTCTTTTCCTGTAGACGCACTGATTATTCTAATACCGCTTCCATTTGTTCCCACCCATATCTCATCATTAACAGCAATGATACTTTTTATATATCCATTTTCCACTTCAGGACAAATAGAAAAAGCCGTCTTACCGATATCAAAAACAAGCATACCATTGCCGGCTGTTCCTAAATATAGCTTTTCTTTTAAAAGAGTCAGACAAGAAAAATAATTAACAAACTTCTCATCACCCTGATATGTATAGACTTCCGATAGACCAGTTACAATATTATATTCTATCAAACCACCTTGTGAAGTCAGCCAAAAAGTATCTTTATGTCCTTCAACAATGCCAGTGAGAAAATTAGTAGAAGACAAAGCATTTGATCCGAAAAGCACCTTCCTGAAAGTATTCTCCTGATAGATAAAAAGTCCGTGAGTTGTTCCAACCAGTAATCGCCCTGTCTGGCTTACAAATACTGATCTAACTTCCAACGACTTTGTATCCAAAGTGACCAATTTCACTTGGTCTGTTTTCCTATCAAGTCTCCATAATCCTTTATCTGTACCCACCCACAAATAAACAGAATCTGTTTCGGCTATGGAAAAAATGGTACGTCCTGAAAACTGAAGAAAACTTTTCACATTGATACCGTCAAAACGATCTAATCCGGTCTGGGTGCCCAACCAAGTAAAGCCTCTTTTATCTTTATAAATAGTATTAATAATATTGTTAGACAGGCCGTCTGAAATAGTAATAGTACGAAAAGTTAAATTCGGAAGGTCAACGGCCGGTAAAGATACAGGTAGCCATAATAAAATTGCCACCCAAAGATATAATCTATATAGCCATAAATTCCCTTCCATATAGAATGCGTTTTTCATAATTCAGCAAAAGTTACAACTTTGATTGATATGAGTAGCAAATCTACATAAAATTATTCAAATGTGATTCTTTATGAGAAGAAAAATAAGTCCACATAAAATAAAAGAAAAACAAGACATCCATGAAACAAACTCATAAATACCTTGTTTTGTGTAGCGGGACCCGGGATTGAACCGGGGACCTCATGATTATGAATCATGCGCTCTAACCAGCTGAGCTATCCCGCCATCGTTTTTTAAAAAGACCGCCAAGAGTGGAAGCCTCTCAACAGTCTAATATTGCTCATTGTAGCGGGACCCAGGATTGAACTGGGGACCTCATGATTATGAATCATGCGCTCTAACCAGCTGAGCTATCCCGCCATCGTTTCTCAATTGCGGGTGCAAAGATAGAAGGTTATTTTGAATATTGCAACATTTCAGAGAACTTTTTCTTGTAAAATTCGTTTTTAAAGAGAAAAACAGCTTAGTATGTGGCTAATAAATATTTCAAAAAACATAGCATTTATTATGGCAAATAAGAAAATTTGGCTTAATTTGCCACCGAAACTTTAAAAAGCTAACCTATGGGAAAAGAAAAAATTCGTTTGGAGTACATGTTGAAAGCCGGATCCGGTAATATTGTATGGTCTATTATTAGTACCCCATCCGGCCTGGAAACATGGTTTGCAGACAAGGTGACATTCAAAGACAAAGTATTCACCTTTTATTGGGGAAAAACAGAAACACGGCAAGCTGAAGTAACAAACTTCCGGGTTAACAGTTTTATACGCTTTCGATGGCTGGATGATGAAGATCCTAAAGCCTATTTTGAATTGAAAATGGTCTATAACGAACTGACCTCTGACTATATGCTGGAAGTGATTGATTGGGCAGAACCCGATGAAGTAGAAGATATGAAAGAACTTTGGGATTCCGAAATAGAAAAGCTAAAAAGGGTAAGCGGACTGTAATTCTATAAAAATATGCAAAACTTGTCTTTGCTCTCCGTTTTTTATACTAATTTTGTGCCTTGATAGTTGCACAAAATGAAATAATGCTACGCATAAAAAAATTAGATATATTTATCCTAAAGAGCTTTTTGATGCTCTTTATAGGTACTTTTTTCATCTGTCTCTTCATCTTCATGATGCAATTTTTATGGAGATATGTAGACGAGTTGGTCGGAAAAGGATTGGAGATGAGTGTTTTAGCACAGTTTTTCTTTTATTCTGCTCTGACCTTAATACCTTTGTCCCTACCTTTGGCAATTTTATTAGCCGCCTTAATGACATTTGGTAACTTTGGTGAAAGATATGAATTGCTGTCTATGAAAGCAGCGGGTATTCCCTTATTGAGGATCATACGTCCACTGATTATTTTTTGTACTTTCCTGTGTTGTACCTCGTTTTATTTTCAAAATGTCATAGCCCCCAAAGCGCAGATCAAATTGCTTACTTTACTTGTATCCATGAAGCAAACTTCACCAGAACTGGATATTCCGGAAGGTGTATTTTACGACGAAATTGAGGGGTATAATATATATGTAAAACAGAAAGACCGTGAAACAGGAATGCTAAAAGATGTACTGATCTACAACTTTTCAGATGGGTTTGAAAACGCTCACATTATATGGGCTTCCGAAGGAAAAATGGAGATGACAGCAGACAAACAACATCTTTACCTACATCTGTATAACGGAGAACAGTTCGAAAATCTGAAATCGCAGACCATTTCATCCAATAATGTCCCCTATCGACGTGAAACCTTCAGAGAGAAACATACCATTATTGAATTTGACGGCGGATTCAACATGGTAGATGGGAGTTTTTTAAGTGACCGTTCGGACAGCAAGAATATGATTGAAATCAGCCAGTCCATCGACTCGCTGAGCCACCGCGCCGACAGTTTGGGAAGAAGCATGTACAATGAAATAAAAGCCTCGACTTATCGCAATATCATATTATCGAAAACAGACTCCGCAAAAATAGTTGAAACAAACAGCAAAATCAATGTAGACAGTCTATTCAATTCCTATACTTTAGCTGAAAAAGATAAGACACTGGGTAGTGCGGCGGATCGCACCGAGTCACTGGCCAGTGAATGGAACATGAAAAGTTATCAAACTACAGATGCGGACAACAATATCCGAAAACACGAAGCCGACTGGCACAAAAAATCACCCTCTCTATAAGTTGTTTGATTTTTTTTTCATCGGTGCGCCTTTGGGAGCCATCATCCGCAAAGGAGGTTTAGGAATGCCCGTAGTGGTATCCGTCTTGATTTTCGTAATCTATTATATCATTGATTCCGGGGCTACCCGAGTAGCAAAAAGCGGTGAAATGAATATGGTATTAGGTGTTTGGATGAGTACCATTGTATTGGCACCTATCGGAGCCTTCTTTACTTATAAGTCGAATAATGACTCAGTGGTATTCAATGCCGAAGTATATATCAATTTCTTCCGTATGCTGTTAGGTCTGCGCCCCTCGCGCCATGTATTCAAAAAAGAAGTTATTATAGAAGATCCGGACTATCCACGCATACAAACAGAACTGGAGAAACTATGCAACATCTGTAACGAGTATGCCATCAAGCATAGACTGGCCGACGCACCTAATTATATCCGCATCTTCACCAACAAAGGACATGATGACATCATAGCCGATATCAGCGCCAAAATGGAACTACTCATAGAAGAATTATCCAACAGCAAAGATGGAGTATTACTGGAATACTTAAATAGATATCCCATTTTGTCCACCAAAGCTCACAAAAGTCCGTTTGACAACCAATGGCTGAATTTACTCGCAGGAATCATTGTACCAATAGGCCTGTTCTTCTATTTCCGCATTTGGCGGTTCAGTATCCGGCTGGATAAAGATTTAAAAAACATAATCAAGACCAACCGTGAAATTCAAGAAAGAATAAACAATAAATCATTTATAATTTGACTATGGAAGAATTAAAACTAAATACCATCGAAGAAGCGATAGCTGACTTCCGTGAAGGTAAGTTTGTCATTGTAGTGGACGACGAAGACCGTGAAAATGAAGGCGATTTAATTGTTGCTGCGGAAAAAATTACTCCCGAACAAGTCAATTTCATGCTGAAACATGCGCGTGGCGTACTTTGTGTACCTATTACTATTTCTCGTTGCAAGGAATTGGAATTACCTCATCAAGTAGATACAAACACGTCAGTTCTAGGTACTCCTTTCACTGTAACTGTGGATAAGCTGGAAGGTTGCAGTACCGGAGTTTCTATCTACGACCGGGCCGCCACTATCCGTGCTCTTGCCGACCCCACCTCCACTCCCGAAACATTCGGACGTCCGGGGCATGTCAATCCATTATATGCACAAGACAAAGGCGTACTGAGACGTGCCGGTCATACAGAAGCCTGTATAGACATGGCACGGCTAGCAGGACTCTACCCTGCTGCCGCATTAATGGAAATCATGAGTGAGGATGGAACCATGGCTCGTCTGCCCGAACTAAGAAAAATGGCCGATGAATGGGGGCTGAAACTAATTTCAATCCGTGACTTGATCGCCTATCGTCTAAAGCAAGAGTCATTAGTAGAAAAAGGGGTGGAAGTGGACATGCCGACTGAATACGGCCATTTCCGTCTGATACCTTTCCGCCAGAAAAGTAATGGTTTAGAACATATCGCTATTATAAAAGGTGACATAAAAGAAGGAGAACCCGTTTTGGTACGCGTGCATTCTTCTTGCGCCACCGGTGATATTTTCGGATCCATGCGTTGTGACTGTGGAGAACAACTGCACAAAGCATTGCAAATGATCGAAAAAGAAGGAAAAGGCGCTGTTGTTTATTTAAACCAAGAAGGAAGAGGCATAGGACTAATGGAAAAAATGAAAGCCTACAAATTGCAAGAAAATGGTGTGGATACTGTAGAAGCTAATATCCTTTTAGGACATCAGGCAGATGAACGTGATTATGGAGTCGGAGCACAGATACTACGCAGTATAGGCGTCACCCAAATGCGTTTGCTGACAAATAACCCTGTCAAACGTGTAGGATTGGAATCATACGGTTTGTCCATAGTTGAAAACGTTCCTATTGAAATCACGCCTAACAAATATAACGAGCGTTATTTAAAAACCAAAAAAGACAGAATGGGACATACATTGCACTTTAACAAATAAAAAAGCTATAACTCAGACGAAATCACATCATTTTTCATGCGATTTCGTCTGTTTTACTTTCATAATTGAGATATTATCCTTTATTTTGCAGCAAGGAAACTTAAACACATTAAAAATAATAGCAATGAATCAATTAGCAGATCGTTTGAATCGTTTGTCTCCTTCAGCAACATTGGCCATGTCCCAAAAAGTAATGAGTTAAAAGTCCAAGGAGTTGATGTCATTAATTTAAGCGTGGGTGAACCGGACTTCAATACCCCGGACCACATCAAAGAAGCAGCAAAGGTGAATAGCTTCAGAAGGACAAGCATCAGCACAAGTTCCGCACTCTGTACACAGATCCGGATTGATAGAATACTTATCACCTTCAGAAATTGCTTCTACCGGGCATTCATCGATACAAGTACCGCAAGCGATACAATCGTCACTAATTACGTAAGCCATTTTCGTTAATTATTAAATTATTAGTACTAATTGATGGAGCAAATATACAGCTTTTCTCTATTAGTTGTCACATAGAGATTACAAAAATGCACTAATTTGTATTTAATCTAAATATGATCATTTCATCAAAGCCTGATACATAACCTGTTGCATACGAGGACGGATATTTAACCGCATCAACTGTTTATGGTCAAAAGGACGCGGATAAATCCGATTACTCAGAAAAACAAAAACCAAATGATTTTTCGGATCTGCCCAAGCGCAAGTTCCGGTAAAACCAGTATGTCCTACCACCTCTTCAGGCGCTTCTTCCGCACACGGACTTTTCACACTATTATTCACATCCGGTTTGTCGAATCCCAATCCTCTCCTACTGATCTTCGAAGTATGGGTTAGAAATAAATCACAAGTTTCCCTACTCAGATAACGCTTTCCATTATAAACTCCTCCATCAATCAATAACTGATACACTTTTGCCACATCACGAGCCGTGGAAAATAAACCGGCATTTCCTGATACCCCTCCCATGAAAGCAGCTGATTCATCGTGTACATAACCCTGCAACACTTTTCCTTTACGCAAATAATCCGCTTTCACTGTAGGAACAATTTCCTCCTTTTTGAACTGCCGAAGCGGCAAATAAGCCGTACGGTTCATCTCCATCGGTTTATAGAATTCTTTATCTAAAAAAAGATTCATAGGCATTTTACTGATATTCTCTACCATTTCCTTCAATAACATAAAGTTCAGGCAACTGTAACGATATCTCCTGTCTTTTAATGGAATACGTCCTATTTGTGCTATAATGGAATCACGAAAAGAACGATGAAGAAACATACTGTCAGCTACCTGTAAAGGATAATCAGCAGAGAAAGTTTTTGCCATCAACTCTTTTCTATAATCAAACTTATCAATGACATACAGCCGTATATCTATTTGCGTATGATGACTAGCGTCTGGTCTTGCTTTGTAAAAAGTCCCCTTATAACTGTCTTTATCTATAGCCTCCTTATAAAAAGGCCAAAAAGCGGGAATGCCTGACTGGTGTAAAAGCAACTCCTCTATAGTGACCCGCTCCTTATCCGTGCCTTTTAAAGCTGGAATGTATTGGGATATGCGATCGGTCAAACCAAATTTTCCTTCATCGTAAAGTTTCATAACAGCCAACAGCGTCGCCGTGGTCTTGGTTAACGAAGCCAAATCATACAAATCATCCTTTTCCACCTTTCGGTCACTTTCATAAGTGAAAGTACCGAAAGACTTATCATATACTGGTTTCCCATCTTTTAAAATTAGAATCTGACAACCAGGATAAGCTTTCGCTTTGATTCCTTCCATAGCTATCCCGTCTATCTTTTCCAGTATTTTGGAGTCCATACCATAATCCTCGGGTCTATAAATACGAGGCACTTTAGGAGTTATAGTCACTCCATCACCCGGTTTGAACAAATCGGCGACAGCCACGGACAAACGCCCGTCTGCCACCGCCTTTCCTACCAAGACATCAGCCACATACTCCTGAATAACAGATTCATCACTATGCCCCAATACTACAGCCGCCGCTTTCTTCCAGTAGCCCTCCATATCCAACATAGACTTTAATGGCATCAGAAACACATAAACAACAGGCAAATCAGCCGGAAGCGAATCAAGCATTGTTTTATACTTTTTGTAATCATCCGAAGTAACCACCACAATTACACGATGACTACCCAACAATCGTTTTCTAATAGCTTCCATCGAATCCGGACGAGCAACAACGCGTGTGAGAGAGAGTGTATTTTGCAAACGATTATAAAAATCAAGCCCTGCACCGGGAGTTTTCCCAATATTCAGAACCACCGTACCCTTCAATTTTGAATCCAAAGGCAAGATTCCACTTACATTAGCAGGAACCGTTATAGCAGCTTTCTGCAAGCGGAGAATCAACTCCTTCGTTTCCGGGCGATTCAATCGTTTCTCCAGCCCGGAAAGTTGGATGTGAGGTTTATTCTTCAACCCTAAAACATATTTATAAGTCAATACTTTACGACATTTTTCCGTAATCAATTCTTCTGATAGTTTTCCACTTTTTACAGCATTTAAAACACCATCCAATTCTCTCTTCAAATTACGGGGAGCCAATAATAAATCATTGCCTGCTATCAAGGCTTGAGCGCATATATTCTCATTTTGCGAAATACCTTTCATCTCCAAAGCATCTGTAAAAACCAAGCCTTGAAAGCCCAATTCCCGACAAAGCAGATTATAAATAATATGTGAAGAAATCGAAGCCGGATTTTTACCCAATTCAGGTACCTCCAAATGTCCTACCATCATACCTCCCAATCCTGCTTTAACAGCCTCTTTAAACGGAAAAAGTTCAATGCTGTCCAAACGCGCACGATCAAAATTCAAAACCGGTAACGCCTTATGAGAATCCACTTCCGTATCTCCATGTCCCGGAAAATGTTTACAGACAGACAATACCCCTCCATCCTCCAAACCACGAGCATAAGCTACCACTTTTTGAGCCACATTCCGAGGATCACCACCAAAAGAACGGGTATTAATAACCGGATTCCGAGGATTAACATCCACATCAGCCACCGGAGCAAAATTGATCTGCACACCTATCTCCTTACATTGGCGAGCTACTTCCTTACCATATTCATAAAGCAGTTCATTATCCTGTATACATCCCAAAACTCTGTTTCTTGGAAAACGAGGAGTTCCCTTCAAACGCATAGCCAGCCCCCATTCACCATCAAAAGTTATGAGCAAAGGTACTTCTGCCAGACTCTGCGCATAATTAGTTAATAAAACTTGATTAGACAACTGGCCACTCGAAAAAAGTAATCCTCCTACTTTATATTCTTTTATAGCTGCATATATATTGTTTTTATTTCGTTGTGTCTGAAGAGGAGCCACTGTGTGTATAAACAGTTGTCCTATCTTTTCCTTCAAACTCATTTCAGAAAGCTGTTCATCCACCCACGCCTTACAATCCTGAGTATCCGCCTTCCCCTTTTGTAACAGCCCAGGCATCTGCTGTGCATACATCATCGCACATCCGACAACACATAAACTTATAAATAACAATATGTTTCTCCTCATCTAACTTACTCAATTATATCAGATTTCCCTATACAACAGCAACTATCAGTTCTTTTCCATCCTTACTTTCATTTCTCCTACATAAACAGCATTTTTTCCCATTTGTTGCAATGGAATCTCTTTGCCATCCAAATTCTTATAAAACAAAGTCTTATCAAAATAAGAATGCGAATGACCTCCCAAGACAATATCAATATTACGAGTATTAGGAATCAAAGTTTCATCAGAATAAGGTTTTCCTTGCCATCCTAAATGAGACAAACAAACCACCAAATCACATTTTTCCCGATTCTTCAATATATCTGCCACACGCTGGGCGGCCTCTATTGGATTTTCAAAAACCACTCCTTCACAGTTTTTTGCCTGTACTAATCCCTCCAACGCAGGACTCAGTCCGAACACACCTACCTTTATCCCCTTACGTTCCAAAATAACATACGGTTTGACAAGCCCCTCCAAAACAGTTCCCTGTACACCATAATTAGCACAAACAATAGGAAAATCCGCCATTTTAAAAAGACGTGCCATATTATCCAAACCAAAATCAAACTCATGATTTCCAATAATCCCGGCATCATATCCCATTTCATTCATCAGCTTCACTTCAACCTCACCACCAAACATATTATAAAAAGGAGAGCCTTGTGAAAAGTCACCACAATCAAACAATAACAAATCCTTATTCTGTTTCCGTATTTCTTTTATTAAGGTAACACGACGTACAAAACCCGCTTTTCCTGCAAACTCCGGATTCGGATCAGTAATGGGGATAGGTTCCACACGGCTGTGGGTATCATTAGTATGAAGTATCAAAAGTTCTTTGATATCCTGTGCTGCCAGCGCACAACATACACACAGAGCAGTAAATAATACATATATTCGTTTCATGACGGTTCTGTTTATTCTTTAACGGTAATTCTTCCTTCTATCTTTGAGTCTATTTTCTTCCCTGCTTTAGTCTGCTCATTCACATAGTTCAGAAACAACTGACGCACTGTGGCCTTTTCAGGCAGCAATTTATCCGCATCGCCTACTTTAGCAAAAGCAGTCATATGGTCATTTCCCTCAGCCAAATAATCCAAGGTAGCCACTTTATACTCTTTGGAGTCTTCAATTTCTTTTCCGGCTACTGTAGCATCCAATAATTTTCCATCTCCAGAAATTTCAAGGCAAGCACCACTTAATCCCTCACCATGCACAGCTGCTATATTTTCAAAAAGTTCACGCAGCAAAACCCCATTCATAGTAACAATGCACAATGTATTTTCAAAGGGAGTTATTTCATAAATATTACCGTAAGTTATATCCCCCTCGGGCAAAGCCGTACGTAGTCCGCCCATATTCGTCACCCCCACGTCGGCTATGCGGCCTATATATGCAGAAGCAGAACAACGTAAAATATCCGCTACCAAGTTGGATAACTCACTTTCAGGACGAAAGCGATCCATAAAACGAGCGCTTTGTCCTATGACTGGTGACATAATACTATCAACCGTTTTTTGATACGGAGTCAAAATAGCGATTGCAGTGGAATCCGGGTTAGCATCCAAAGCTGCTGTCACTTCTATCCTGTTTCCCTCAACTGATGCCAGAGAATAGCCTGAATGACAGCTTGAAAACATAAAAATCCCGGCTACTATTCCTGCCGGAATGATACACATAATTCGGTTTGGTTTCATGTTTATTAGTTGTTTATTGCCCAAATGTAGTTAAAAAAGAAGTTGCAACCAACGATATCAGATGAAAAAATAGTTGAATTTAATTTGGCTGTATGACAAAAATCTAGTAATTTTGCACCGCTTTCGCGCAATCGCTGTCAAAGAAGAGTTACTTGATATGTTGCGTTGGTAACGATAAACAATTTAAAATCAAAAAAAATGGATTTAATTAAAATTGCTGAAGAAGCATTTGCTACTGGCAAACAGCATCCTTCATTCAAAGCTGGTGATACTATTACAGTGGCATACCGTATCGTTGAAGGTAGCAAGGAACGTGTACAGTTGTACCGTGGTGTTGTTATCAAAATCGCTGGACATGGTGACAAAAAACGTTTCACCGTTCGTAAAATGTCTGGTACTGTAGGTGTTGAACGTATTTTCCCTATCGAATCTCCGGCTATCGACAGTATCACTGTTAATAAAGTTGGTAAAGTTCGTCGTGCTAAATTGTACTATTTACGTGCTCTTACTGGCAAGAAAGCTAGAATTCAGGAAAAAAGAGTTAATCAGTAAGATTTATCATTCCTACATAAAAGGAGTATTCTCGGGAAGAGAATACTCCTTTTTTAATTTACATCCCCTTTACCACGATTTTTTATATAATCATGAACAAACAGACTTGAAATAGCATTTATATTTAATATTGAATCAAACTTAAACCATTTATGAAAAGAATAATGTTCATTTTAGGAGTAAGCATCATTATGGCCTTACTTACTGTTACCGCAGCCTTGGCAGGTTGGTGGCTCGGAGCGTCTCTGCCTCTAGATATATCTGACACCACTCGACAAATAGCAGCATTACTTACCGCTTCTGCTTGTACATGGATACTCTATATTGTAAGTCGCAAAGTACTGACAAAAATCAGTCTCAAACCATACTAAATATATAGTCCATTAAAACAAAAGGTCAACCGATTCTATATCATTCTCGATTGACCTTCTTATTTAGAAATGTTTTTCATCATTCCTTATTTTCTGTTTCCTGTATCCCGGACTCTTCCTTTCCACGCAAATAAACAGAAGGTGCCACACCAAATTGTTGCTTAAAACATTTACTAAAATAGAACGGATCATTAATACCTACTTTATAAGAAACTTCAGCTACCGTATAACGATTTTCCAACAACAGTTCCGCCGCTTTCTTCATACGAATAATCCGAATATATTCATTGGGTGAATATCCCCGTCACCCCACGTACCTTACGATAAAAAACGGTTCGTCCCAATCCCATCATCGAAGCAAACTCATCAATCGTAAACTGAGCATTACCAATCTGTTGATCCATAACCATCTGTAATCTGTCAGCAAATTCTTTATCCTTATCAGAGGTACAAATAGCCGGTCGTACCATATTCGGATCATTCGAAAACTTCTCACGTAATTTCTCACGTTGCTCTATTAGTTTGAAAGCGCGTGCCAACAGTAGTTTCGGGCTAAAAGGCTTAGTAATATATGCATCCGCACCACTTTCCACACCTTCCAAATGACTTTCGGCAGAACTCATAGCTGTCAATAAAATAATAGGTATATGACTTGTATCAAAATCATTTTTCAATTTTCGGGTTACCTCAAACCCTGTCATCCCCGGCATCAACACATCACAGATTATCAAATCAGCATCATACGTACGTGCACGTTCCAATCCAGACGGACCATCCGCCTCGGCCACAACTTCAAAATATTGTCCCACTTCTTCTTTCAAAAACTCACGTACATCGTTATCATCTTCTATAATAAGTACTTTACGCTTATTAAGTGGTGCAGATGGAAGTTCCACTTCCCCTTCTTGCGCCGATATTTCTTCTGCAAGAACAGCTGCATGATGTACTTCCTCCTCTTCCAACAACACATTATGGGGAATCAGGAAATCTTTTTCCTCATAAACAGAAATATCAGTAGGCAAACTGACTGTAAATATAGACCCACCACCTTCATTTTCAGTATACACTATCGTACCTTTATGCACACACACCAGTTCATGTGTCAAATGCAGGCCAACTCCGACACTACTACCCGAAAAACTACTTTGCATAAAACGCTTAAATAACTCATTACGCTTCTCTTTAGGAATGCCTACACCGGAATCGGCTACCGATATGACCAACAGTTTCCTTGCTTCATCTACCGTCACAGAAAAAGTCACTTTTCCACCACTGGGCGTATATTTGAAAGCATTAGACAACAAATTATAAGTCACTTTGTCCAAATAACCCTTATCGATAAACATCTTATAAGAAGCTACAGATGGCAAAAACTTGAAATCCATATTCTTAGACTCAGCAGCATCATTGAAACTCAGAAAAATTTCATACAAGAAAGCCATGACATCCGTTTCCTCTAAAGAAAGGGCCAGTTTATTATTCTGCATCTTACGGAATTCCAGCAACTGATTGATAAGACGCAACATACGCTGGGTACTTTTATCCATGACCTTCAATGAATAAGCCATTTCTTTAGGGATTTTACCACCACGCTGCATCTTTTCCAATGCTCCTTGTATCAAAGTCAAGGGAGTACGGAACTCATGAGAGATATTCGTGAAAAAAACTAATTTATACTCTGTCAGCTGTTTCTCCACCTGTATACGATTACGCAAAGTATTAAAGTCACGCATTAGTCTGAAAGTGATGTATAACGCCCCCCCTATCAAAATAGCATAAATAAAGAAAGCCCAAGTAGTTTTCCAAAAAGGAGGAACAACGATAATCTTCAAAATCGTTTCTTTATCTCCCCACACACCTACCCCATTGCAAGCTTTCACCCGCAATTTATAAGTACCGGGTACCAGGTTCTTATAAGCTGCAAAATTCAACGAAGACGGTATACTCCACTCTTTATCATAATTATCCAACCGATACGTATATTTAGTACTATTCGTTCCGGAATAATCAAATGTAGAGAAATCTATGACAAAAGAATTTTGAAAATATTTCAACTCGATTTCATCTGTATAAATCAACGAACGGTCTAACGGAGAATCCACATCGCCCGGGCGCATAGCAATACCATTAATTCGAAGATTGGTAAAAGCTGCCATAGGAGTTACAGTAGAATTATTCACAATTTTGCCGGGAGTGATAACAACTAATCCATAATTAGAACCAAACATCAGTTTACCATCCTTACTCACACAACCACTGTTCTCACTATAGACATTCCCCAACGCATATGCTGAAAAAAAGAAATTTTCAAAAGCATGTGTATCCGGATCAAAACGAGAAATACCATATTCCGTCGCAACCCAAAGTTTGCCCTCCCTGTCTTCAACAATAGATTGCACCATACTGTTTACCAACCCGTCACTTCCATCATAATGCTCAAAAGTCAAGTTTCTGTAATCACCTTCTGGCATGCACATACTGAATCCTTTTCCTGAAGTACCAACCCATATCCGACCCTTACTATCTTGATGGATACACTTTATTTCATTACTACGTAACTTACCGTTATTATAATTATAAGTAATATAGTTATCCGGATCATTCATTAACGAATCAGGATTAAATATGTAAACCCCGGCACTGGTGCCCACCCATATCCATCCATTATTGTCTTCCTGTATCACACGAATCTGGCGCTGGCTATAAAAATTGTTCAAAAACCGCTTGAATACATACCTATCCTTTTCCTTAACCGCCAAATTCAATCCACCGCCAAAAGTGCCTATCCACATTCTATTCTTCCGGTCCCGGTAAAGAGTAAAAATATTATTATTCCCAATAGACAGAGGATCATCCGAGTGATAAGTGTACCATCTTCCGTCAATACTCAATCCGTTTCCACGGCTCCCCAACCAAATACTACCATCAGCCCCTTCCTCAACAGCATAAATATTAGAATCAAAATAACGACTGCTCTCTATAGTTTTCAAATGAGGGTCATAAATATACAATCCTCCACGACGGGTCCCCAGCCAAATCTTATCATCAGGCATACGGTTGATCATACGCACGGTATTTGAACGGTCTGATAAAGTTTCATCTTCAGGAAAAATACGCTCAGCTCCTTCATTCAAGACCGAAAGACGAGAAATACCCGTATATTCCGAACTAACCCAAATACCACCGGCACGATCCTCCATAATATATTGCAAAAAATTTGAAGTGATATGACTGAATCCATTAATATTGGATTCGAAATGCTGCAATTCATCAGTTGCCAAATCATAAGCAAACAAACCGTTACCATAAGTGGAAATCCAAACTATATCACGAGAATCATGAACTATGTGGTAACGTTCCTCATCTATATAATTTACTTTATCAGCCGGAATCAGTTGGAAAGACTTGACAAATCTGGTCTTGGCATTGACATACCATACCTTACCCGTATGATTATAAATCCAAAAATTCCCCCGGTTGTCAATCTGAACTTGTCCTTTTTTTATATTCAGTTCCGTATCCAAACTTACCTGATGAGTTTTCAAATTGAAGACATAACTGCCATCTTCCGTAAAAACAATCCAATCGTTTTGCAAGCGCATGGTACTATATACTTTACTACCTTCACCTAAACGAGTAACAATACGGCTATCCTCTCCTTCTCTCTTCAACGAAATTGTTCCTGTTCCCGAAAGAAAAAAAACATCTTTACCAAAAGACATCATCTTGGAAGCATCATGATTTTCTTCCACCAATACTGCCTTGTCCTCTACCACTTGAGCTATACCGTCATGGCTACCAATCCATATTCTTCCTTGTTCATCCTCAGATATATAAGTAACATTATTAGAAGGGAGATTATTATTTTCTTTCTTGAAAACCACAGATGTAAATTCACCATTCATATAAGTCACTTTACGACACCCGTTTCCATCCTGCCATAACCAGACATTACCTTCACGGTCAGTCATCTTATAGCTATACAGTTGTTTATATTCCCCACAACCGGTAAAATCAACAAAGCAATCTTTCTTCAGATCATAACAACTAAACAACTCGGCAGAAGTCGCAATCCACAAGAAACCATTTTTATCTTCTTCCAAATCGCGAATCCGATGGTCTATCAACGAAATTTTATTTCCACCCTCAGGACGATAAGTCACAAACGAATTCCCGTCATAACGACTAAGTCCATTCAACGTTCCCATCCAAATAAAACCTTTGCTATCCTGATATATATACCGAATTGAGTTATTGGCAACCCCATCTCCCGTAGTCATATGAGTAGAACGCACCTCGACTGATGCGGCAATACTCTGACTGAAAAGAATAAAGAATGCCCATAAAGTATAGATGTGTTTTTTCATATCATTCATCATAGTGTTGTTGTGCCTGCAAAGGTATAAAAAAAGAGTGTATCAAAATGAATCGATACACTCTTTTTTATCTTAGTCCATGTGGAAGACCTCAGGCAGCGGAATGGTAACCGGAGAATTATCCGGATTTACTTCCATGATATCCGCCATATAATCCCACCATTTCTGCACAATGGGATTGGCCCCCATATCTTGCGAAGACTCATCTCCTTTTGTTTTCTGACAGGCAAACAGAATATTAGTATCCTTATCCCAATAAATGGAGTAATCATATACTCCTCCATCAGATAACATTTTCTTCAATTCCGGCCAAATAGCCGCATGTCTTTTTTCGTACTCTTTCTCAAAGCCCGGCTTCAAGAACATCTTAAAAGCTTCACGTTTCATGGTATTTTCCTCCTTTTTATAAAGTCCTTGTTTTTACTTATTTAGTTTCACCATCCATTACATGGAAAATAGGTTCTGAAGTCTTTTGTTCCGTACGGTAATATTGCACGGCGCTGTCATTCATTTTAGGATGTTGTTTGTTCAGCATATTAATCATCTCAGCACCCGCCCAAAGTACCGGTCCATAACCGTGGGCAGCATATACATTGACCGGACGATAATAATAAAAAGCCGGATCAAAAGCCATACCTGTACCTACACAAGTTCCGTCTACCTGACCTTCCGCATTGATTTGAGTCGTTACGGCATGCCATCCCAACTGTGCCACCGGACCGTATGCCATAGCGTCAATCCATCCTTTATTGATAGCATGGGCAAAGCAATATACATAAATAGCCGTGGCTGAAGTTTCCAGATAAGAATCATTACGATCCAGCAACTGATGCCAGAAACCTTCACCACTTTGACATGCAGCAAGACCACGTACATGAGTACGGAACAGATCTAGAATTTTATCGCGCTGAGGATAATCCTCCGGCAACACATCCAATACCTCACACATAGTCAACAACGCCCAACCATTGGCACGTCCCCAATGGAAAGCAGGATGATCCTGCATACCTTCCACCCATCCATGACGGAAAAGGTTTTTCCCGGGTACCCACATACGGTCCGCAAATTGAAATATCTGACGTACAGCTTCGCTCAAATACATTTGCTTTTTATCACCGGCAATACATGAATACCAAGCTATCGGCGGAATACCCATAAACATATCGTCCAACCATAGCGTATTATGTTGTGGACGGGTACGGGCAAATGTTCCATCAGCAAGACGATACTCCTTATTCACAATAAAATCCATATAATTATCAATCAACGGCTTAAGTTCCGGTGAATTTTCCTTCATCTGCACCTTGACCATAGCCGCACACACCGCCCCGGCATCATCCAATGCATGAGGAGTCAGAATTTGTTTCATCTGCGGATCTACAGTTCCATACTTTTCCAATACCTTACGGAAGTGTGGAGCAACCTCGGCCAGAAACTGAAAACGATCTGTTACATATTTATAATAAGCCTGATCCCCCGTAGCCTCAGCAGCAGCCAACATAGCTGAATAAGTCACCCCCCATTCATAACTTGCCAGACGGAAAGCACCTCGTTCCAGCTGTGCATCAGCCGTCATATTGGCATAATCCGTAATAACCTTACCTGTATTCTTATCAACGACACGAGTCGGAGTATTCTTTTCCAAATAACGAAGGACACGATCCATATCGGCCTTTATCTCCTCTGTAGTGAGCATACCGTAAGGCACTTTGTATGCAGGTTGCAACAAGTGTAACGGCGTATTCGAATCATTCAGTACTTCTTTCTTCTTTTGCGCATTCGCACCCGTTCCTGCCAGCAGCAACAGAGCGCCCATCATACTTAATGTTTTCAGAGATTCATGGTATATAGTCTTTATTCATTTTTAAATTCATAACCTCTAAATATCCCCTCTTTCAAATCCGGTCCGAAATAAAAACCAGGCTGGGTAGGCTGGTTGTATGCCACATTTTGAGTAGCGATACTGATACGATACACCGGATCTTCCAAGAAAGTATGAAAACGGTATTCAGTCGGTATCCGCGACACATACAGACGAAGTGCCGAATTATCTTCCGTACGGAGCAGCACCTCCTCACGCCAATCACCTATTATATCTCCCTGCAAACAAGGATGGGACTTCGTACCATTATTTGAATCCGTTCCATCAAATATCATTAACGGACGACATACATCGTCTTCCCAATCATACTTGGTTATCCTGTTTTTATCCAGCAACTCACGAAGCAAATCTCCATCCCACCATACAGCCATATTGACTGAAAAGCTCTTGAGGTCAGGACGAATCACTTCACCTTTTATATTACGTACTCCTTTTGAATCGGATGACCACATCTCCACTCCCGGATTGCGCGGATCAACATCAGCAGCCATACACCGGCCTACATCTATACTACTTTTCACCTGAAACAACACTTCACCCGTAGCCGCATTACGGAAAGTGGAACCATCTTTCTTATTTTCATGACAATCCCAAACCTGCAAACCTTTTAATCCGGGAGCAAATTGTGTTAGATGCATAGCGTCTCCATGCCCCATACGGGTAGAATACAATCCTTTTCCATCATGATCAATAGCACAAGAACCATAAATTATTTCATCACATCCGTCACCATCCACATCGCCTACGCGAAGATTATGGTTACCCTGCCCGGCATAGTCTCCACACCCCGGATTATTGCTGTCGAACACCCAATGTTGTTTCAAGTTCTTGCCATCCCAGTCGAATGCCGCCAGCACAGCGCGGGTATAATATCCACGACACATCACCACACTGGGATGTACTCCATCCAGATAAGCTACACAAGCCAGGAAACGGTCACTGCGGTTGGCACGGTTGTCTCCCCAGTCGGTCAATTTACCACGAGCCGGAACATAATCAATTGTTTTCATCGCTTCTCCTGTCAGTCCGTTGAATACGGTCAAGTATTCGTTACCAGTCAGGATACGTCCTTGGTTACGAGGTGTATTTCCATGGGAATTTCCGTCTGTGATACCCGGTTCACGGTAATCAGCCTTGGCATCACCTATTATCTTTCCTTTTCCATCCTTTGTTCCATCAGAAGTCTTCATGACTACTTCCGCCTTACCATCTCCATCCAAATCAAACACCATAAACTGAGTATAGTGTGCTCCGGCACGGACATTATGCCCTAAGTCAATGCGCCACAATTTTTCTCCTGTAAGACGATAGCAATCAAAATAAACATTTCCGGTATAACCGTCATGAGCATTGTCATGTGCATTGGAAGGATCCCACTTTAAAATAATCTCATATTCACCGTCGCCGTCCACATCACCTATAGATGCGTCATTAGGACTATAGGTATATTTTTGTCCCGAAGGAGTCACACCTTCTGCCGGCCTGTCCAGAGGAATATCGATATAACCTGACGGAGCATTAGCCGGCAAAGTATAATTTCCATTCAACTTACCTGTTTCAACCCCATTTATCACCGGTTTTACAGTATATACCGCTTTTTCATTACCTGAGTAAGTATCCCGGTAAAAAGTACCTGTAGAATGGGGAACTTCCGCTATTTTCTCTCCATTTCTATATACATTGAAAGAAGTATTGATCGGATCGGAAGACAGGTAACGCCACGACACCACTACGTCCGATGGATTTTCACGAATGGCCACAACGCCACGCCCCAACTGCTCTTTTTGCAGTTTGGAATAATTGTAGGCCGGTTGGGCAACCGTACCGGTTGCCACACACAGAGCTGCTAAAGCACTCCATAGTTTTTTTTGTGTTTTCATTGTTTATCTTGTTTCTCCTTGTAAATTATATTTTCCTCCACCACATTCTCCGCATTTACCACATTCTTCACAAACTTTGTCACTTCCCCCACAGTCACATTCCTTATTTCCACGTTTTTGATAGGAAGACGGGCATCGCCTTTCAAATCATAAACAGCCTCGGTACGGTCGCAAGTCACACTATCCATATAAAGTCCGTTGATGAATGTAATGCTATCCTGATAGGTAGGTACCAAATCACGCCACTGGTAAAGCACATCCGTATCCACTTCGAGTACACGTTGCATCTTTCCCGCTTTCACATTTTTCATCCAGATATTTTCAATAAATCCGCCACGGCGATGATTGGTTTTGGCAAAGAAAAGACGGAATACAGAATCGGGAGCCGTACAATTGTGCATGTACACATTCCGTACACCACCAGACATTTCACTACCGATTCCCAGTAAAGTATGTCCTTTCAAGATATTACAATGGCGTATCACAATATTCTCACAAGGAGTATTCAGACGCCATGCATCCTGGTTACGCCCTGCCTTTATAACCACAGCATCATCCCCCTTGATCGAATACACAGTTCTCTATCAAGAAGTTGCGGCTCATTTCCAAGTCAATTCCATCATTATTATGGCCATGAGCCTTTACATCCAGATTACGTACGATACCACCATCACACATATAAAGATGTATAGTCCAAAAAGGACTCTGGCGAATCTTGAATTCATCCAGCAGCACATTTTTACACCGGTTGAAATGTATCAAATGAGGACGAAGATGATTTTCTCCTTTTGCCATCTGACGCTGTTCTACAGGTACATCAGTAGAAGCCATCGTATATAACTCTTTCAAAGCATCCATGTGAGGTTTAGGACGCTTGAACCAGATTTTCCAAGTATCCATAATAGGAGCCAATGTTCCTTTTCCGGTAATAGCAATATTCTCACAATCCATAGCATACAGCAACGGAGAATAGTTGTAACATTCCATACCTTCCCATGAAGTCATCACAGCAGGCAGATAATCAGAAGGATTATCTGTAAAGCGTAATATGGCATTTTCTTCCAAATGAAGATTTACATTACTTTGAAAATGAATAGGTCCCGTCAACCATTCCCCTTCAGGAATAACCACACGGCCTCCTCCGGCCTTATTACAAGCTACTATGGCTTTGGCGATGGCCTCCGTATTCACTATTTCCCCACCTTTCACCGCACCATAATCCACAATGGAAAAATCTTGTTCGGGAAAAACACATTCTTTGATGGGTTCCATAGCAAAAGGAGCATCGACAACCACCGTTTTATACTTTGGAGCCGGTGCCGTACATGATACGGCAAAAGCTACGGCCGCAATACTAGCCAAAGATTTAAAAAAAAGTCTTCTTCATTTTATCTGTTGTTTTTCATTGTAATTTCTGTATGCACAAATATCCTGAATATCTTCGTTCACCCTATTTTATCCGAGGTGTATAAAGGTATATCTGATCCAATACCACACCTTCATCCAATGCAGTAAAAATTAAACGATGAGAGGTTTTCCGTGTAACAGGAAGAATCATCCGGCGAACAGCCTGATTACACAAAACATTCTCCTTCCATTCCTCACTGCGTCCTTTGGTTTCATACGAAACAGCCTCCGTGGCACTTCCATCCAATGAAATGGTAAAACGCAACCGTTCTCCTTCCACCGGATGATTAGGCAACAATCGTACTTCCACCTCTACAGAATCCGTTTCCCATGCAGTAAATTCAAAAGTCAGTTCTTTATTCTTTGACACCGCCACCGCCTTCCCTTCATAGCCTAGCCCTTCACAAATTGCCGATACCCCTTCAGCGCAATCAGCGCCATTCCATGTATAGACAGCCTGACGTTTTTCAGGCAACCCGGACGATAGTGCCTTTCTTTCCACCCGGTTAAAAACCGGAAGTTTGCGTGGTTGGAAATCCATCATACGATTCCATTTGGTCGTGTTATAGCGTTTTGTCAATGAAACAATACTATCATACGCCCTGTCGCTATCCGCCCAATCAACCTTTCCACGACGTGCCAACTGCGCGGTCAACAGTTTGCTATTCATTTGAGCTGCTGCCTGAACAGGATACTTCGCCAACTGGAAATAGGTTTCTTTTTTTTGTGCAGAAAGCGTATGCCATTCCTGCTCCACCTTATCTGATAATTGTTTGTATGCAGTCAGACGTTCTTTTATTTCTTGCTCACTCCAAGGCAAATCACTGATAATTTTAAACTTAGGATCTTTTTCTTCCGTACGAGTATTCCCCATAAATTCCGGTTTACGGATATAAGCCAAACGATAAGCTTCCTGCATGACAGGCTGTAACCGGTCAGCCCTATTTTTTCCAAACTCACGCTCCAGGAAACTGACGTTGATGAGCTACAACCCCTTGCTGCTTCACCGCTTCCAAGTTCCATGCCATATCCAGGAAAAGTTCTACCTGATATTCAGCCGGTTTAATATCTCCGACATTCAATATCCACATTTTCTGTATCCCTCGCTCATATGCCAAAGTCATTTGTTGATATATCAGCGAAGGATGAGCAGTTCCTAACCAAAGATAATCATGCGGACGTCCCCAATAAGATATATGATAATATACCCCGTTTCCTCCCTTACGGGCACGTTCTTCTGCTGTAGGGAAATGACGGATATAACCATAATTGTCATCGCACCACATCAGCGTCACTTCATCGGGCACTTGCAGCCCAGCATGGTACACATCCAACACTTCCTTATAAGGAATAAAGACTTGAGGCACTTGGGTCACATCCTTATTTACATATTTAGTCAACAAATCGCGCTGATCCTTCAAGACCTTGGTCAAAACAGCTTTTTGTTCTTCTATGGTCTTAGCACCATTCATCGCACCGTCGTGTACTCCACGCATACCTAAAGTATACAGATTATCCAACCCTGCAACCTCCTTTACACGTTGCTCCCAAAAGGACAAAACATGAGCACTGTTATGAACATAGTCATACTCTCCCACTCCATCCCGTTTCCACTCACCATTGGTATTCCGCATCATCGGTTCACAATGAGAAGTTCCAATGAAAATACCAAACTTATCAGCCACTTCTTTATTGCCCGGTGTAAAATAAAAAGGTACAGAACAGCCATGCATAGCCGGCCAGAAGGTATTGGCACGCAGACGAAGCAATAACTCAAAAATCCGCTCATGCGTTTTCGGGCCTATTTGTCCTTTCATATTGCTCGGCTCGTATGTCTGCCAGCTCCAAGGAGTCAGCCCCCAGTCCTCATCGTTGATAAAAATCCCCCGATATTCTACAGAAGGAAACTGCATATTCCGATAAGAAGCCGGTAGTTGAAAAATCTCTTTCTTTGCAGGGGTCGCATCTGCCCACCACTCCCATGGAGAAACGCCTATCAACCGTGAAAGTTCCATGACGCCGTATGCAGTACCACGCTTGTCACTGCCGGCTATAACTAATTTACCAGTGGAAGAAACGGTCAACAGAAAAGCTTCTTTTTTATTTTTTATAGGAGATAAATCAACACCTGCCTTAGCGATCAAATCACTTTGTCCGATGGTTCCGACTATAATCATTCCTTTTTTACTTTCTGGAGTAACGATTATGCGGGTAGAAAAAACAGACTCTACATCACGATTGAGCAAATTCAAAGCTGTATGTACAACTTCTTCCTCTGAATTACCACAAGCAATAGTCACCGGTTCACCTGATTTCAAGACAAAAGGGTTCTGTCCATATACTGACAAAACTGCTAAAAAGAAAGCTAGAAAAGAAATGAGTTTTTTGTATTTCATAGTTTTTATTTTCAATATTGCAAAAATAAGACGAAATGGAATTAGATTCCATAGAATAAGATACAATAATATGGAAATTCGTCCATAAAGCCTGTATTATTTATCGTATTTGCAATGTTTTTATGTCGAAGAATGCAAAAGTTCCAATAAACAGCTGCCACACCTACAGCTATAAAAACAATGTGCCAATATATCAATAGCTATGTAAAACATTACACAGCCTATTGATACATCAGCACATAAACAATAGTACGCCACTTTATCAAATCAATTTAAGGCATAGGCGACAATCCTTCCCACATTACATTCCATTTTCCATCTTTCGGGAAACCAGGATTTTCTATTTCACAACCATCCCAACCAGCGCACATTAATGCAATGGCAGTTAATAAACCACCATTACCAGGTAAATAAACACGTAAACGGGGATCTTGATAATTATGTCCATTCGGCAAATATGTATTGGTACGTTTATTCATAAGCAATGCCTCCACCGCTTTTTCCGGCTCACCCAATCGAGTAGCATTCATTGCTGTCATAGGATAATCCCAACCCCAAGTCTTTCCCCAATTCCAATTATCCCATATCCATTGAAGTGTATTCTTCATGTAATCTTCACGGATTAATTTATTCATAGGCAAGATGCCTACGGCACCCAACACTGCCATGTGGTCACTGGTAAAACGGATATCCTTATAAGTATCTATTGCATTTTCCGCAGCCAGATACAACCCATCCTCATTATAAGCCAGTGGAGAAAGCTTGTCTATTAACTCATCCCATTCCAAGTTACGTTTTTCACCTGCACGCTCACGCCATATCTGCGCTATCTGCATGGCAAAATGCCAATAAGAAAGTTCAAAAGGAGGATTTATAGTAGTACTCGCATTCAATGTTTCCTGAGCCGGAATCGCTCCCTTTAAAATAAACCGCACTCCCAATTCATCGTATGTGGCAAAAGAATACATAAACTTGGCTGTTTCTTGAACCAAATGGTTATATTTCTCTATCACTTCTTTGTCTGGATTAGAGCGATAAAGAAGTTCTGCCAGATAAATAAAATGCGGTTGTTGCCAAATCAAAAAACTGCCTACACTGGAAGGTGCCTCCACACCACTAGGATCAGTCATTTTCATCCATCGGATTCCATCAAAGCCTTGCCGACGAGCCACTTCCCTTGCTATAGGCTCTACCGTTTTATACCATTCTAAAGTATGACTGAGTAATTCAGGATGTCCCCAAAGCGGTTGCCATGCCTGATGCCACCAAATCATTTCAAGATGATATTTCCCAAACCACGAATTGTAAGTTAGCCCTGTTTCCTGCGGAGGGGTACTACCCGCGCATTGAATAGCAAGCAAATATTGACTAAGCACTACCCGACGTTCCAATTCTTTAGCACGCGGATCCGTGCAATGAGAAAAATCTACCGCAGCACCTTTTTCCCAGAAACTCGCCCAATGATTCTTAGCCAAGCTTTCAACTTCAGAGAAATTAGGGAGTACAGTAAGCTGATCTGGCTCATTAGCGGTAAAAGCACATGAAAACGAAAAAGTATCTTCTTGTGGAAGCAGTACAAAATAATTTTTCTCTTTTTCTTTCAATAATGCCTTGCCTTCCCATTTTAATTCTACATAATATACCGTAGAATCCAACGTACGTTTTAACACAGCACTTTGCGTGTCCTGTTTAAGAACCTCGGTAGAGTGTTTATCATTGGCATCCCAATCACATGCATTATCGGTATGAATACCTGTAGGATAAGGAAAATGAAATTTTATCCCTGTATGCAAGTGACTGTCTATATGGGCTGAAATCATATCCTGTGCCGGATGGCAAACCGTCCGTACATCAAAGTCATTACCTTTCCAAGTAAACCGACTGAGTATCTCACCTTCCCATAAATTCAGAGTCTGGCTGATTCTGGTAACATCGGAAATAGCAGCCTCATCCCCCCATTCAAATCCGATCACTCCTAAATGTAACCGATGTGGGTTGACACGAAACCAATCAGATGCATTCTTTTGTCTTTTATCTTCTTGAGATTGAACTGCATACAATTCCTTATGTCCTCGTCCAAAATCATATTCACTCAATGTTTCTTCGTGTCTATAACCGTCCATATTAGCAAAACTATGCCATCCCCATTGACTTTGCGTACCCAGAGGGACACCTTTTTTATAAGCGTCAGGAAAAGTTTGCAATCCTGTAATATCTACCGTAAATGCAAATTCACCATTCCCTACAGAAAGCGAAGCCAACGAATCGAAAGCTGAAAATTGGGGATTATTCCGGCTCACTAACGCTTTACGGTCTATCGGAACTTGCTGTACGGGATGAGTACAAGCAACGAACATCACTAATAAAGAGCAAAATAACAATATTTTCATTACCTAAATTTTTATACACTGTAAATAGATATTCATTTTTACGACTTCCTTATATCCTATGGCATAGGATGTAATCCCTCCCAACGCACATTCCATTTACCATCTTTGGGAAATCCCGGATTACTGACCGAGCAACCGTCCCACCCGGCACACATCATAGAAACAGCTAATAACAGCCCTCCATTACCAGGCAAATAAGAACGAAGACGAGTCGAACGATAATTGTTACCACTAGGCAAAAGCAAATCCTCCCGGTTATCCATAGTTATGGCACGCAAAGCAATCTCAGGCTGCAACAGGCGAGTAGCATTCATTGCCAATGTGGGATAATTCCAACTCCAAGATCCTCCGGACCAATTCCAATTTTGAGCTGCACGCACCAAAGTCTTTTGCATTTTTTCTTGATCAATGAGCCGCGACTCAGGCAACATGCCGTAAGCCAGCAAATTTTCAGAAGAAGTTCCTGTAACATAAAAAGGATCATGCTTACGCTTACTTTTCCCACCTTCTGATGAAGAAACAGAACTGCCCGTTTCTTTAGGACGCTGACCATTGATATACCCACCTGCCGGCATTTCCGGTAATTTCTCTGCAGGAATACCATTCACGAAATCAGGTATTCCTCTACCCTTTTCCGCCGGTAAGTAAATGCCATCAGGACTAGTAGCAAGAGGAGCTAATTTAGCAAGAATTTCATCCCACTCCGCATGACGTTGCAGCCCAAGTCTCTCCCGCCATTTCTGAGCTATGGACAAGCCGAAGTGCCAATAGGCCATTTCAAAAGCAGGATTAAGAGTCGTCTCTTCATTATAGGATTCATTAGCCGCACAAGCTCCCTGAATAATGTAACGATCATTATCAGAATCATAATTAACAAACGAAGCCATAAAAGCAGCCGTCTGCTCTACCATATCAGCATACTCACGAAGAAATTCTTGAGAAGGACGTGCACGATAGATAAGTTCTGACATATAAATGACATGGGGTTGTTGCCAGATAATAAAAGAGCCGACATCCGATGGTGCCTCATTGGAAGACGGATCAGTCATTTTCATCCAACGTATGCCATTAAATCCCTGTCTGGCTGCAATATCACATGCCATCGGTACGGCAGTCTTATACCATTTCAATTGTTTCTCCAAAAGATCTGCTTTATTCCAAAGCGCATAATGAAAACTGTGCCACATTACCATTTCTAAATGAAATTTACCATACCATGTATTATAAGTCAGGCCGGTTTCAGCAGGAGGGTAATTTTGCGCTTCCTGCGAACGGAGCAAATATTGAGACAGCACAACCCGACGCTCCAAAAGCGAAGCACGGGGATCCGTACAGGAAGAAAAATCAATAACACCGGATGTCTGCCAATAATCCCTCCAACAACGGTTGGCCGAAAGCAGATTAGCCTTGTAATCAGGCTGAGGCACTACAGGTTGGTGCTTATAGAACCCAACATTGAAATTCCACTGCTTATCGGAAGGTGTCAATTTTAACCTGTTCTTCCCTGTTTGAGAAAGAACAGCTTTACCACTCCAACTGATTTCCACATAATAGACAGTAGAATCTACTGTACGACGAATAAGAGCCCGTTGAGGTTCGGAAAGAATTATGTCGGTGGAGTGACAGTCATCGGCTGTCCAGCAAGTAGCATCGTCAGCTGCCTCACCTGTAGGATAAGGGAAACGGATGCCAACTGCCAGCTTTGCCGATGAAGACACAGAAGCAGAGACAATGTCACTATCGCCATTACAAGAAGTAGTTACCGTAACCGGAAGTTTTCTCCATAGGAAATGGGAATGAAGTTCTCCTTTCCACATGTCGAGAGTCTGGTCTATTTTAGTAATATCGCTCACCAACAAGCTGTCAAATCCTATATTTCCCAAATGCAGGCGGTGCGGATTGGCACGAAACCACTCTGCCGCTTTGGCATTACGTTCAGGACCTTCTGGAAATTGTACGGCATAAATCCCATGAGGATGACCGGGAAGCGGATGATCCTGTAGAGTTTCAACTATCTTATAGTCCTCCTTGTTAGGAAAACTGTGCCATCCCCATTCGCTATAGGTACCTAAAGACAAGCCTTCTTTATAATATTCGGGAAAAGTCTGCAATCCTGTAGCATCGGCAGTAAAAGCGAACCGCCCATTTCCGACTGTCAAAGAATGAAGAGAATCAATTTTTGTAACATGAGGGTTATTACGCATCACCAATGCATGACGGTCAATAGCAGTATCGGCACAAGCTGTAACCAGCAGCATTGCTGCCAATACAACAATAAAAAATGTTTTATTTCTCATCATAGACACTATTTAGTAAGATACTGAATAAATGTAGACATACCATTCATATATTCCTTGATGGAAATGACTTCAGAAGGAAGAGGAGCATTAGAGAAGCCCGGATTCTCTTTCGAAACACTAGGCAAACGACCGGGTAAATAATCTTTTTTCTTCAAAATAGTGAGCAGACTATCTACTTTTTGTGTATCCGCTTGCTGCATTTTACCACGCATTAAATGACTTAGTAAAGTTCCAGAAATATCCGTTTGACCTATAAACGGAGAATCTTTTGTCACTTCCTCTTTGGAGAGAGAGAGCAAATGCTGATACTCATCTTTTAAAGATTGCAAATCAATAGCCCGCGTAGAGCTATAATGAGTTATGAGTCCATGATAATCATAATCCACCCAATAATGATCTGGATCATTATGAAGGTAAAGAGGTCTGTTAGTGCCTACTTCTACAAAAGTAGGACACAATATCTGTCCCGGTTTTACAGACTTACCCAATTGTTTCATTTGCGCGTCGTTATATCGGATAGATTCTAGAAATTCAAATGCATCCGGAATACGGGCTAAATATTTAGTATCCCCAGTCCAACGATAAAAACGCATCAAGTTGCGACACATCTCGGCAGTAGCTGTAGCCGCATAACCTGCCGGTTCAAAATCACGAGCATGACCTGGAGAGTAATTGAGATCCAACTTATGCTGCATAGCCCAACCTGCCTGAGGCTTTCCTCCCTGCAATGCCAAGACACAAGTCATAGCCCGCTGAAGAGGCTCCAATGCCCGAGTTTCACCTAATAAAGTGTAACAAGCCAATAAAAAATTAATATTGTTAGTATGAACTCCATCATTAATGGTAATAAACGAAGTATAGTCTTCCTTATCACCTTTCACATATTCATAATGGAGAGGATAGCGCTGCGGCCACCCACCAATAGGATACTGACTCTCCAAAACAAAATCAAGACACCTTTCTACCGGATATTTATACTTCGGATCCAGAGTCAGTAAATACATACGCAAAAGGAACATTCCACTATCGTAGGTAGCCGCATCATCATAAGTACAATTTCCATAATAATGAGCATGTTCCTGAGCACAATGAATATATCCTTTCTGTACTTTGGAATACCATTGCTTAAGCGAAGTTTCTCCGGAAAAGTCCAACATATAAGGCCATCCCCCACTTGAATGCTGTCCCCAGATAAGAGCATCTGCCGCTGCTTGTGCCGCTTTCAGGTAATAAGATTCTCCAGTCAATTGATAAGCATTCAAAAATACATTTCCCATAGCAGGTGTACCAGCTTCTATCCATATCATACTTGGTTTAGCTTCCAGTTCCCCCCAACAACGGGAGAAATCAGGACTGTAATTCCATAAATAGCCACCACGGTTGCTGACCTTCTCTACCATGAAACGTGTAGCTTTCATCATAGCCACTTTTATATCAGAGGCCGGAATGTTTTTCTGTGCTCCAGCAGACAACAAAGTAATGAAAAGCATTACCGCCATACATATCATTTTCATACTGTTTTTTTTATAAGATAGGAAGAGAAAAGAAACAAAAAATCATCACTATTCTTCCCCCTTCCTATATAGAAATGTTTATAATTTATTGATTAATAAGCAGGATGTTGTTGACCGGTTAACCCAGGATTAACATCAATAATGGCTGTGGTGCTCAAAGTATAAAGTTCAGCCTGATTCTTGATAAACCCACGATATAACTCGGTAATCCAGGCGGGCAACGTGTTATTGTTTTCTTTATAACCCAATATCTTGGATTGTCCGGCTATACCGGAATTAGTTTCTCCTGCAATATTGGGAGTAATAAACATATTTACCCAATTCCAAGTGCCTCCATACCGGGCAACCAGTTCACTCATTTCCGTTTCTGTGGGCTGATGATCGAAATCTATATAAGTAAGACCTACCAAAGGATCCTTCCAAGATGTAGAAGTTGCTTCTTTATATGCCCGATAAGTCTTCACCTCATTATAAGGAACCTCACGCATAGCCAGTTTCTCGGTATTTGCTTTTGTTTCAGCCAAAGTTTCAGCCAACAAGTTCCACCGGATAAGATCAGTACGCCGCCATCCTTCTGTAGCTAATTCAAAGGCACGTTCCTTCACAATCGCTTTAAAAAAAGTATCATAAGTAGAGGGTGTGGTACCTATACGAGAGGCATCTCCTGCAAAAGCACGCAGACGAACTTGTTCATAAGCTGCCTTAGCTGCTTCCGTGGGCCCATTGTTCAAGTAATTTTCAGCTTCTGCGTACATTAACAATACATCCGAATAACGAAGTATAGGCCAATTGACATCCGTTTTCAAAGTGGCCGTACGGGGACCGGCTTTCCAATTGCAGCGCCATTTTCCCAAATTCAAAGCGCCATAAGGCACAGCAATATCGTTACCAGCCGCATCAATACTGTAATTGCCCACTGTAACATCCCGACGGGTATCATCATCGGCAAAAGAAAGATAAAAGGTAGGATGAATCAGTTGCAAAGGCAATGTTTTACCATAAAGGGCATTGGAAGCATGAATGCAAAGTCCATTTGTATATCCCACACGACCATTGGTTGTATTGCCAAACTCAGCATATTCAAACATTACCTCTTCAGGGTTATAAACGCCACCCTCGTTCAAGGCTCTAAACACATCCTCATATTTAGAAAGCAAACTGTTTTCACCTTTACTAATCACTGCTTTACAAGCTTCATCAGCAATGGTATATAATTTTCTTACACGCGATTCATCCAAAGGACGGCGCATCTGAAGAGTAGATTTATCATAAGTATTCAGATCCCAATGCAAAGCATAACCTGCTGCATAAAGAGCTGTACGGGCCAATAATCCATAAGCAGCATTCTTGGAAATCCGCTCAGGAGTAGAGAAAAATCCTTCACTATACCAAGGAAGTACTTCGACAGCTTCTTGCAAATCGGCAATAATGCCATCATAAATCTCATCCCGATCAACACGGGAAGAAGAAAAAGTCGTCATATCCAATACAGGAACAGTAGAATAAGGTACATCCCCAAAATAACGAATCAAATTCAGAAAACAAGTAGCCCGAACAGCCAGACATTCAGCTATATAAATGTGACACTTTCTCTCGTCCTCTCCCGAAAGGCTCATTGCACGTAATCCTTTCAAGCATGAATTACAACGCTCAATGCTGGAATAAGAGGTAGTATAAATGCCTGTGGGACAACTTTGATCATTGAGCACATAATTGGCCGCATAATTATTAGCATTCGAATTACTCTCAGTAGACCACATTTCATCTGTTCCATTCTGAGCCTTATACCAAGCATCCTGCATCCAGACACCTGTGTAACAAGCAAGAACAGCCATCTCAGCTTTATCAATGGAAGAGAAAACACTTTCACTGTCTGTCTTCGATTTAGAAGGAAGATCCAGAAAGTCAGAACAAGAACTGAAATTGATCGCCAAAAAGGCAACAGCTATATAATATACTATTTTCTTCATAATACAACTCTCCTATTATTATAATGAAAGATTAATGCCAAATACAAATCCTTTGGAACGTGGATAAGAAGAATCATCAATACCCGGAGTTAAAATAGAACTTTCCTTAGAAACTTCGGGATCATAACCTGAATAATTCGTAATAGTGAATGGATTATTCAATGTACAATATAGACGCAAATTACTGATAAAAGCTTTACTTAACCACTTTTTCGGGAAAGTATAACCTAAAGTAATAGTGCTTATGCGAAGATAAGAACCATCTTCCACAAAACGATCAAGCGGAGTAGTAATAGCTGCGCGGTTGTCATTATGAATACTCCACAGAATGTTCGGATCATGCTGATTAGGATTAAGCTCAGCTATACGGTTGAGGTCCATAGCTTCTTTTCCAGTACGGGGATCCAGCAGAGTGAAACGATTGGCAGCATCCGCAAGCATATTTTGGTACGGTTGGTATGGACCGACAAAACGCTGGGTAGACATATTAAAAATATCATTACCATAAGAGAATACCATAAATACAGAAAGATCAAAGCCCTTATAAGAAAAAGTATTTTTAAAACCTCCGGTAAAATCCGGATTAGCATTCCCGATGACTGTCATATCATCAGAATTATAAACAGGTGTCCCCTTGTCATCCGTCTGCCCCGTAGTATTTACATACTTGATATCACCCGGTTTATATTGAGTTTTTACAGATCCTTTCTGATAAATAACACCATCTTTCAAAACATATTTATCACCATTCTGCACAAAATCGTCGGTAGTATAAACTCCATTGGTCTTATACCCATACATCTCACCTAAAGAATGACCTACGATGGCACGGTATAGAACAGAAGAATTGGTACCACCACTGACGCTAGTCTGATAATATTCATTCTCACCGTCTATTCTCAAGACCTTGGAACGATTGAAGGAGATATTGAAATCGGTAGTCCAAGTAAAATGTTTGTTGCGGATGTTCGTACTGCTTATAGCTATCTCAAGACCGCGATTACGGATAGAACCGATATTCTGATATTGGTGCGTATAACCGGTTGATGTCGGGATAGCCACTTTCATAAGCAAATCATCGCTCTTATTGTTATACCAGTCCAATGTCAGGTTAACTCTGTTTCCCCACAAACCCAAGTCCAGTCCGATATTCGTAGAAACGGTTTTCTCCCATTTTAAGTTATTATTACCTACTGTGCTGCCAGGTGCCAAAGCCGCCGTTTCCTGATTGCCCACAGGATATACCGTAGCATTATAGGCAGTAGCATACATATAATTATCAATATTACAATTACCGGTAGTTCCATAACCTACTCTCAATTTGAAATTATTGACAACATTTCCAATAGCATTATCTTTCCAGAATCCTTCTTCAGAAACGCGCCAAGCTGCCGCTGCTGAAGGAAAATAGCCCCAACGATTACCCTCGGCAAATTTAGAAGAACCGTCTGCACGTAAGGTTGCTGTAAAAAGATAGCGGTCATTAAAAGTATAATTGAGACGACCGAAAAAAGACAACAAAGCATTTTCTTCTAAAGAAGACTTCCATGTATCGGGAGTGGCCATACTAATATCATTAAGACCGAAATTAGTATCGGGAAATGCCTTATAGGCAGTTTCTGTACCAGATGTATTTGTATAATATAATTCGTGTCCTAACAAAACGCCCAAATCATGCTTCTCAAACGTATGTTTCCAATTCAATGTATTAGTCCATTGATAAGCATATCGTTCCTTATTATCAATACTGCCATAAGGTCCGCCTTTGAGTTGAGCATTGGCCGTACGACCATCATCGAAATTAGTTGTTTTGATTTGGGCCCAATTATAACTACCAGCTGTACGGAATGTAAAATCCTTCAAGAAATCAATGTCCACACCGGCATTAACACTAAAAATACGACTAAGTTTTCTATTTATTATAGCATCGTTGGTTATCAATGGGTTATACACATCATATTCGTTACTGAAAGTACGGAATTCGGTATTTAACTCTTCATTAATAAGCTGATCATCAGTAAACAGGATTCCGCCAGTTTCAGGACGCAAAATAGCTTGTTTTAATCCGGAATAAGAACCTCCACCTAATGTTTTGGCGTAATTAAAAGAAGAATTCATATCAAAACGTACATTTTTCCATAGCTGGGAATTTACTTTAGTACGAATCGTATTACGGTAATATCCGTGATTTTTTACGATACCGTCTTGCGACATATTATTGTAGCTTACCAATACTTGAGTTTTTTCCGTTCCGGTAGAAAGAGATAGATTATGGCTTTGAGTAAGAGCACTTCCACCAAAAATCTTATCTTGCCAGTCTATTCCGGAACGTCCGCCATAAGTTTGCTCTATATCAGACCATGCTCCCGTATAAAATCCATCATCCGTATAATCCCCTCCAAACATACGTGCATACTGGTTCATTTCTCCGGCAAGAGTCCACCATTCATACTGATATTTGGCATACTGTTCAAGATTGAGCAAATCCAGTTTCTTGCCCAACCAATCCACAGATACATAGCCATTGTAATTCACAGTTGTCTTGCCACTACTTCCACTTTTGGTCGTAATAAGAACCACACCATTTGATCCACGCGCTCCATAAATAGCTGTTGTCGAAGCATCTTTTAAAATATCAATAGTCTTAATGTCATTTACATCAATATTCTTCAAACCATCTTCCGACTGGAAGCCATCAATAATATAGATAGGTGTAGTAGACTGAGTAATGGAAGTACCTCCACGAACGGTAATATTCACTTCAGCCCCAGGAGCTCCGTTCTGTGAAACAATATTCACTCCGGCAGCTTTTCCTGCTAGCGCTTGAGCCGCATTAGTAACAGGAACTTCCGCTAAATCTGCACCGGTAACTGAAACAGAAGAACCGGTCAAATCACGTTTTTTCACTACTCCATATCCTATAACAACCACTTCTTCAAGGGTTTTAGCATCCTCTTTCATCACAATTTTGAAAGAAGATTTTCCATTTACACTTATTGTTTCAGTTACATACCCCACATAACTGACAATCAAAGAAGCATTACTTGAGACATCATTCAATATAAAATTTCCATCAAAATCCGTAATAGTTCCATTAGTAGAACCTTTGACCATCACCGTAGCACCTATTACAGGCTCTCCTTTATCATCAACCACCACGCCCTTTACGCTACGACCTACCTGTTGTACGATGGCTACCTCTTTCGTTGCGGAAGAAATGGCAGACTTTTCAGAAAGAATAATATTCTTATCCAAGACTTTATAGGTCGTATTTGTTCCGGAGAAAAGCTTCTTTAAGACTGAAAAAACATTCTCATTCTTGACATTCAAGGTTACTTTACGTTTCAAATCGACCTGCTTATTATTATAGAAAAAGGTGAAATCCGTCTGTTTTTCAATTTCGGTCAGGACTTCAGAGACCGTCCGAGTCTGAGAACTGATGTTCAACATGGTTCTCTGTGCATAATTATTGCTAGCATATAACAAGCTGGCAAAACTGAAAAGAACAAAAATAGTTATTTTCAGAGACAAAGGCAGTTTACATACTGGTTTCTTCATTTTCGTAAATAGATTTAATTTTAACTTCATAATTTGATTACAGATAAAAAGTAGTGTGTTTTTTCTGTAGATTGTTTTACGTAGGATGTTTCAACATAGCTTGTTATTTTTAAAAGATTAATAAACTTCTATTTTCTGTTTTTCTTGATGAATATTATTACTTTCTGCATACTTAAATTTTATATTTGAAGATACGCTGATATATTCCAGAATTCGTCCCAAGCGTTGTTTCTCAAGTACACCGGTAAAAGAGGCTTCAAAACATTTGGGATTCTTTACTACGAAATCCACATCAAAACGTTTAGATAGCATTTTAAGAACTTCCTTAAATGGAGTATCACGAAAAATAAGTTTTCCGTCTTTCCAAGAAGTGATAACCTCTACATCTGCCTGATCAATTTTTATTTGTTGCTGTGCAGCAGTATAAACAATTTCCTGTCCCGGCTGAATTTCCTGTTCCGTCCAATTACTTTTCTTATTTTCATATGCCATGGCAATGCTTCCTTCCACCAAAGTTGCAGTTATTGTTTTATCATCAGCATAGGCTTCCACATTAAATTGGGTACCATAAACTTTTACAACAGCTTTCTGCGGCGTTCGGACCATAAAAGGCTGACGGGAATTCTTTGTTACCTCAAAGTAGGCTTCGCCATTCAATTGGACATTACGACTTTTTTCGTCAAAGTGAGAAGGGTAAACAATAGTTGAATTGGAATTAAGAATTACATGAGTTCCATCCGGCAAAATAGTAGAAGTTATCATTCCCGGATTAGTACGAATCTCTATAAAATTCACTTTATTCTGCTCATTACCATTCATCCATAAATACAAAGTAGACAGTAGCAAAGGTATGGCAAGAATAGCAGCGGCACGCTGTGCCCATCGCCCCCATTGTAGCTGTCGTTCCCTTCTTATCCTGCCTCTGACTTCCTTCAAAGCAGCCCGTGCATCAGTCCGTTTTAAGGTATCCATTGTTTTTGTGGCAAAAGAAAGATAATAAATCTGCTTGGCCAGCTTTTTATTTGCTTCGGAAGAGATAATCCATTTTTCAATCTCATCTTTCTCACTTAGAGTCACTTCTCCTTCAAAATAACGGAGTAAAAGCGCTTCATCTATTCGGGTATCTGAATTTATCATAATGTCCTTTTATAATAAGTCTAACCAAGATCAAAAGTTCCTAAACCAAAAACTGTTTTTTTTGAATTATTTTTCGAATAGGTACTTTCATGATTAAAATTATGTATTTTTGCAATAACATTTTCTTCTATAATCTATGGAAACCACAAATGATAATTTGATAGACAAGCAACTGTATATATCCATGCAACAGGGCAATAAGAAGGCATTTGATACTTTATTCATCAAATATTATGCTATGCTTTGTGCTTTTGCCCGCAGTTTTGTTTCATTAGAAGATGCAGAAGAAGTGGTTCAAGATACCATGTTACAGATATGGGAAAATAGAAAAACAAATCATATAGATTCTTCTGTTCATCATTATTTGTTCAAAGCAGTAAAAAACAAATGTTATACCTTAATGACCAGAAATTCTCTTCGATTCCAAATAGAAAATATACTCACTCCAGACATACAGGAACTATTCGAAGATCCTGATTTTTATATTATAGATGAATTAACACAAAAAATAGAAAAAGCAATACTTAATCTTCCAGAATCTTATCGGGTAGCTTTTGAAATGCATCGTTTCCAAAATAAGACCTATCAGGAAATTGCAGAAGAATTAAACATATCTTCCAAAACAGTAGATTACAGAATTCAACAGGCACTAAAACAATTACGGAAAGAATTAAAAGACTACTTACCCTTACTTCTATTCTTTTTTGCCCCTAAATAGGAACCCGTACATCCTATTATATCCTTGTACTCTATCACTTCATAACTGATATGATGATAAGAAGTGTTTCTGCCGGGAATATATGCCTCTCCAAAAGTTGTGTCAATGTTCCCAACGCTTCACCCCGAAACAGGATAGTAAGTTCTTATCTTTCTGATTATGTTCTTCATACAAAATGCTCCTTTTTACAAAACAAAATAGGTGCGATAAAATATCACCCTATCCATCTAAAGACATCTATAACCTAAGAATACGGCAATTTTTCTAACTATATAGATTTCAAAGAAACATATTTCTTATTCCTTCAGCAAGTTTACAAAAAAAGTTGGAAGACAATATGCTCTCATGCCCTCATTAACGATGATAATCATCTCATTAACAATGCACTATAT
>VOFH01000284.1_pt1 | contig 77852 bp, 105 predicted proteins | sample 5384091 | NCBI WGS metagenome assembly VOFH01 (sample SAMN12384727, study PRJNA508395) | human gut metagenome | isolation source: healthy gut G | host: Homo sapiens
AATTTTCCATATGGAAGATCAAGCACTTTTAGCAAGATGCATCTGTCCCTTGTCCGTAAAGATACAGATTTTATCCGTATTTTTGCACGTAAAGATATGCCTGTATTCCGCGTTTGCCGCCTCTTTATTTCTCTCATAGACAGAAGTATCCACAATCTTTGCATATCCGAAGCGGTCCATCAGAAAGACAACATCCTGCTCCTCGATCTTCTTTGCTGCAACTACAGCTTCTTTCAGATTGTCAATCACGGTTTTGCGCTCTTTGCCATAAGCTTTTTTAAACGCGGTCAGTTCTTTGATGATTACTTTTGCCATGGAAGAACGATGCTCTAAAATATCCTCATATTTTGCAATATTTTCCAGTGTCTCATCATGTTCTTTCATCAATGCTTCAATTTCCAGACCAATCAATTTATACAGACGCATTTCCAGAATGGCCTGTGCCGAAATTGACATGATGCCTTATTATTGGTACAAGACCAAGCGTCTCAGGTCTTCCAGGTCTTCCATTTGCGAAAGTGTCCTCCAGCTTTGTCTTTTTTATACAAAAGGTTCTTAAGTGCCTCAATATCAGCACCTTTACAGCTCTAAGACAAGTGTCCTCCATGCTTTGTTGGTTTTTATCCGTTGTACTCGACAAGTGAATTTTAATTTTCCCTCAACATCAGCATGGGATTTCCGTAATTTTTCCTGCTCTAAGACAATTCGGATTTTTTCTTTCCTGTCTTTCGATGCAAGATCATCCTGGTTGGCAACAATATCCAAAATATCCGTTGTCGCCTTTGATCATCTCGGCTGTGGTGATACAATTTTTCATATGAATAGACATCATTTCGGCACCTTGAATTTCGTAGTTTGGAATGAAATCAACCACATTTTTGTCAAGATCAGCAAGATATGCTTTGATATTTACCCATTGTATCACCGACTATACGCGCACTCTTTCGGTATGGCTTGTCGTACCTGATGCCCAGCTCATGCATATCATAAAGTGTACGCCTTTGTACAGGCTTAAGCCCATCGCGCACATCCGGCAGGGCTCTTGCTATAATGACACTCATCGCATAGTCAATATATGATTTCTGCATCAGCTCCGAATATTCGGTCTGAATTATATTGTTGTCTACATTGTTATCTATATTTCTATCCATGTCTTTCTCCGATTATAAATACTGCTTAACTATTCAGAACCACTGAGAACCAAAAGCTGCTGCGTCATGCTTATACATCAAGCTCCGCGTCATGCGCATGCTCGTATATGAACTCTTTTCTCGGTGGCACATCACTACCCATAAGCAGTGATGTCACATCATTTGCCAGGCGCCCATCCTCTATTTCAATACGCTTTAACATCCTTGTTGCGGGATTTAGTGTGGTATCCCAGAGCTGATCCGCATCCATCTCTCCAAGACCCTTATATCTTTGCAACGTAAACTTGCCTGTATGTGTCTTTCTGTACTTGTCAAGCTCCGCATCGTCATACAAATATTTTTCCTCGCCCTTTGACGGAATAGCCTTGTAAAGCGGAGGCATGGCAACATATACATGTCCCTCTAAAATAAGCTCAGGCATAAACCTGAAGAACAGAGTCAAAAGCAGTGTGGAGATATGAGCTCCGTCCACATCGGCATCGGCCATAATGATGATTTTGTCATAACGAAGCTTTGTTATATCAAAATCATTTCCATACCCTTCCGAAAATCCGCAGCCAAACGCATTTATCATTGTCTTTATTTCAGCGTTTGCCAGTACCTTATCAATACTTGCCTTTTCAACATTCAAAATCTTGCCTCGAATCGGCATAATTGCCTGAAACATACGGTTTCTTGCCATCTTTGCCGAGCCTCCGGCCGAATCTCCCTCGACTATGAAAATCTCGCACTTAGAAGCATCCCTGCTCTCACAGTTTGCAAGCTTTCCGTTTGAATCAAAGGAAAACTTCTGCTTTGTGAGCAGATTGGTCTTTGCCTTCTCCTCAGCTTTTCTAATCTTTGCGGCCTTCTCAGCACATGATATTACCGTCTTTAAGACCTCAAGATTCTTGTCAAAATAAAGCGGTACCTCGTCATTTGTCACCTTGGCAGTTGCACGGTTTGCATCCTGATTGTCAAGCTTTGTCTTTGTCTGACCCTCGAATCTAGGGTCAGGATGCTTTACTGACACTACAGCAGTCATGCCGTTTCTGACATCTGCTCCGTTGAAATTCGCATCCTTGTCCTTTAATATACCAAGCTCCCTGGCATATGAATTGATAATACCTGTAAACGCTGTCTTAAAGCCTGTGATATGCGCTCCACCCTCAGAATTGTATATATTGTTGCAAAAACCAAGAATATTCTCATGGAACTCGCTTGTATACTGAAAAGCCACCTCAACCTTTATATCCTCACTCTCTCCTGTAAAGTAAATGACATCATGCAGCTTTTCTATATTTTTATTCAAATCCTTTACAAAACCAACAATACCCTCAGGCTCATGATACTCAATATGCTCTGTCGCATCGCCTCGTTTATCCTCGTATATGATGGTAAGCTTCGGATTGAGATATGCAGTCTCCTTAAGTCTGTTCTTTACATCCTCTTCCTTGAATCTTGTCTTCTCAAAAATCTCCGGGTCAGGCAGGAAATTAATCCTTGTTCCTGTTTTTTTGGTTTTGCCTAAAGTAGGAAGCAGGCCATTTTCAAGCTCCACAACAGGAACACCCTTTTCATATCTGTCATGGTGGATATAGCCATCTCTGCTTATCTCCACATCCATATATGTGGATAGTGCATTTACAACCGACGAACCAACTCCGTGCAGACCTCCACTGGTCTTATATACAGAATTGTCAAATTTACCTCCTGCGTGCAGTGTCGAGAATACAACACGCGCCGCAGATACACCCTTAGCATGCATACCTACAGGTATTCCACGTCCGTTATCCTCCACCGTACACGAACCGTTTTTCTCAAGAGTTACCCTTATGGTATCACAGGCACCTGCCAGATGCTCATCTACTGAGTTGTCCACAATCTCATATATCAGATGGTTTAGTCCCTTGGTTGTGACACTTCCTATATACATACCCGGTCTTTTTCTGACTGCCTCAAGTCCTTCTAAAATTGCTATGCTTTTCTCATCGTATGTTTGCTTCTTGGCCATACTTGTCTCCTACTTCTTTAAATTGCGTAATAATTATATTATCTGCCCTGCCTGCTATCCTTGATATGCGCTAACACCATCGTAGCTATTTTAAATATCATAGCATCATCAAAGGTTCTGATATCAAGACCTATCGACTTCTCAATACGCTCTAGCCTGTACACAAGCGTATTTCTATGCACATAAAGCTGTCTTGCAGTCTCTGAAATGTTCAGATTGTTCTCGAAGAACTTGGAGATTGTAGACATTGCCTCCTCGTCATCAAGTATCTGTGGCACCTCATCACCAAAAACCTCACGGATAAACATCTCACACAGACTCATTGGAAGCTGATAAATAAGTCTTCCTATGCCCAGCCTGTCATATGCCATAATTTCCTTTTCCACGTAAAACAGCCTGCCGACCTCAAGCGCCATTTTTGCCTCCTGATAAGACTCTGCAATCTTTGGAAGAACATCCGTCGGATTGCCATAGCCCACCCGTACCTTAATCATAGCCTCTGCAAGCAGATTGTCAACCAGACTTCCTGCAATAGATGAAAGCTTTTCCTGAAGCTTTGGTGAATCTATGTCCTCAACATCCTTTACCAGCACTACATTATGTTCATCCATCGCCACCACAAAATCACCGCTTCTGATATCTGCCAGATTCTTTGCAAGCTCAACTGCTATCTCATTGCTGTTCTTTCCGGTATCTATAACATATACTACTCGTTTTCTGTTTTCTATATGTAATTTCTTGGCACGATTTATTATATCAGAACCGAGCATATTGCCAAGAAGAATATTCTGAATAAAATTATTTCTGTCATATCGCTCTGACTCACCGAGCACAAGTGTCCGAAGCTGACAAACTGCCATCCTGCCTATTACAAGATTCTCACTCGTATACTGACAGAACATTACAAGCACATACTCAAGCTCTGAATCAATTTCAACCGCAAATGCTACTGCATCATTTTTTTCCCTAACATCCTCTTCGGATACTATAAACTCCTTCACAAAAATGTCGCTATGTTCCGGCTCTTCCACCGTACCTGTCAGATGCTTTCCCTTGGCTGAGTATAAAATCGCATCAAACGAAGTAATATTTTTTATTTCCTCAAGTGATTTTTTCAGTTTCTGATTCGTAATCATATTCTTATCCTCTCATTACTGTTCTGACGCAGGCAAGTAAAAAGTCTCTACAAGTCATAAGCTGTAACCTTGCTATAATTTAACACCGTAACTTAACTTTTCAGAACCTCACACACATTCGCAAAAGAAAACCGGGTGTAAATTATACACCCGGTCTGTCAATTTACAACTATTTAATTTTAACGAACTAGTTGGTAATTGTCAATTCAGTTTCTTTATCAAATACATGAATCTTGTGTGGATCAAATGCAAGCTCAATGTGATCACCGTAACGAGCCGGTGTATCTGAATCAACTCTTGCTGACATATTTGCGCCTGCAACTGTGAAGTATAATAATACCTCTGCACCAAGTAACTCATATCCTGTAACATCTGAATCAATCTTGCATGTAGCAAATTTATCAAGATGCTCTGCTGAATCGTAGATATCCTCAGGTCTGATACCGAATACTACGTTCTTTCCTGCATAACCGCCATCGATAAGCTTCTTAGCCTTTGCCTCTGGAAGTTCAACCTGGTATTTATCGAATTTAAGGAATGCCTTTGCTCCCTCAACAACACACTGAGCATCTACAAAGTTCATCTGTGGTGATCCGATGAATCCTGCAACGAACAGGTTGTTTGGCTGATTGTAAAGCTTCTGTGGGCTGTCTACCTGCATGATAACACCATCTTTAAGAACAACGATTCTTGTTCCAAGTGTCATAGCCTCTGTCTGATCATGTGTAACGTAGATGATTGTTGCACCTAATCTGTTATGTAATGAAGAAATCTCAGATCTCATCTGTACACGAAGCTTTGCATCAAGGTTTGATAAAGGCTCATCCATAAGGAATACCTTAGGATTACGAACGATTGCACGACCCATGGCAACTCGCTGTCTCTGTCCACCTGAAAGAGCCTTTGGCTTACGGTCTAATAATTTCTCAAGGTCAAGGATTCTTGCTGCTTCCTCAACCTTTGCTTTGATCTCATCCTTCGGAACTTTTCTTAACTTAAGACCGAATGCCATGTTATCAAATACTGTCATATGTGGGTAAAAGCGTAGTTCTGGAATACCATTGCGATATCACGATCCTTTGGCTCTACGTCATTCATAACCTTTCCGTCGATGATAAGCTCTCCTGAAGAAATCTCCTCAAGACCTGCGATCATACGAAGTGTTGTTGATTTTCCACATCCTGAAGGTCCTACGAAGATGATGAACTCTTTATCTTCTACTTCAAGGTTGAAATCCTTAACTGCCTCAAATCCCGGCATCCTTACATCATATTTTTCTGCAAGGGCAAGTGCAGCCTTTGCTGAATAGATGCCCTCTACAACCATCTTGACTTCTTTTGTTGCTTCATCCATTGTGTAGCCCTGACCTATAAGCATTCCGGCCTTTCTATTACGGCTGTGACGACTCTCACATGTAACAATAAGGTCTCCGATACCTGTCAGTCCAAAAAGTGTCTCCGCCTTTGCTCCCATCTCAATCGCAAGCACAGATATTTCTGCAATTCCTCTGGTAATAAGCGCTGCCTTTGTATTATCTCCATAGCCAAGTCCGTCTGCCATGCCTGCTGCAAGTGCTATGACATTCTTGAGGGAGCCTCCAAGCTCCATTCCAAGCACATCAGGACTGGTATACACACGAAATACCTCATTCATAAAAAGATCCTGTACTATCTCAGCGGTCTTCTGTGTCCTTGCTCCTGCAACAACAGTCGTAGGAAGCAGCTGTCCGACCTCCTCTGCATGTGAAGGTCCACATTGCCACGCAGACAATGATCTGTCCTTCTGTCACATATCCTGCCATACTTTTTGCGGTGCTTCTTGTAAATACAGACGGTACCGCCAGAATCAGGAACTCCTTTCCAACGATTGCTTCTTTTAAATCTGTTGTAAACAGGACATCCTCCGGAAGCTTCACTCCCGGAAGTTTATCGATATGCTCATGCTCTCTGCGGAGCATGGCAACTTCCTCTTCCACGATCGACCATACCGTTACTTCATTTCCATTGGTACGAAGAAGCTTTGCCAGCGCAATGCCCCAGCTGCCAGCTCCGATCACTCCTACCTTTGCCATATCATTTATCTCCTTTTTTCGTTCCGAATTTGTTCTCTGTTCCATTCATCAGACGAACAATATTCGCACGGTGTCTCCAAATCGCCATGCCGGTAAAACATGCACTCAATGTAAAACTCTATCCGGCTGGCTCCGCTGATTTTTAACCAGCCAATCTGTCCGAAAATAATCGCCTGTACCAGATAGGCAGATACCAGAAATATGGAACCCACCGAAACATACCGGGTAATTCCCACAATAATCAGGAATCCAACGGCACAGCAGATTACTGCCGGAGGACAGACGGCAAGGATGACGCCTGTCGTACAGGCAATTCCCTTTCCGCCGCGGAAATGCAGATAGCACGGAAAATTATGTCCTAAGACTGTTCCAAACCCGGCATACAGTTCCAGCACCTTTGTATCAGCCCCATACGTTCCGTGAAAAATCAGTTTTACAAGAAGTACGGCAAATACTGCTTTCAGAAGATCACCGGCAAATGTAATAATGCCGGCTTTCCATCCAAGCACCCGCAAAGAATTTGTCGTGCCTGCATTTCCGCTTCCCTGCTGACGGATATCAATTCCCTTACTTTTTCCATACAGATATCCGGTCTGAAACAGACCGAATCCATATCCGATCAGTAATGCAATGATTCTTGCAACGATCATCATAACTAGTCTTCCTTTCGCTCCCTCGTGATGAATTTAAGAGCCGTGCCACGGAATCCAAATGTATCGCGGATACGGTTCTCCAGATATCTGGTGTACGAAAAATGCATCAGATTTTTGTCATTGACAAATACGACAAATGTCGGCGGTTTGACCGCAACCTGTGTTACATAATAAATCTTGAGTCTTTTTCCTTTATCGGTCGGTGGCTGCTGCATGGCAACTGCTTCCGTCACGATTTCGTTTAAGACACCCGTTGCAACACGCATACTGTTGTTCTCAATGACAACATCGATCATTTCAAAAATCTTATTCAGACGCTGACCGGACTTTGCAGAAATAAACAAAATCTCTGCATACGGCATAAAGCTTAAGATCTGACGGATTTTCTCGGTATGTTTCTTCACCGTGTTGTTATCCTTTTCGATGGCATCCCATTTGTTAACCGCAATAATGATACCTTTTCCTCTGTCATGTGCAATTCCGGCAATCTTGGCATCCTGCTCGGTTACTCCTTCGGTAGCATCAATAACGATGATCACCACATCCGCGCGTTCCACAGCGGTAACTGCACGGATAATACTGTAGCGCTCAATCTCCTCTTTGATCTTGTTTTTGCGGCGAAGCCCCGCCGTATCAATAAATACATATTCTTTTCCGTTGTATTTAATGTCTGTATCGATGGCATCTCTGGTAGTTCCTGCGATATCCGATACGATTACACGGTCTTCCTGTGCCAGCTTGTTGATCAGGGATGATTTCCCGACATTCGGCTTTCCGATAATGGCTACCTTCGGTCTTTCATCCTCCGGCTGATTTTCCGATCCTTCCGGGAAATATTTCACCACTTCATCCAGCATATCTCCAAGTCCAAGCATGGAAGAAGCGGAAACCGGATACGGTTCTCCGATTCCGAGATTGTAAAATTCATACACATCCGGCATAAATTTTTCAAAACTGTCCACTTTATTTACCACCAGAACCACCGGCTTTTTGGATCTGCGCAGCATGTCCGCTACTTTTGCATCCGCATCCTGCAGTCCCTGACGCACATCCGTGATAAACATGATCACATCTGCCGTGGCAATCGCAATCTCTGCCTGTTCACGCATCTGGGAAAGGATCACATCCCCGCTGTCCGGTTCGATTCCACCGGTATCAATCAATGTAAAATTATAGTTCAGCCATGTGACATCCGCATAAATGCGGTCTCTTGTGACACCCGGAGTGTCTTTTACAATGGAGATTCTCTCTCCTGCCAATGTATTAAAAAGCGTAGATTTTCCGACATTCGGACGCCCGACAATGGCTACGACTGGTCTGCTCATTTTTACCTCCAACAAAAAATGGATGGCGTCCGAAAACGCCATCTTTATTTTACAATAAGCCGCGGAAGTTGTAAAGTCCTGCTGATTTCATCTCTGTGATGTTTTCTCTCCGGAACTTAAAAATGAATTTCCGAAACATCGTCAATGACCCCACATTCTATCAGGGTATTTATGATATTGGTACAGTCTTTCCCGAAGCTGACATATGCTGATCCGCCATATGGTCTGGATGTTTCCACAGATTCGCCCATATTCGTGTAGTAATCATCGAGCCGGTCATATACATTTTTCCAGTCTGCAGATACGTGATAAAAATCCATGCTGATACTGGCAGAAGAGTACTCCCCTGTTTCTTCCGGATCTTTCAGTGCATTCGTCAGATTGTACTTTTGCAGCTTCTGATCTGCGGCGTCTTCACAAATCGCCTGATACAGTTTTTTGCAGTATCCGCATCAAAGTCACAATCCTTATAATTTTCCGATGATTCGTCTAATGTCAGGGTTCCGGTATTAAACTTTGAAATTTTGTCATAATCCGTTCCAAAGAGATATTCCATAAAATGATCTGCTTTATTTTCTTCTCCAAATAATACTTCTGAAAGCTTTTCATTTTCCTCTGTAATCTCATATGTACGCGAGAGCGTTTTTCCATTTTTCAGGTAGTAATAAAAAATGATCTGTGTACTGTCATCCGTTTTATTTTCCCTGTAAATTTCCGCATGACTTAAAATTTCTTTCTGTGCCTGACGTGCCACACGAACGCTGTCCCCTTTATATTCTACCGGATAATCAAGAGAAACTTCCACCCGGCTTACCTGATCTGCATCCGGGACATACTGTTCCAGATAGGTGGCATTTTTTGAGCATCCCCAGAAACTGCCCCGCACAAACAGCACAAATAACCCGCTCTCACAGAATCTCCTGCGGCAAAATACGCGAAATCCTTTTTCCACAAACATCTGTGCAATAAAAAAACTGACAAAACCAAATGCCACCACAAGAACAAGCAACATTGGTTTTTTACATGCAGATGCACGGAATCTAAAAATTCTGCCATCAGGACGCCTGCAAAATAACCGACTCCGGTTCCCACGCCCCAGCGGAACAATGGTTTTACCCAGTTAAAAGAAATCAGATCCCCTGACTTTCAATCCTGCGTTTTTTATAACAGTAATAAGCAATCAGATAAATGACAACTGCTGCAGCCACATAGGCTGCAAGTACCCGCAGTCCCCGGTAGGACAACACCCCCGACATCAGATCCGTTTCCTGGTTATAGGATTGCCGGAATACAAACCGCACATTGTTGTACAGATAATTCATCGGGGAGAGAATCCGCAAAATCAAAAATTCCGGCACAGTATCCATGCCAAGTCCATATCCCAGATATCCGATGACATAACGTGCCCCACTGGAAAATGCAAATGCTACATAGTTAACCGCCAGAAAGTACACCGGAAGTGCAAACAGCTGTCCGGTAAACATGACACAAAAACACACCGTTGCATAAAGGAAAAAAGCAATTCCCATAACACTTAAAAACCACAATCCCAGAAACTGCACACTCGCAATGCCTTTCAAAAGACAAAGAACCACCGTTACCAGAAAAACCAGTGCCTGCGGAATCAATAGAAAACAAAGGCCACTGATCATATTCGTCACATACAGTTCCCCCCTTGTAACCGGCAGTGCATGGATCATATACGCATTCTTCTGGGTAAACAGATAGCCAAACAAAGCCATCCCACAGACGACTGCCATAATTGCAATTGCGGCCACATCCACTTCCAGACGCAGACTGTTGTACAATGCATAATCCCTGGCATAAGCAGTCATGTCCGTCTGTTGCTGCAGACGCGACCACAGCTGCCCCGGCACTTTTACCATCCCATATAACAGATAGCATACCCAGATCGGCCAGTACAGGGTCACATTTTTTTTAAAAACCGTACGGTTAAAAAAGGATGTCTTTGACTTCATAGCCCATACCTCCCATTTCATAAATAAAAATTTCTTCCAGTGTAAGCGGCAGAATGTCCACAATAGCCAGATGGTCTCCCTCTGTCTGGATGGCTGCCGCAACCTCCCTGGGATTTCCCTTGACAATCATTGTATATACACGCCCGGAATTTGACATATGCAATACCTCAAATTCTTTTTTGGGAGTTTCGGCATACCGGGCTGGCATGCCACCTGGATTTTACTGATGTTTCCATGTAAATCAAACAGGGAACGCTCAATTATAACCTTTCCGTGATTCATAATGCCCACATGATCACAGACATCCTCCAGTTCGCGCAGATTATGGGAAGAAACCAGTACGGTCGTCCTGCGCTCTGCAACCTCGGACATCAGGATCGTCCAGATCTGTTTCCGCATAACCGGATCAAGGCCATCCAGCGGTTCATCCAGAATCAGAAGTTTCGGTCTGCAGCAGAGTGCCAGCCAGAATGCAACCTGTTTTTGCATTCCCTGGACAGTCTGCGGATATTGCGTTTCATATCAATTCCCGGGAAAAACTCCTGCAGGCGATAAAACATCTTTTCGTCAAAGGACTCGTACATTCCCCGGAAATAACGCATCATTTCCAGTGTATCCGCCTGTAAAAAATAAAACGGCTCATCCGGTATATAAGCCATTTGAGCCTTTACCTGTTTATTTTCATATACCGGAGCCCCGTCAATAAAAATTTCTCCGGCATCCTGCCGGTATACACCTGTCAGATGACGGATCAGGGTTGATTTCCCGGCACCGTTTGGTCCCACAAGCCCATATATGTTTCCAGACGCCACATGCATATTTACCCCATCGAGCGCACGGAAATCCCCAAATTTCTTTATCAGATTATTTACTTCAATCAAAGTCTTTGCTTCCTCCTGCCAGTTTCCACATACGTCCTGTCAATTCCTCTGTCCCTACCGACATATTCTGCAGTCTGATTACCACCGTGTCGAACTCCTGCAGCAGCTCTTTGCGGATCAGTTCCGCAATCTGCTTTTCCGATGCCGCCATCCGTTCGCCTCCCCTGTCACAGACACACCCTTCCTCTTCCAGCTCCTGATAAGCTTTCCTTACAGCATCGGGATTTATGGCAAATTTTGAAGCCAGTTCCCTCACTGACGGAAGTTTTTCTCCCTCCGGTATCGCATGCGTTATGATCATTTTTCGAATCCCGTCCGTGATCTGCTCATAGACCGGTTTGATATCTCTGCAATCTGGCTGCATCAAAGAGCATCCTCCTATCTTTCCTCAATACAGTCAGTGTACCATAAATCTTCCCCGAGTAATTTAACATCTTTGAAATACATTCTTAAGGATTTCTTAATTTGTTACACAAGTTTTAAAAATGCTCCCAGATTTCCACGTTTTCCATGGCTTGCCCTATGGGAAAACAGCAGATTCGGATTACAGCAGGTACAAAGATTCGTTACCGCCAGATGTTCCGGAAGGATTCCTGCATCCCGCAGCACAATCTCATTACTCTTCCACAGATCCAGCTGATATTTTCCACCGCCCTTTTCGATCAGGATCTCACACGCATGACCGGAAAACTCTTTTGCAAAGGCAGATGCCACATCTTCACTTACTTCATAACAGTCCTGACAGATGGACGGCCCAACGGCGGCAAGAATTTCTCCGGGTCACTATGAAATTCCCTGCGCATCACCTCGATGGTATGCTGCCCCATGCGTCCGACCGTTCCTCTCCACCCGGAATGGGAAAGTCCGATCGCATGGTGTATGGGATCTACAAAATAAAGCGGTACACAGTCAGCGTAAAAAGTTGCCAGAATCAGTCCCGGTTCATCCGTCACCAGCCCGTCCACATCCGTATAAGACCGCTCCTTTGTCACACCATAGCCCCCGCAGCTTCTATCCACCCGCCGGACATTCGTCGTATGGGTCTGATCCGAACAGACGATATCTGAAAGCGTTCCTCCCATTGCCTCTGCAACTCTGCGGTAGTTTTCCGTCACTGCCTGCGGATCATCTCCACGTGTAAAACTCAGATTCAGACTCTGAAACATCCCGGTGCTGCATCCACCCTCTCTGGTGGTAAAACAGTTCTTTACGCCCGTATGTGCCAAAAGAAGGGGAAAATACAAAAGCGGAAGCCCCTGTCCCTTTTTGCCCTGAAACTGTTCCAGTTCCAGTATATGCTCTTTATTTTTCCACTGAAAATCCTCTCTGTCCATGTCTGTCACCTCTGAAAATAAAATGCATTTGGGATGTGCCGGATACTTCCGTCCCCATAAATTCCAATCACATCAAAACGGCAGTCCATCTCCTGCCCTGCTGCATATCCTGCATAATGATAATTTGCAACCTTACAGATCTGGCGCTGCTTTCTCCGGTCTACCGCCTCTAACGGATCTCCGTAATCATTGCTGCTCCGGTATTTTACTTCAACGTAAACAAGTACCCCGTCCTTTTGTGCAATAAGATCCACCTCTCCAAATGGTGTCCGGTAATTGCGTGCAAGAATTGTGTAATCATGTGTGCACAAATACCGGGCTGCCATGGTCTCATATTCTGTTCCAATTGTACGTTTATTCAAATTTTATTTAACCCCTGCCTGATCAATCTTTGCCTTCATACGATCCATATCATCCACAAAAACAAGAATCTCCGCAACCACCTCATACAGCTCCGGCGGAATCATGTCCCCGATCTGCAATTTGGAAAGGGTAGACGCAAGTTTATTGTCTTTGTAAGTCGGAACCTGACTCTCTTTTGCTTTTTCAATAATTTTTTCGGCTACCTGCCCCTTTCCGGTTGCCAGTATCTTTGGTGCTTTTTTCGCCCGGCTCATAGGCAATCGCCACTGCCGTTTTCTCCGGTTCTTTCTTTTGTTTTAACTGCTCAAAAGGAAATGGTTTAAAATTATTATTTTCCATTTTATGCCCTCATATCAAAGGAATACCGGTGCAGCTGTGTCGCCGCCGGCTGATCCATCTTCAGAAAATCGTCCACAAAATTTACATGTTTTTCTTCATTTACCACGTCGATCTTACAGTGATATCCTCTTTTTTTCCAGCCTCGCTTCCAGCACTGGATAATTTTTTTCCAGCAATGCATATGCAGTGTCATTGTCCAGATAAAAACGCGTACTTACTTCACGTCCTCTCATCCGGACCGAAACATCCGTACTTCCCAGATGATCCAGATCCAGATGCAAAAAGCAGTCAGATCCTTTTCTCCCTGCGCCAGTGCCTTTTTGTTGGTATACACAAACAGTTCGCCGCTTGCATGCTGCCCCGACATTTTGAGTGGAATCTGTGCGTATGTGTACATCTGGTTCACCTGGTTCATAAATTCCACATTGCTGTGGATCTCTCCTGCCATCTGTGAAAAAACAGTATGCTCCTGTCCCGCATTTTTGAGTGCAGACTCAATTGTTTTCCATCTGACTGTTCAGACGTTCATACAGTCTGCCCACATAATCGCCCTCTTTGAGATCCCCCGGTTTGACCATCCACTGCTGTTCTGCCGTATCCCGGACAAGTTTCTGGAATTCCCTGGAAGAAAACAGCTTTCCGAGATGTTCCCGTTCCAACGGCAACGGATCTTTGCACAGCTGCTGCAGATCCTTTAACACTTCTACCGTACTGCTATTTGCGTTATATGCACTCTGCGGCTTTCCGAGAATATCTCCGATCATCCGGTTTAAATGCTGCAGCTGTTCCTGTGAAAGTACAGCTCCCAGTGTATGTGGAGTCTGCGACATCTGCCCGGTATAAGTTGTTTTTCCGGAAACAGTTTCCATCGTTTCGGCTTCCTGCTGTCCGGCCACGCCTTTCTCCTCCGCTGCAGCCTGACCTTCCTGCTGCGACAAAATTTCCGGATGTTCCTGCACGGTTTCCGTGGCAGTCTCCGGTGCAGCTTCCGTCTGCATCTGCGTTTCTGCAGTATCTGTCTGCACGCTTTCATACTTCAGACCATCCAGGTTGTATGCCATATCCGGTTCCGGACTTTGTATCTGCTGCGGTACTTCTTCCAGCCCGTCTGTCAGAATCTGCAACAACTCATTTCCAAGCTGACGCATGGTCTCTGTCTTTACTGGTGCGCCTTCTGTTCCGGTCAGACTCTGTGGAAACTGCTCAATCAGTGCATCCAGTTCCCGTGTAATCGCCTGACTGTCATTCATATAATTTTCAAACTGGGAGGCATTTTCTACAGTAATCGGTATTCCAAGCTTTTGCATCTGTACCAGCGTCTGTACATCAATCCGCGGATTTGCATTGACCAGCCGTGCCATCTGCTGCAGACTCTCCCGGTCAATCGGCATCTGTTCTTCCATCATCCGGTCAACCATGGACAAATACTCCGGCTGTGCGGAAAGTCCCGCTGCGGAAAGCGCCTGCATCAGCGTATAATTTGCGCCTGCCCCGTCAATTGCAAACGGCCGGATGGCAATCTGCGTGCCATCGTTGGACTTTACCTGGAAAAACATGGATTCCCCTTCCATAAGGGAAATCTTTCCGTCCAGCCGTGCCATCACCTGCTGCCCTCCGGAAAGAGAAAGCGTCACGCGGCCATTTTTAACGGAAGTGACCGTCCCCTCAAAAATATTTCCTTTTGTCAGAGACCGCAGAGAGGCCACAAGATTTTCCACACCTTTCGTCCCGGTCAGCGTCTCCGCACCTGATGAGATCGCCTGATGATACTGTTTTACCAAATCTGAAATCTGCATCCGAACAGCCCCTTTGTGATTTTGAATAATTATCTTATGATACAAAATTCTTAATAAAGGTTCTTCTGTGAATCGGTGTCATTCCATACTTTTTGAGTGCTGCAATATGTTCCGCGCTTCCATATCCTTTATTGGAAGCAAAACCATACTCCGGATAAATCGAATCATAGTATACCATCATCCGTCCCTGGTCACCTTGGCAATGATCGATGCCGCACCGATGGAAATGCTCTTTGCATCTCCCTTGATAATCGGTACCTGCGGAATTGTCACTTTCGGAATCGTCACTGCATCATTAAGCAGCAGATCCGGCTGCGGAGATAACTGTGCAATCGCCTGCCGCATTGCCTCATACGTTGCCTGCAGAATATTGATCTCATCAATCCTGTCCGGACCGATCGTGCCAAGTCCGGTTGCCACTGCCTGCTCCATGATGATATCATACAGTTTCTTTTTGCCGCTGAAAGTTTTTGGAATCATTAATATATAATATATCACAATCCTTCGGCAGAATCACAGCTCCTGCCACGACCGGTCCCGCAAGCGGTCCCCGTCCTACCTCATCGATCCCACAGATATATGTATATGTATCGTACTCTTTTTCATATTTCTTTAAATTTTCCGTACGGATCATTTCCTTCTGTAGCTTATCCACGCGTTTTTTTGCGGTATCCACCAGTTTCTGCACACCGGTGCGGGAATCCGACGCATATTTTTTCCACAAACGCCTCCAGTGCTTCCGTCGGTGTTGCTGTCAGTTCCTCTTTAATCGCATCAATTTTTTCAGCCATTTTCCTGCTCCTTTGGCCACTCCAGCGTAACTTTTCCGAGTTTTCCGCTCCGGAATTCGTCAATCAGAAGTGCTGCCGCTTTGCTGTAATCAAGTTCCCCGCCTTTCGTGATACATTTCCTGTTTTCTGCAATCCCGCATAAAAGTTCGGTCTCCTTGTGTTTCTTCGACTTCATAACGTTCTGTCAGGATTCCCGGATACTGTGTTTTCAGGAAACGGATCAGCTCTACCGCAAGTTCATCCGTATTTAAGATCTCATCCCGGATGGAACCGATCAGCGCCAGACGAAGTCCAACTTTCTGATCCTCAAATTTCGGCCAGAGAATTCCCGGAGTATCCAAAAGCTCTACACTTTTGCTCAGACGTATCCACTGTTTTCCCTTCGTTACACCCGGCTTGTTTCCGGTCTTTGCACACGCTTTTCCCGCATACGAATTGATAAATGTGGATTTTCCGACATTTGGAATTCCAACAACCATGGCACGGACCGGCCGGTTTTTGATTCCGCGCTTACGGTCCCTCTCCATTTTTTCCTTACAGGCTTCCATAATAATTTCGGTAATGGATTTCATTCCGTTTTTGCTTCGCGCGTCAAGGCTTACCACATAATATCCTTTTTTTTGAAAAAAGCAGACCACTGCTCAGTTGCATTGCGGTCCGCCAGGTCCGCTTTATTCATTAAAATCAGACGATATTTGTTTTTCCCAAGTTCGTCAATATCCGGATTTCTGCTGCTGAGCGGAATCCGGGCATCTACCAGTTCGATCACCAGATCTATCAGTTTGATGTCTTCCTGCATCTGTCGTTTTGCTTTGGTCATATGACCGGGATACCATTGAAAATTCATCTCTTTTCCTCATTTCCTAAATCAGCCCGCTTAATCGATCAGTCCCATCTTTCCAAATCCCTTAAAATGGAACCACGCTTTTCCAATTATATAATCTTTTTCACATTTCCGATATTTGCCATACGGCTGTCCTCACTGCTGTTTCGATTATCCCCGAGAACAAAATATTCGTCATCTCCAAGTTTCACTTCATCTGCTGCCACACCGGGATCTTCGATGGAAGCAGAAACAATATCTTCCTTGTAAAGTTCTCCATTAATATATACTTTCCCATTTTTGATCTGTACCGTATCCCCGGACAGGCAATTACCCTCCGGACATAATAATGGGATTTTTCATTTCCATTCGGCAAAAAAACGACGACATCGCCCTGCTTTGGCGCGCGTACCATATAGACAAAGCGATTGACAAAAATCTGTTCCTCGCTCTGTAAGGTATCCTGCATGGCATTTCCCACAACTGTCGTCCGAAAACCAAAAGAACTGACCAATGCATATGCAATGGCAATTACAATGGCACATTCTAATACCCAGGTCATAATTTCTTTAAACAGGGGCACATTAAACTTTTTTTTTCTTCTTCTGCTGAAATTCAGTCCGCTTCTTCTTTTCACTTTTCCACCTCTTTAATTCAAGTTAGAAAAAAAGGGATGCCGCATTCTGTGGCATCCCTTCCATGAAGCAAATTATTTTACTAACTCTTTTACCTTTGCAGCTTTGCCGACACGGTCTCTTAAGTAGTAAAGTTTTGCACGACGTACTTTACCTTTACGAACGATCTCTACCTTCTCAACGTTTGGAGAATGTAAAGGCCATGTCTTCTCAACACCTACACCGTTTGAAATCTTTCTTACAGTGAAAGTGGTACGGTTGCTTCCACCCTGCTTCTTAATAACAGTTCCTTCGAATACCTGAATACGCTCACGGTTTCCCTCTTTGATCTTTCCGTATACCTTTACAGTATCACCTACGGAAAACTGTGGTGCTTCAGCCTTTAACTGCTCTGCCTCAATGTTCTTGATAATTTCACTCGCGTTCATTTTGTGACCTCCTGATTATTTTGACGTTCTTAAACTCCATCTATCGGTGCCAGAGGGACCGTCACTTCTATTCACATTTGTAACTATCCGTTCCGTAATATTACCGGATAATTACACCGCAACAATTATAAACTTTAGCATACTCATTCCGAAAAATCAAGTCCTTTTTCATCATTTTTCGCACATCCAGAAAATTTTGTCACGCGACAGACAAAATCCCTCTTTTTCCTGCAATCTCTTGGATTTTTCGTTGTCCGTGATAATCTGTGCAAACGGAATTTTTCCCTGTTCGAGCATACAGTTTGCTGCATACGTTTCGAGCGTCATGGCAATGTGTCTGCGCTGGAATTTTGGTGCTACCATAAGCATTCCGATACTTCCCTCACAATGCTGCCCGATAAATCCGGCAAGCTTTTCGTCATAAAAAGCCCCCACAAGCATACCATCCTGTATCCTCGACCGCAGGTAGTCCTCATCACAGCAGCCGTGATAAAAGGAAACCACCTGTGGAAAATCTTCTCTTTGTAATCTGCGCATCGACAATCCATCCTCACGCGTCAGATCCGGCCGGTATAACCCGCGCACCGGAAGCTTTTCACGTCTGGTGTACACAGCCTGATAACATTCGCACTCCTGATTAAGTCCGTATCTCTTTTGAAAATAAGGAATCATTTCCTCCTGATGCAAAACCGCCAGCGGTATTTTTTCAACCGGAATCGTCCATGTACGGATATCCGGAAGTCTTGACGGATCAACACATGCATGAAAATAGATCTCGTATTCCATATCTTTGAGCAATATCTGTCCCTGCCCGAAATACAACAGTTGTGCGCGTCCACGATTGATCAGTTCAATCATATCGATGTGCAACAGTTTCTGTTTCATAAGCAGTTGTCTGCATTCCTGCAGCCGCACATAGCGGGCATACAGATCCGGCCTGCGTTCCTTTGTACGCAGGATGGACTGTACCTTTTCCATGCATCTATGTGTTTCTGGTTTCCGGAAAGCAGCACCTCCGGCACCTTTTTCCCGTGCCACACATCCGGTCTGGAATATTGCGGATGTTCCAAAAGCTCTCCGTGGAAAGATTCGGTCAGGGGCCGACTGTTCATTTCACGCACTCCCGGAACCAGGCGTGCCACTGCATCGACAATCACCATGGCTGCCAGCTCGCCGCCCGTCAGTACATAATCACCGATGGAAATGTAATCTGTGACCACTTCCTCAAGCACGCGCTCATCAATGCCCTCGTAATGCCCGCATAACAAAAGCAGCTCATCCTGTGCCGCCAGTTCCCGTGCTTTTGCCTGTGTAAAGGAATTCCCTGCGGGGTTACATACATCACCCGCTTTTTCTTATTCTGCGGTATCTTTTCCATAACACTCTGACATGCATCATATACCGGCTGTGCCTGCATCAGCATCCCTGCACCGCCGCCGTAAGGATAATCATCCACCCTGCCATGCTTATCCTGCGTATAATCACGGATATTCACCGCATCAATATCTATTTTTTTCTGTTGCACGGCTCTCCCTGTGATGCTTGTCATAAGCCCCTGCATCACCATATCCGGAAAAAGCGTCAAAACATGAAACTTCATTGTCCACCCTCCGTTTAACGCAGTCCCGGCAGCAGATGTACTTCCATCTGTCCCGCAGCCACATCCACGTTCTGGATACACGCATGGATTGCCGGAATGAGCAGATCTTTTGCGCCGTCTTTACTCACAACATAGACATCATTGGCACCGGTCTGCAATACATCGGAGATTGTTCCAAGTTCTTCTCCTTCATCCGAAACCACCTGTATTCCGATCAGATCTGCAATAAAATACTCGTCTTTTCCTAATTCCACTGCATTTTCCCTGGTAACAAGCAGCTTTGCCTGCCGCATTCTCTCCACGTCATTTCTATCATCTATCCCCTTGAATTTCAGGATCACCATATTTTTAAAGAACTTAACACCTTCGATTTCAAGTTCTCTGGTTCCCCGACCCTGATCAAGGAGGACTGTTTTCAAATTTTTAAACCGGGCATTATCATCCGTGGTAGGAAACACTTTCACCTCTCCACGTACCCCGTGAGGAGCCGTAATCACTCCCACCTGAAATAAATCTTCCATAAAATCTCCTATTGTGCAGATTCTCTCATGAATTTGTTTCATAGAAAAACAAGCACCTCGCAACTGCGGGGTGCTTAATGCGGTATATCCTACCGTTATGTTATTGCATGATTTCCACAATAACTTTTTTGTCTTCTTTGGATGCCGCTGCTTTCACAACCGCACGGATTGCTTTCGCAATGCGTCCCTGCTTTCCGATTACTTTGCCCATATCGGACTGTGCAACCCTAAGTTCCAGCAGAGTTCCTTTTTCATTCTCAGACTCCGTCACAACAACTTCATCCGGGAAATCAACGAGTGACTTTGCAATTACTTCAACTAATTCTTTCATTAATTACATCCACCCTTCGGAATTATTTCTCGATACCAGCTGCCTTGAAGATTCTGTTAACGGTCTCTGTTGGCTGTGCGCCTGTAGATAACCACTTCTTAGCCAGCTCAGCATCTACGTGATACTCGCTAGGATCCTTTGTTGGATCATATGTTCCGATCTCTTCGATGCATCTTCCGTCTCTTGGTGAGCGGGAATCTGCAACTACGATTCTATAGAAAGGAGCCTTTTTCTGTCCCATTCTTCTTAGTCTGATTTTAACTGCCATGATTTCACCTCCTCATAGGTTTTGTTTTTTATTTAAAAGGGAAGTCCTTGAACATTCCTCTTTTACCACGTTTGCCGCCCATCATGCCGGGCATCTGTTTCATCATTTTCTTTGTCTGCTCAAACTGCTTGACCAGACGGTTGACTTCTGCCACCTGTACACCCGCACCTCTTGCAATGCGGTTCTTTCTGCTTGGATTGAGCAGATTCGGATTTTTACGTTCCTGCGGTGTCATGGAATGAATAATTGCCTCTATTCTCCGCATGTTTTTCTCCGCTTCGTCCGTATCAATCTCCGGCATCTTTCCACCGCCGAGTCCAAGTCCCGGCATCATGCCCATCAGACTGGACAAACCGCCCATCTTTTTCATCTGACTCATGGACTCTAAATACATTTCAAAGTCAAATTCATTCTTGCGCATCTTCTGCTCAAGTTCTTTGGCTTTTTCCTCGTCGAGATTCTCCTGTGCTTTCTCAATCATGGTAAGCACATCACCCATACCAAGGATTCGGGATGCCATACGATCCGGATAAAACTGTTCCAGATCCGAAAGTTTCTCACCCATACCTGCGTACAGAATCGGTTTTCCTGTCACTGCGCGGATGGAAAGAGCTGCACCGCCCCGGGTATCTCCATCGAGCTTTGTCAGAACAACACCATCGATTCCTATCTTGTCATTAAATGTCGAAGCAACATTTACCGCATCCTGACCGGTCATTGCATCAACAACGAGAATGGTCTGGAATACATCCACCGCTTCTTTGATCTCCACAAGCTCATCCATCATCTCTTCATCGACATGCAGACGACCTGCCGTATCAATGATCAGAACATTGCAGTCTTCTTTCTTTGCATGTTCCACGGCTGCTTTGGCGATATCCGCAGGTTTGTTTTTATTTCCCATGGAAAATACTTCCACGCCCTGCTTTTCTCCATTGATCTGCAACTGTTCGATTGCAGCCGGACGATACACATCACAGGCTGCCAGCAGTGTCTTTTTTCCCTTTGGTCTTTAATTTGCCTGCGATCTTTGCCGTGGTAGTTGTTTTACCGGCACCCTGCAGACCTACCATCATAATGACGGTCAGTTCTTTTCCCGGCCGGAACGCAATCTCGGTTGTCTCGGAACCCATGAGCTTAACCATCTCTTCGTTTACGATCTTGATGACCATCTGTCCCGGATTGAGACCGCTCATCACATCCTGTCCGATTGCCCGTTCCTGCACATCTTTTACAAACTTCTTGACCACACGGAAATTTACATCTGCCTCAAGCAGTGCCATCTTGACTTCTTTCAGTGCTGTCTTGACATCGTCCTCTGTCAGTCTGCCCTTGCTGCGAAGATTCTTAAATACATTCTGCAATTTTTCAGAAAGACTGTCAAATGCCATACTACAGCTCCTCCAAAATCTGATTTGAAATCGTTGCGATCTGTTCTACGATCTGTTCATCTTTTGTTTGATGAAACTGTTCTGCCAGTCTGTGAATTTCCTCCACATCCTGCTTCACAGATAAGAACTTCTCTACCAGATGAAGTTTCTTTTCATAATCCGAAAGCTTCTTTCCACAGCGTTTGATCATATCTGCCACGCCCTGTCTGGTAATCCCCTCCTCCCCGGCAATCTCACCGAGAGAAAGATCATTGAACACGAAGTCCTCATAGATCCGGCGCTGATGTTCATTCAGTAACTCGCCATAAAAATCATATAAATAAGCCTGTTGTAACTTTTCTTCCACATCAATCACCTTGGATACTTTACCATAAAGGAAACAAGGTGTCAAGTATTTTTCTTGACACCTTGTAATTTATTTTTAAATCATGGTTCTTACGATCTTTGGCTTATATCCAGCCTTTTCCAGCGCCTTGATAATCTGCTTCTTGTGATCGGTACCAAAACACTCCAATGTAATCCGAAGTTCAACTGCGGCATTCCGGTTCGTGGAAACAAACTGATTGTGTTCGAGTTTGATGACATTTCCCTGCTCTTTTGCAAGCGTCTCGGAAACTTTCGCCAGTTCTCCCGGCTTATCCGGAAGCAATACCGAAACGGTAAAGATACGGTCACGGAAAATCAGTCCCTGCTGTACCACGGAAGACATTGTGATTACATCCATGTTTCCACCGCTTAAGATGGATACCACCCGCTTGTCCTTAACATCCAAATGCTTTAATGCCGCTACCGTAAGCAGTCCGGAATTTTCCACAATCATCTTGTGATTCTCCACCATATCCAGGAAACTTACGATCAGTTCATCATCCTCCACCGTGATGATGTCATCCAGATTTTTCTGGATATATGGGAAAATTTTGCTTCCCGGTGTCTTTACGGCAGTACCGTCGGCGATTGTATTTACTGTCGGAAGCGTTGTCACTTTTCCGGCTGCAAATGAAGCCTGCATACAGTTCGCTCCCGCCGGCTCCACGCCGATGACTTTGATCTTCGGATTCAGAAGCTTCGCCAGTGTGGAAACACCTGTTGCCAGTCCGCCTCCTCCGATCGGAACAAGAATGTACTCTACCAGCGGAAGCTCCTTAAAGATCTCCATGGCGATCGTTCCCTGTCCGGTTGCCACTGCCAGATCATCGAACGGATGGATAAAGGTATATCCATTTTTTCTGCCAGCTCCAGTGCATGTGCACATGCCTCATCATATACATCTCCGTACAGCACGACTTCCGCACCGTAACTCTTGGTACGATTCACCTTGATCAGAGGCGTGGTGGTTGGCATTACAATTACCGCCTTACAGCCGTAGCACTTTGCGGCATATGCCACTCCCTGCGCATGGTTTCCGGCAGATGCTGTAATCAGTCCTCTCTGACGTTCTTCCTCTGAGAGCGTGCTGATTTTATAATAAGCACCTCTTACTTTGTATGCCCCGGTGAACTGCATATTCTCCGGCTTTAAATATACTTTATTGCCTGTCTGGTCACTTAAGTAATCACTGTATACAAGTTTTGTCTCCAGAGTAACCTCTTTTACTTTTTCACTTGCTTCTTCAAATTTATCTAGCGTCAGCATCTTCATCGTTGTCCTCCTTATTTTTACGTCAAACAATGCATTCACAAATTCATCTGGGTCAAATTTCTGGAGGTCATCAATGGTCTCTCCCACGCCGATATATTTGACCGGCACTCCAAGTTCCGCCTGAATTGCCACCGCAATTCCTCCCTTGGCTGTTCCATCCATCTTTGTCAGCACAATTCCGGAAATCTTTGCCACATCGGAAAATTCCTTTGCCTGAACCAGCGCATTCTGTCCGGTTGTCGCATCCAGCACAACCAGCGTCTCCCGATACGCCTGTGGATACTCTTTTTCGAGAATCTTGTTAATTTTTCCAAGCTCATTCATCAGATTTTTCTTGTTGTGCAGACGTCCTGCCGTATCGACCAGAAGCACATCTGCATTTCTGGCCTTTGCTGCAGCCGTTGCATCATAAACCACAGATCCCGGATCTGCGCCTTCCGTTCCGCCAATCATGTCAACTCCCGAACGGTGCCCACTCTTTGAGCTGATCTCCTGCTGCTGCACGGAAAGTATCCGCACCGGCAATCACAACCTTTTTCCCTGCTCTTTCAGTTTACCTGCAAGTTTTCCGACGGTTGTGGTCTTTCCCACACCATTGACTCCGATCACAAGGACAACGGATGTCTCTTCTTCAAAGCGGTATGCCGTCTCACCGACCCGCATCTGCTGTTTGATGCTGTCGATCAGAAGCTGTTTGCATTCTGCAGGCTCTTTCACATGGTTTGCCTTTACTTTTTCACGCAGATCATCCAGAATCGACTCGGTAGCCTTAACGCCCAGATCACCCATAATCAGAATTTCTTCCAGTTCCTCGTAAAACTCATCATCAATTTTAGAAAAACCGTGAAATACCGAATCAATTCCGGATACAATATTATTTCTTGTCTTGGTCAATCCTTCGACAAGCCGGCTGAAAAAACCTTTCTTTTCTCCCATATCAGTTTCCTTTCTTATCGCTTCTTTCTTTTTACATAATCAATCAGTTCAAATCATGTTCAATCAGATCTACCGACACAAGTGTCGATACACCTTTTCCTGCATGGTAATTCCATACAACCGATCTGCTGCTGTCATTGTACCACGTCTGTGCGTAATTACAATAAACTGTGTGTTTTTTGTCAGCTTATTTAAGTAACTTGCAAACCTTGAGACGTTGGAATCATCAAGCGCTGCTTCGATCTCATCCAGAAGACAAAACGGCGAAGGTTTCAGCGCCTGAATCGCAAACAGCAGTGCAATTGCTGTCAGCGCTTTCTCACCACCGGACATCTGCATCATATTCTGCAGTTTCTTTCCCGGCGGCTGTGCAATGATGCGGATGCCACATTCGAGAATATCCTCATCCTCCACCAGTTCCAAAGCTCCATGTCCGCCGCCGAACAGGTGCTTGAATGATGCATTGAATTCTTTCTGGATTTCCGCAAACTTTTCCATAAACTGTTTTCTCATGCCGCTGTCGAGATCTTCTATGATGCCGAGCAGTGTCTGCTCTGCCTCAACCAGATCATCATGCTGCCCTTTCAGGAACGTATAACGTTCCGAAACTTCTTTGTATTCTTCAATGGCATTGACGTTGACTGTTCCCAGCTTCCGGATCTCATCCTTTACTGCTGCGATCAGTTTCTTTAAAGCAAGCGGATCTTCGTATTCACTGTTTCTTAATTCTGCTGCCGCATGCGGTGTCAGTTCATATTCTTCCCACAGATAATTTGTCTGTTGTTCTGCAGATTCATTCAGCTTTTCCCGCTGGTTGTTCAGACGGAACACTTCTTTATCCAATCCGTTACACCGCTCGGAAATTTCCTCCTGTTTCCGGAAAAATCCCCGGTATTCCGCAGACATCTGTTCTTTTTGTTCTACGCTTTCACGAAGTTTCTGTTCCAGTTCCCCGTGGGAATCCGAAGAAGCAAGGATCGTCTATTGGATTTCTGCAATATCGTGCTGTTTCTTCTCCACATCTTCTTTGAAATTTTTCGCATTCTCCAGAAGCCCGGTCTTTTCCGTCTCAAATTTTTCCAGATCTCCATTGATACGTTCCATGTTTGTCTGGGCAAATTCTACTTTCTGCCGGATATTCGCTTCCTCAAGCTGAATTCCGGAAAGTTCCGATTCCGCTTTATTTTCCAGTTCTTTCTGTTCTTCAAGCATCTTCTGAAACGCTTCATTCGCATGCTGGATTTCCGTTTCCCGTTGTCTGGAATGTTCCAGTTCCTCCTTAATGCCTGTCTGATCTGCACGGATTTCTTCCACCTGCCGATCCATCTGCTGCCGTTCCTTCATGAGACTTGAAAATACTTCTTCACTCTCATTTTTCTGCTGCATTGCACGATCCACATTGATCTTTGCAGTATTCTGACGAATAAATTCTTTCTGCAGGGTTTCTTTCACCTGTTCGAGGTCTTCCTCATTCAGCTCAATGGCCGTAAGAAGATCCTCCCTGCGGTTTTTTATCTGCGCAATCTCCTGAAGCAGACGATTCGTTTTCGTTTCCAGTTCCTCCACTTCGCGGCGTCTTGCCAGCAGATTGGATGAATTTTTAAATGCTCCACCCGTCATGGAACCACCGGGGCTTAAATATTCTCCCTCGAGAGTTACAATATGTAAACTGTAATGATTCTTCTTTGCAAGTGCAATCGCATGATCAATCGAATCTGCCACAAGCACACGCCCCAGCAGATACGCCGCCACTTCCTCATACTTTTGCTCACACTTTACCAGCTGACTGGCAATTCCAATGACTCCGGGCTCCTTCAGTGCCGCTTCATTCTTCGGATTTTTTCTTGCGCTTACACTGGTCAGCGGAAGAAATGTTGCACGTCCGAAACGGTTCTGCTTCAGAAATGCAATCATTTTCTTTGCCGTTGCTTCATCTTCCGTCACAATATTCTGAATGTTTCCACCCAGAGCGGTCTCAATCGCAATCTCATATTTCTTATCCACCTGAATCAGATCTGACACAACCCCGAGTAATCCCGGATTATGTTCTTTCTGTTCCATCACTTTGCGGATGCTGTTGCCGTAGCCGTCATAGCGCTCCGCAATATTTTTAAGCGACTCCAGACGAGACTGCTGCCTGTGAAATTCGTTTTGCTTTTCTTCCAGTGCACGGTCATTTTCTTTTGCCTTATTTCTCCATTCTTTTTCCTTTGCCCTTAATTTTTTTCCTGCTCCGAAAGTTTTCGGATATGCGCACTGACCTCTTCGAGATCTTTTTGCAGTCTGCAAGAACCGAATCCAGATCCGTTTCCTGCGTTTTTCTGTCCAACAGACGCTTTCCAAGCTCTGCTTTTCGTATATTGATCTGCTCCACCATGGTATCGGAACGCTGCTGTTTGGCCTGAATATCTGCTCTGCGGTTTAACAGCGCAAACAATTCTTTCTGCCCCTGTTCCATGCCCTCATTACAGGATGCAATCTGTTTCTGTATCTCTGCCAGTGTCTGTGCTGCTTCTTCCTGTCGTTTCCGTACCTGTGCAAGCTGTTCATCACCGGAATGTTTTTCTTTCTCGTAGGAAGCTTTGCCTCCTCCTTTTCCTTCTGTTCCCGCGCAATGGCATCCAGACGGCTCTGCAGATGTTCATCTGTCATCTCTGCCGTATGGATCTGCTCTGCCAGTATCTGGATCTGGCTTTCGAGTTTCTCCTTCATCACAGACGTATTGCTGATATTTTCCCGGATTACATTGATCTTTTCGTCCATTTCCGTGATGCTTTCGCCCAAACGGTCATATTCCTGGCGGATCTTTTCCCTTGCATCCGTGCTTTCTTTCAGCTGTTCATCTGCAATTTTGAATTTTTCCTCTACTTCACGCTGCTCGGATGCGATTCTCTCTGTTTCCATGAGAAACATGTTAACATCATAATCTTTCAGCTCATTCTTCTTTTTAAATAGGTTTTTGCCTTTTCCGACTGCAGCTGTAACGGTTCCACCTGGCGTTCCAGTTCCGACAAAATATCGTTTACACGGACCAGATTGTCTCTCTCATTCTCTAACTTTTTTTGTGCAGTCGCTTTTCGTTTTTGAACTTTACTATTCCTGCCGCCTCATCAAAAAGTTCGCGCCGTTCTTCCGGTTTGCCGCTTAAGATCCGGTCAATCTGTCCCTGTCCAATGATGGAATACCCTTCTTTACCGATACCGGTATCATAAAACATTTCTGAAACTTCTTTCAGACGGCATCCACTGCCATTGATCAGATATTCACTTTCTCCCGAACGATACAGACGTCTGGCAACGGTGACTTCCTCATAGTCGATTGCCAGTTTATGGTCGGAATTATCCAGTGTAATCGCTACATACGCATAGCTGAGCGGTTTCCGGTTCTCCGTACCCGCAAAAATAACATCCTGCATGGAAGACCCACGCAGCTGCTTGACCGACTGCTCTCCAAGTACCCAGCGCACCGCATCCGCAACGTTACTTTTTCCACTTCCGTTCGAGTCCTACAATGCCCGTGATTCCCTGGTGGAATTCAAATACAATTTTGTTTGCAAATGATTTAAATCCCTGCACCTCAATACTTTTAAATACATGTACTATCCCCTTTGCTGATTTTTAAGCATCAGAAGTGCCTGATATGCAGCCTCCTGTTCCGCCGCTTTTTTGGTATGTCCGGTTCCGCTGCCAATGACACGCTCTCCAATACATGCACGGACAGTAAAACTCTTATTATGATCGGACCGGACTCATCGGTCAGTACATAAGTAAGCTGCTCATGTTCTCCCTGCACAACCTCCTGCAGGATAGTCTTGCTATCATAAAAGAGCTGTTTGTGTTCAATATCTGTCAGAATATATTTATGAATAAACTCTTTTGCATTAGCAAAACCACCATCCAAATAAATTGCCCCGATCACAGCTTCAAGCGCATCAGACAAAATAGATTTGCGGCCTCTTCCTCCGGTCTGGTCCTCTCCTTTTCCGAGTAAAAGATACTCTCCTAAAGCAATATCCTTGGTACAGAGTGCCAGTGTCGGTTCACAGACAATGCTTGCACGCAGTTTTGTCAGTTCTCCTTCCGGCTTGTCCGGATACTCTTTGTACAAAAATTCACTGGAGATAATCTCAAGCACAGCATCGCCCAAAAACTCCAGTCTCTCATTGTCCGAATGTTTCTTTTAAGTGCTTCTCATTGGCAAATGAACTATGCGTCAGTGCCTGACGAAGCAGTTTTTTCATCATGAAAGTGATATCCGATCACTTCCTGAAATTTTTAATATCTGTCACTTCTTTCCCCTTTCTGAAATAAAGGAGTCCGCCACCGGACTCCTTTCGTATCTGTGTTTAGTTTTCATTCATTGCAGCTTTGATCTGTTCTACCGCATCCCCTACTGTAACAATCTTTTCTGCCTGCTCGTTTGGAATCTCAATATCAAATTCTTCCTCAAGTCCCATAATGATCTGGAATACATCCAGGGAATCCGCTCCCAGATCATCAATGAATGTGGTATCCATCGTAATCTCATTTTCGTCCACGTTTAATACGTCCACAATAATCTTCTTTAATTTTTCGAATTCCATAATACTTCATTTCCTTTCTTATTCTTCTTCATTATTTTTGGAATCTACAATTCTTTCTTTGATAATTTCGTTAATATTCTCTTCACGGAATGTCACACACTGGTAAATGGAATTGGTAATTTCCTTTGCCTTGGAACTTCCATGGGTCTTTACCACAAGACCATTCAATCCCAGAAGCGGTGCTCCGCCATACTGGCTCGCATCAAATGCTTTGAGTGTCTTCTTCAGTGACGGCAATGCCAGTGCCGCACCGATCTTGCTCTTTAAATTGCTCATCAGTCCCGCCTTGATCACACCGATCAATGTTGAACTGAGACCTTCGTATAATTTTAAAATGACATTTCCGACAAATGCCTCGCACACAATGACATCTGCTCCACCGTGTGGAATCTCTCTTGCCTCAATACTTCCGACAAAATTGATATCCTCACATTCTTTCAACAGCGGAAATGTTTCTTTTACCAGGGCATTTCCCTTCTCCTCTTCCGCACCGATATTTACAATCGCCACTCTCGGATTCTTCATTCCGACAACATTCTCCATATAAATGGAACCCATCTTCGCAAACTGTAATAAATGTTCCGGCCGTGCGTCTACATTTGCGCCACAGTCGATCAACAGTGAAATTCCGGTCTCTGTCGGAATGATCGGTGCCAGCGGTGGGCGTTTGATTCCACGGATGCGTCCGACAATCGTCTGTCCGCCAACCAGAACCGCTCCGGAACTTCCTGCGGAAACAAATGCATCCGCTTCTCTTTGTTTTACCATATTCATACCTACAACGAGGGATGACTGTTTTTTCTTTCGAATTGCCTGAACGGGTGGCTCTGCCATCTCAATTACTTCAGGCGCATCCACAACCTCAATACGCTCCTGCGGATATGGATACTTCTGCAATTCTTCCCTTACCACATCTTCCTGTCCAACCAGAAAAACTTTGATATCTTCACGGGAAGAGACCGCATCAACTGCTCCCTTAACAATTTCTGCCGGTGCATTATCACCGCCCATTGCATCAAGAGCTACTTTCGTGATTGTCTGCATGGTCTGTTCCTCCTTATGCATCTACTAGAAAATATACTATATATCATTCCATAAATCAACGATAAATTGGCTCTTTCAGGCACAAAAAAATCAAGAGTCAGCAAAACCGCCAACTCTTGATTTTTAAAGACCTATCCTTATTAATCCTGCGCGATAATCTCTTTTTTTGTTATAAGATCCGCAGTTCTTGCATACACGGTGTGGCATCATTAATTCGCCGCACTTGCTGCACTTTACTAAGGTCGGAGCAGACATTTTCCAGTTTGCTCTTCTCTTATCTCTTCTTCCCTTAGAAGATTTATTCTTTGGACAAATTGACATTTGTTTACACCTCCTTAAACCTGTTAAATATATCTTGGATTGCTGCCATTCTTGGATCAAGCTCTGTTCTCTGGCAACTGCAGGCTCCCTTATTCAAGTTCATCCCGCAGACTTTACAAATTCCTTTGCAATCGTCCTTGCACAGAACTCTCATTGGCCAGTTCACCAAAATCTCGGCGTAGACAAGTTTATCTACATCCAGTTCAAACCCAATCAGGTAATCCGGTTTCTCCATCTCTTCATCGACAAGTCCCTCTTCCTGAACAGTGAGTTTCTTATCTATGTCAAAACGGATCGGCGTCCGAACTTCTTCAAGACACCGCGCACACGGAATCATCACATCAATATCAACCGTACCCTTAACGAATACCGCTGCATTCTCCTCATTACGGATCTGCAATGTCACCGGCGCTTTGCGAACAATAGGAAAATCTCCCAAGCGGGAACGAAAGGAAGTGAGCGAGATGTCCGCCTCCTGTGTCAATTCCTTGTTTATGGATTTTGTAATGATTGAAAGATCAATTTTCACAGTATTCTCCTATTCACACCTAAACAATTATACATAGGGTGTCCTGCTTTGTCAACTAATTTTTACAAATTATCAACAAATTTATCAACATTTATTTTACCAGTGCTACGGTCTCACGACAGATTGCAAGCTCCTCGTTGGTCGGAATGACACATACGGTAACTTTTGAATCCGGTGTGGAAATAATTTCCTCCACGCCACGCACATCGTTTGTCTTCTTATCAAGCTTGATTCCCAGATATCCCAGATAAGAAACGATCTTTTCACGAATGACAGAAGTATTCTCTCCGATACCTGCAGTAAATGCGATCGCATCCACACCATTCATTGCTGCAACATATGCACCGATGTATTTTGCCACACGGTAAGCAAATACCTCACAGGCATCAATGGCGCGTGGATTTCCTTCATTATAAGCAGCTTCCAGATCACGGAAATCACTGGATACACCGGATAATCCTTCAACACCGGATTTTTTATTTAACACATTCATGACACCATCGATGTCGAGGTTCTCTTTCTTTGCGATAAATTCCATGATTGCCGGATCAATATCTCCGGAACGGGTTCCCATAACCAGTCCCTCCAGTGGAGTCAGACCCATGGAAGTATCCACACATTCTCCATTTAATACAGCACTGACAGATGCTCCGTTTCCAAGATGCGCTACAATAATCTTGCTGTTTTTCAGATCCAGTTTCAGATACTCTGCACATGCTTTGGATACAAAACTGTGGCTGGTTCCGTGGAATCCGTATCTTCTTACTTTATATTTCTCATAATATTCATATGGAAGTCCGTACAGGAATGCCTTTCTTGGCATTGTCTGATGGAACGCTGTATCAAATACACCAACCATCGGTACATTTGGCATAAGATCCTGACACGCACGGATACCGATCAGGTTTGCCGGGTTATGTAACGGTGCAAGTTCATTACACTCTTCTACCTTTGCAAGCACTTCTTCTGTCAGTACCACCGACTTTGCAAACTTCTCTCCACCGTGTACAACACGATGTCCAACTGCGTCGATTTCGCTCAGATCCTTTACTGCTCCACTCTTTGGATTATGCAGTGCATCAAGAACCATCTGAATGGCCTCTTTGTGGGTTGGCATCGGAGCTTCCGTGATCTCCTTATCCATTCCCTCTTTCTGGTAAACCAGTCTTCCGTCAATTCCGATTCTTTCGCATAAGCCCTTGGCAAGTACCTCTTCTGAATCAGAGTTGATCAGCTGATATTTAAGGGATGAACTTCCACAGTTGATTACTAATACGTTCATTTGAATTCTCCCTTGTCCTTATTCATTTTGTGGAAATCCACAATCTTTTTTCCATTATAAACACATTTTCCTTCTTATACAAGTGGAAATCCTCGAAAAGCTGTGTTAATATTTTAACAGAAAAACAGGCAGAAGAAACGACCGAACAGGAGGCAAACGTGAAAACAGCAGGAATTATCGCCGAATACAATCCGTTTCACAACGGACACCAATATCAGATGGAAACCGTACGCCACCTTACAGGAGCAGATTTTGTGATCGTTGCCATGAGCGGAGATTTCTTACAGCGCGGTGTTCCTGCCATTGCCGACAAATACACGCGCACCCGCATGGCACTTCTCGGCGGTGCCGATCTGGTACTCGAACTTCCGGCTGTATGGGCGACCGCTTCCGCGGAATATTTTGCTGCCGGAGGCGTACAGCTTCTCGGAAAAACAGGCGTCGTTGACACGCTCTGCTATGGCTGTGAAACTCCGGAAAAAGAACTTATGCAGGCAATTGTCGAAGTTCTTTCCAAAAATGCTTCGGACTATCAGATGCTGGTTTCTTATGACATGAAGCAGGAAATCCGTTTCCTGCCGCACGAAGCCACGCACTGTGTTCCCTGCTGCCTTTCTTTTCTTCTGATGCGGTTTCTTCTTTTCTGGCATCTCCGAACAATATTCTGGCATTAGAATACAAAAAAGCAATCGCCCGCGGAAATTCCATAAACAGCGTACATGGCCATGATCTTTCCAGTATGCCTGTCCAGCGTATCGGGGAAGGCTAAAACAGCACAAAAAAACAGGCGTAACCTACGCCTCTGCAACCGCCATAAGAAACACCTGCTCGCGCCGTCTGAAAATGACGGTAACCACAACCATTCTATGCGTATAAGTACAGACGGCTATGATTTCAGGCTTTCGCAGATGCTTCCCGAGACTTCCGCCTCCCTCCTTGCCACTTTGGCGCAACAGAACCTTCTTCTGGACACGGATGCTTTTTCTCAGGCTCTCTACACCCGGTTATGGGCACTGTACGACGGAGGCTATGCTGACTTTGCAGACTGTGGTAAGGATCTGTCCCATCGAATCGACCAGCATCTAGAACATTTTTTAAGTTTTTCGCAGTTTGCCGATCTCTTAAAAAGCAAAAACACAACATACACACGCATCTGCCGTGCACTGCTCCACATCCTGCTCAACATCCGGCAGGACGATTATGCTGCACTCTGGCAGCCGGATGGCATTCCATATCTGCGTGTGCTTGGTTTCCGCAGGGATTCCTCTGTGCTTCTTTCTGCCATCAAAAAAGAAGCATCCGTTCCTTTGATTACCAAAGTTGCAGATGCTTCTTCTATCCTTCATGGAATTGCATACAAACGTTTTTTACACGATGTAGTCTGTGCTGATCTGTACCGCACTACATCTTCCATGCAGATACAGACCGAATTACCAAACGAATACCGACAGCCCATCGTCCTCGTATAACTTTTACAGTTCCATAATAATCTCTCTTGCCAGACTCTCCTCGATCGGCTTGGCATACACATTCGGCGCAAACTCCACTACATCGCCAATGCCTTTTTCGATCACAAAGCGTAACTTTCCGTCACGCACCTTTTTGTCGGTATAAAGCTTCTTAACCAGAGCCTCACGATCAATATAATCCGGAATTCTTGTCGGAAGTCCCACACGCGCATACAGCTTAGTCACACGCTCTGCCTCTTCCTCCGACATATAGCCAAGTCTTGCAGAAAGCAGTACCATAGCCGCCATTCCGATGGAAAGTGCCTCGCCGTGCAGGAGCCGGTAGTCACTGACAGTTTCAATGGCACGTCCCACCGTGTGTCCTAAATTCAGGACTTCGCGCAGTCCGCTTTTCTCTCGTCTTTCATGACAACATCATACTTGATCTTGCAGTTGTTCTCTGCGATATATTCGCAGGCAAACTTCTGGAAACTCATAATATCATCCAAGTTTTCCTCGATAAACTCAAACATTTCACGGCTCGCCAGACATGCATGCTTGATGGTATCTGCCATGCCGCTTGCCATCTGACGTTTCGGAAGGGTTTTCCATGCGGCAATATCAATGTAGACCTTGCGCGGCTGATTGAAAAGTCCAATCAGATTCGTTGCAAGCGGTGTATCAACGGCAGTCTTTCCGCCCACGGATGCATCTGCAGCAGCCAGAAGTGTGGTCGCATAATTGATAAACGGTACGCCTCTGCCATATGTTCCTGCCAGAAATCCTGCCAGATCCGTAACAACACCTCCGCCGATTGCAATCACAGCACAATCTCTGCGGAACCCTTTTTCCAGCATGGCATCTTCAATCTTCGCCTTCGTCTGTCTGGTCTTACTTTTTTCTCCTGCGGGAAATACGAACAGTTCCACTTTAAATCCAGCCTTGCTCAGCTTTTCACTGATTGGTTTTGCATACAGATCCAGTACATTGGAATCCGTGATCACGGCAAACTTCCTGATTTTTCCCAGAAGACCGGTCTCTAAATCCTCTACCAGTTGATCCTCCAGACGATACCCCATCTCAATATCGTAACTGTCATCCACCACTTTTTTCAGTTCTACATTAAATACGCTCACTTTGTCACCCCTTTCTGTCTAATCTACCCCGGCAGCAAGTCTTGCCAACCGGTCTGCCTCTTCATTTCCTTCTACCCCGGAATGTCCTTTCACTTTCACAAAATGAAGGGAAATTTTATCATTCACGGACTGTATAAAATCATAATAGGCAATCGTTCCCTGTTTGTTCCGCTTCCAGGCTCCGATTGCCCACATCTCTATTCCCATATAGTCATAATAAATGGTTAAGTCGGTAAGTCCCATGGCAACAGCTTCTTTTACTGCAGCCATGCTGCCTAACACCTCTCCTGCCACATTGCGCATCGATGCCATCTGGGGATCATTGCCGCTTCCGCTGATCACGTGACGTTCTCCCTTTGTCACGAGAAATCCGCCATATCCATAGACGGAAGTAGCACTGTTAAACGAACCGTCGACAAACGCATAATTTTCCGGTTCCTTTTGTTCCTCTTTTTTTTCTTCCAGAAACTGTTCCGCTTCTGCGCGTGTCGCAAACCCTTTATAGACAGCTCCCGGAAATCCATGCACCATACTTTTACATGCATCCCATGAGGTATAAATTCCCGGAACTTTTCCCTTTTTTACCGCATAAAATTTTCCAGCCATAGATTATCCTTTGCCGTGCAGTTTTGCAATAATCTCTTCTTTTAAAAGCATCGCTCGGTCTTTTGCCACTCGGGAAGCTGCCTGTGAAGTCAGAATCATGGAAATGAATCTGGATGCAATGTCCACCTTTCCAAGTTTATAAGCTATATTCGCCATCAACAGGTTTACGGTACTTTCTTCCATTCCGCACATTGGGAAATTTTCGGATGCAATCGCTTTTAAAAATCCCTCATATGCCTGTTCATAATACGTGGCTTCTTCTTTCCGGCATTCGGCAAGTGTTTTTTCATCTTTCTTTTCTGCCTTGAAAGCTCCTCAATCCAGCCGCGGTACAGCCAGGATATCTTTAGGCACTCATATGCCTTTTCACTGTTCTTTCCCTTTTTCACCAGTGTATTATATAAAGCCAATTTATACCGCTCAATGGCTTTTTCGTAAGAATACGGCTCCATCGGTTCTTCTTTTGGCTGCTTCTGCCCTTTGAACTTATGGCATACCCCTTCTTCAATCATCTTGACCTGACCGGTAGACAAATGGGTAAAATAGCGGTTCATCGCCGTATATCCGCACTGTGGGCAGGACGATACATCATATTTATTTGTATCAATGTACTGAAAACGCGGACGTAGATCAAATCCGGTTCCATGCGCTTTACCCGTCCAGTTTTTACCATTCTTGAACGGAAAACATTATCACATACCGGACAACGGATGGATTTATCCAGTAAGAACTCAGTTTCGCTGTGAACCGGTTCTTTTTTTGGCACCGGTTCCGGTGCTTTCCGTGCAGGTGTATCACTTTTTTCCTCTTCAAAGAGGTGGTCTGTATCCATCTGATCCAGACCAAATTTTTCCAATCCCGATAATAAATTCATTCTACGCCTTTTTGTCTATTCTTTATTTTTTCGGCAGCTTAAAAGAACTCTTCAAAGAAACAATTCTGTTAAATACAGGCGCTCCCGGCTTTGAATCCTTATAATCTGCGCAGAAAAATCCTTCTCTTACAAACTGAAAACTCTCATATGGTTTTGCCTCTAACAATGCCGGCTCTACAATGCTCTCTGTCAGGACAGTCAGGGAATTCGGATTCAGATTCAGACTTCCGTCTTCATTATATACGCCAAGTTCTTCATTAATGAGGTTCTCATATAAGCGAACCGTTACTTTCTTTCCGTGTTCTGCCGATACCCAGTGAATGGTTCCCTTTACTTTTCTTCCATCCGGGCTGTTTCCGCCTTTTGATGCCGGGTCATATGTGCAGTGGATAACCGTAACTTTCCCGCTCTCATCCTTTTCAAATCCGACACATTTCACGAAATATGCATTCATGAGACGTACTTCATTGCCCGGGAAGAGACGGAAGTATTTCTTCGGCGGTTCTTCCATAAAATCATCCCGTTCAATATAAATTTCCCTGGTAAACGGAACGGTTCTCTTTCCGAGTTCCGGATTTTCCAGATTATTGTCCACCGGAAGTTCCTCTGTCTGGCCTCTGCGGATAATTGTCAATGACAACCTTTACCGGATCTAAAACTGCCATCATACGTGGACGTTTCATCTTCAGATCCTCACGGATGCAGTACTCAAGCATTGCATAATCCGTAGAACTGTTTGCCTTGGAAATACCTCCAAGTTCGATAAATTTCTGAATGGATTCCGGCGTGTAACCTCTGCGGCGCAGCGCTGCGATGGTTACCAGACGCGGGTCATCCCAGCCATCTACAATCTTCTCCTCAACCAGACGCTTGATATAACGTTTTCCGGTTACAACATTTGTCAGATACAGTTTTGCAAACTCGATCTGCTTCGGAGTCCCTTCCGGACTGGTCTTATATCCAAGTTCTGTCACAACCCAGTCATACAACGGTCTGTGATCCTCGAACTCCAGAGTACAGATGGAATGGGTTATTCCCTCGATTGCATCCTCAATCGGATGAGCGAAATCGTACATCGGGTAAATGCACCATTTGTCCCCGGTGTTGTGATGTGTCATATGTGCCACACGATAAAGGATCGGATCTCTCATATTGATATTGGAAGAAGTCATATCAATTCGTGCACGAAGTACACGACTTCCATCCTCACATTTTCCTTCCTTCATTTCTTCAAACAGCGCAAGATTTTCCTCTACGCTTCTTTTGGCATATGGGTCTTCTTTTCCCGGCTCTGTCAGAGTACCGCGATACTCACGGATTTCGTCTGCAGACAGATCGGATACATATGCTTTTCCTTTTTAATCAGTTTAATCGCTGCTTCATACATCTGATCGAAGTAATTTGATGCAAAGAAGAGGCGATCTCCCCAATCTGCTCCAAGCCATTTTACGTCTTCCTTAATAGACTCTACAAACTCAAGTTTCTCTTTCGTCGGGTTGGTGTCATCAAAACGGAGATTGAATTCTCCTCCGTACTTTTTGCTAACCCTGAATTTAAAAGAATGGACTTTGCATGTCCGATATGCAGATATCCGTTTGGCTCCGGTGGAAAACGGGTTTTTACCGTCTCACAATGTCCCTCTGCCAGGTCCTTTTCAATAATCTGTTCAATAAAATTCTTGGAAACCGCTTCATTTTCCATATATCCATTCCTCCAGCACTCCTCAAATAAGAATAATTATAGGGATATTCCCGATATTTGTCAACCAAAACGCACCTGTGTACGCTATTGCTCCTGTCCTTTTTCGGATTCCAGAATTCCGTCCAGCGCACGTGTTGAAAAATATGCAATCTGTTTCTTCCCGTTTTTATTTTTTCTTCCGCTTTTTTTTCACTCTGTCACCGGTTCCGGATGATGCACTTTTTCCCAGTGTAGAAATTGTAACCGCTCCCTGTGCATATCCGCCATTCCAGTTCTGTTCCATATAGCGGCCATTCAGCTTTGCATCAAACAGCTCTGTATAATAAACCGACCACACACTGACAACCGAAGTCAGCGCGGCCTTTCCTGCCATCTGACGCATATCAGAGTTTCTTCCAACCGCGTATACGCATTTTCCGCTTTCTTTTGCATTTTCAGCCATCTGCATAACAGCATCCAGATCGGTATTGGATGCAAGAACCACACACCCGCTCCGGATCAGATCTCCGGCTGCGGTTGCCTCCGCATCACTGTTATTCCAGGCATCTATGTATTCTACCTGTAAAACAACCTTTTTACAGACGGCCTTTACTCCCAGGTAATAGGCATTAATATCTGCATGTGCATCATCGTTTGCCTCTGCCGCCACATATCCCAGTTTTACATTTTTCTTTTCGTCAAAACTCGTTGCGGGAATCTTTTTCTTTTCCTTCAGCTTTGCTACTTTCATTCCGGCCGTGACTCCTGCCACATAAGAAGCTTCGTAGGTATCCATATGTACATTGTAAAGATTTGTGAGTTCTGTTCCGTCTTCCGTTACCGTACTCTGTGTCTTTGAATCGTTGATAACTACAAAATCAACTTCCGGATTCTTTTCTGCTTCACTTTTTATTGCTTCTTCATAGATGGCGCTGTTTGCAATAATAATCTCACATCCCTGTCTTATAAGATCCTTTACTGCACTTTTGCAGCCATCATTCGCACCGACACGCTCTTTCCAGATGATATCCTGCTCCGGAAGACTGACATTTTCTGCTGCTGCCCGGATTCCGTCAATATGTGCCAGTGTATAGGCTTCTGTCTCATCTCCGTTTAAGATAACACCGATCCATCCCTTTTGTTCTTCCTCATTTTCCAGTGGAATTTCCACTTTCGTTTCCGCAGTCTGTTCGTTTTCCTGCTGCTTTTGTTCTTTGTCTGCTTTCTGTTCTCCTGATTCTGTCTGTGTTCCGCTGACACCTGCCATTCCTATCAGAACCGCAACGATAAGCAAAACACTTAAAAACTTTTTCTTCATGATTTTTTTTCTTTTCCACTCACTAAATTTTATTTTACATGCTGGTGGGTAAACAGATGATCCTGACAGTATTCACGATTTCCCACGCATTTGCTGCAATAACGGAACTGTAATTCCGGATTTGTCAGCTCGGTTCTACCACAGATGGCACATTTGTGACGTGCAATGCCGGATCCCGGACGAGGCTGACTGAACTGTGCCCGGAATTCTTTCTGTCGTTTCTTTTGTTTTCCGGACAAACGGGTCTTCATTGCATGGAAAAACCAGAACATATTGAGTACCGGAACCACAATCTGTACGCAGTTTAAAACCCCCACGAGAATTCCCATTCCGGTTCCATAACTTGCAATTCCGATCGAGAATATACGAACCACCTGATAGCCCAGATATACCAGGTCAAAAATTAACATCCATTTCATCCTGATCGGAAGGACAAAATACAGGCGTACCTCTCCCTCCGGCATGCACATAGCCAGCGCCAGCAGCATGGACATCAGAATATAATACGTGGACAGATACGGAGAAAAACCATATCCCAGCAGAATCCGCGTAACAACATATACGATCGCGCCCACAATGTCGCACAAAATCACACTTCCCCACAAAAATACATTCATGCGGAATGTTCCAAGCATGGATTCCAGCGAACTGCCCCACATAAGCACACAGAACAGAAATAAGATTCCAAAAACATCCAGCGATGCCGTCGGTGTAAAAATCCATGTCACAACTCTCCAGAGCTGTCCGTGCAGAATACTGCCCATATCAAAATTCATATAACTCATGAGTCCGGGTGCCGTCAGCTGTACCACGTATCCAATCACCTGCGCAAGTACAAAATATCTGCTCAGATTGGCGACCGCATGTCGTCCCCATTTGCGCTCCAGTTTATCCATCCAGTTCATAAATCTGTCTCCTGTCTACATAGAATAGTGTATGTATGGTTACGGTCACTTCTGACCTTTCTGTCAACCAATTATACGGTTTTCAAATCCCTCTTGTCAACGCAGCGGCACGTTCTTTCCAACATTTTATAAAATCTTTATGTTTTCAGTCGTTGTCTTTTGTCAATTCTTGTCGTATAATGTTTTAGGTTTTGTTTTGAAATCATACTTATTTATAATAAGTTTAGTTACTTACACATGGAGGTTACATTTATGAGTGACAAGCAGTTACATAAACTTGGAATTGATATCGGTTCCACCACCGTCAAAATTGCAATCCTCGACTCACAGGACAACATCCTGTTTTCCGATTACGAGCGTCATTTTGCAAATATTCAGGAGACACTGGCGTCCTTAATTGCCAAAGCATCCAACGAACTGGGGGATCTTTCTGTTTCTCCTGTTATTACCGGATCAGGCGGACTGACCCTTGCAAAGCATCTGGAGGTTCCGTTTACGCAGGAGGTTATTGCAGTATCCACTGCTCTCACTCATTATGCGCCACAGACCGATGTTGCCATCGAGCTCGGCGGTGAGGACGCCAAGATCATCTATTTTGAGGGCGGCAATGTCGAGCAGCGTATGAACGGTATCTGCGCCGGCGGTACCGGTTCCTTTATCGACCAGATGGCTTCCCTGATCCAGACAGATGCTTCCGGATTAAATGAATACGCCAAGAATTACAAGGCAATCTACCCGATCGCCGCGCGCTGCGGCGTCTTTGCCAAAACTGATATCCAGCCGTTAATCAATGAGGGGGCTACCAGGGAAGATCTGTCTGCCTCCATTTTCCAGGCGGTGGTCAATCAGACGATCAGCGGGCTTGCCTGCGGTAAACCGATCCGCGGACATGTGGCATTTCTCGGTGGTCCTCTGCACTTTTTATCCGAACTGAAAGCAGCGTTTATCCGCACGTTAAATCTCGATGATGAGCACGCAATTACACCGGAAAATTCGCATCTGTTTGCAGCGATCGGTTCCGCATTAAATTATAAAGAAGACGTAGAGACCACTTTAGGATCTCTGCAGCAGCGTCTTTCCACCGGCATTAAGCTGGAGTTTGAAGTTGCCCGTCTGGATCCGCTGTTTGCCAGCCAGGAAGATTACGATGCTTTTACCAGCCGGCACGGAAACAATCATGTAGAAACCGGTGACCTGAAAAACTATTCCGGAAACTGCTATCTCGGTATTGACGCAGGTTCCACGACAACAAAGATCGCACTTGTCAGCGAGGACGGAAAACTTCTGTATTCATTCTATGACAACAATAACGGAAGCCCGCTTGCAACTGCCATCCGTTCCATTCAGGAAATTTACCGTCTGCTTCCGGAGAGTGCGCACATTGTACACTCCTGCTCCACCGGATACGGGGAAGCGCTGTTAAAAGCCGCTTTGATGCTCGATGACGGCGAGGTTGAGACGGTGGCACATTTCTATGCAGCCGCGTTCTTCGACCCGGAAGTCGACTGTATCTTAGACATCGGCGGTCAGGACATGAAATGCATCAAGATCAAGAACCAGACCGTAGATTCGGTTCAGTTAAACGAAGCATGTTCTTCTGGATGCGGTTCATTTATTGAGACGTTCGCGAAATCCCTCAACTACTCTGTACAGGATTTTGCAAAGGAGGCTCTTTTTGCCAAAAATCCGATCGATCTTGGAACCCGTTGTACCGTATTTATGAACTCAAAGGTAAAACAGGCACAAAAAAAGGAAGGCGCCTCCGTTGCCGATATCTCTGCCGGACTTGCCTACTCTGTAATCAAAAACGCATTATTTAAGGTGATCAAACTGTCCGATGCCAAAGATCTGGGAGAAAATATTGTTGTTCAGGGTGGTACTTTCTACAATGACGCCGTTCTGCGCAGTTTTGAAAAAATTGCCGGTGTCCGCGCAACCCGTCCGGACATTGCCGGAATCATGGGTGCTTTCGGTGCCGCACTGATTGCCCGCGAACGTCACGAAGCCGGCTATCAGACAACGATGCTGTCCATTGAACAGATCAATAAACTGTCCTACACTACCAAGCTTGCACGCTGCCAGGGATGTACAAACCACTGTCTGCTGACGATCAATAAGTTTTCAGACAACCGTCAGTATATTACCGGAAACCGCTGTGAGCGCGGACTTGGAAAAGAAAAAAACAAAGAGAATATTCCAAACCTCTTCGAATATAAGAACAAACGTATTTTTGCTTATGAACCTCTGTCAGAAGCCGAAGCAACCCGCGGGACCGTCGGACTTCCGCGTGTACTGAACATGTATGAAAACTATCCGTTCTGGGCAACGTTCTTTAAGAAGCTCGGTTTCCGTGTGGTACTCTCCCCGCAGTCGACGCGCAAGATCTACGAGCTTGGAATTGATTCCATCCCGAGCGAGTCCGAGTGCTACCCGGCAAAGCTGGCACACGGTCATATTTCCTGGCTGATCCACCAGAACGTCGATTTTATTTTCTACCCGTGTATTCCTTATGAGCGCAACGAATTCCCGGATTCCAACAACCACTACAACTGCCCGATCGTTACTTCTTATTCCGAAAATATTAAAAACAATGTTGAGGAAATTACGAGTGGACAGATGCGGTTCTTAAACCCGTTCATGGCGTTTACAAACGAAGAAGTCCTTTCCAAACAGCTCGTAGACTGTTTTAAGAAAGAATTCCATATTCCGGAAGCCGAAGTACGTGATGCCGTATCCGAAGGCTGGAAAGAACTTGCCATGACCCGTCTGGAGATGCAAACGAAGGGCGAAGAAGTATTGAAATATATGGAAGAACACCATCGCCGCGGCATCGTGCTGGCAGGCCGTCCCTACCATGTCGATCCTGAAATCAACCACGGTATCCCGGAAATGATTACTTCCTACGGTATGTGTGTACTGACAGAAGATTCCATTTCCCATCTGGGGAATCTGGAACGCCCGCTTATTGTCATGGATCAGTGGATGTACCACAGCCGGCTGTACTCCGCCGCAAACTACGTTAAGACCAGGGATGATCTGGGACCTCATCCAGCTGAACTCCTTCGGCTGCGGACTGGATGCCGTAACAACCGACTGTGTCAGCGATATTCTGACCAATTCCGGAAAAATTTATACATGCTTAAAGATTGATGAAGTCAACAACCTCGGTGCTGCCCGTATCCGTATCCGTTCGCTTCTGGCTGCAATTCGTGTCAAAGAGAAAAAACATGAAAAACGCGAAATCAAGCCGGCAAATTACGAGCGCGTTATCTTTACCGAGGAAATGCGCAAGAATTACACCATCATCTGTCCACAGATGTCACCGATCCATTTTGAACTTCTCGTTCCGGCATTCCGTGCCGCAGGCTACAATCTGGTCATCCCGGATGTTCCGGCCAGAGAATGTGTCGATGTCGGTTTAAAGTATGTAAATAACGATGCATGTTATCCGTCCCTGATTGTCATCGGACAGATTATGAGTGCAGTAATGTCCGGCAAATATGACCTGAGCAAAACAGCAATCCTGATCTCACAGACCGGTGGTGGCTGTCGTGCAACCAACTACATTGGATTTATCCGCCGCGCACTGACCAAAGCCGGCCACCCGGATATTCCGGTCATCTCCATCAACATGGTCGGTCTGGAGAAAAATCCGGGATTTAAACTCACACCAAGCCTGATCCAGCATGGTCTGTACGCTCTGGAATTCGGAGACATCTTCATGCGCTGTCTCTACCGTGTGCGCCCATACGAAAAGGTACCGGGATCTGCCAACGCATTACACGAAAAATGGAAAAAACGTGTCATTGACTTTGTTGGCAACACCAAGATTCTGTCCCACCGTAAATATCGCAAAATGTGCCGTCAGATCATCCGCGACTTTGACAATCTGCCAATGACGGATGAGAAAAAGCCGCGTGTCGGTGTGGTTGGAGAGATTCTTGTCAAGTTCCTTCCGGCTGCCAACAACTATATTGTAGACCTGCTCGAATCCGAAGGCGCTGAGGCAGTCGTACCGGATCTGACCGATTTCCTGCTCTACTGCTGCTACAATCAGAATTTCAAGGCGGATTATCTTGGAGCTACCGCAAAATCCAAGCGCATCAACAATATGCTCATCCGCTTCTTTGAGTGGCTGCGCAAGGATGCAAGGGATGAACTTGCAAAGAGTAAACATTTTGAGCCAACTGCATATATTCAGGATCTGGCAAAACAGGCAGAGCATATCGTCTCCTGCGGTAACCAGACCGGCGAAGGCTGGTTCTTAACTGGAGAAATGCTTGAACTGATTGCACAGGGAGCAACCAACATCGTCTGTGCGCAGCCATTTGCCTGCCTGCCAAACCATATCGTCGGTAAAGGTGTCATTAAGGAAATTCGTCACGAATATCCAGGCGCAAATATCGTTGCAATCGATTATGATCCGGGTGCATCAGAAGTTAACCAGCTCAACCGTATCAAGCTGATGCTTTCTACAGCACAGAAAAACCTGAAAAAGCAAATTCATAATTCTGCGATGTTTCATCATAAGTCGCAAAAATACCCCGGCAACGGAAATTCCGTTTGCCGGGGTATTCCTTTTTATTTTTCCAGTCAGTCTAACACTTTTTCCAGTTCAGCAATCACGATCCTTAATGCTTTAATCCGTGCATATTTTTTATCTACGGATTCTAAGATATGCCACGGTGCATAGGTAGTGCTCGTCTTTTGAATCATCTCATTGACTGCCCCCTCATACGCATCCCATTTGTCACGGTTGCGCCAGTCCTCGTCCGTAATCTTCCACTGTTTTTCCGGTGTATTCTGTCTCTCATTAAAACGCTCAAGCTGCGTATCTTTGTCGATCTGCACCCAGAATTTAATGATCACAGCGCCCCAGTCGTGAAGTTCTTTTTCAAATTCGTTGATCTCATTGTAAGCACGCATCCAGTCATTTTCACTGCAAAATCCCTCCAGACGCTCCACCATCACACGCCCATACCACGTTCGGTCAAAGATTGCAATATGCCCGGTACGCGGAAGCCTTGTCCAGAAACGCCACAGGTAATGTCTTGCTTTCTCATGAGGTTCCGGGCTTGCGATCGGATGAACTTCATAACCGCGCGGATCAAGTGCTCCTGCAATCCGCTTGATGTTGCCGCCTTTTCCTGCTGCATCCCACCCTTCATAGGCGATGATGACCGGCACTTTCTTACGATACAGACGATTGTGCAGTTCTCCAAGTCTCTGCTGAAGCTGCTTTAATTCCTTTTATAGACATCCTCCTCCATACACTTGTCCAACGGAATGTCACAAAGAAGCGGCATTTTTTTCAATGGAAATACATTCTGCAGAAGCGGAACCGCCATCTGGTGATTGCTCAGAGCAATCTCAATCCCCTGGGTAAGCGTCTCAAGAATCTGTACTTCTGTCCATTTTCTGGACTTTGCATCAATGATATACCAAGGTGCGGATGGCATATTTGTATTTTTCAGATATCCGGAAAATACATCCATACATTTCTCATAATGTTCATTCTGCCACAGATCTTTTTTTTGCTGACACGCCATGTTGTGTCCTTCTGATGCTCTAGCTGTGCAATACGCCGTGACTGTTCCTTTTTGAAATATGCAGAAAGAATTTCATGACCAGATAGCCATTGTCTGTAAGCTGCCGTTCAAACCGGCGGACACTTTCAATCCGGTTGGCATATACATCCTCGGAAATGGTTCCGTGCAGACGCTCCTCCGTAATCTCATCCATCCATGCCGTATCCAGAAATACAAACTGTCCGGCTTCCGGAATTTTGGCAAAATGCCGGTACAAAAACGGTTTTCTCTTGTCATCCTCCGTCTTTTTCTGCATCGACACCACCTTAAAGAAACGCGGATCAATATTCTGGATGATCTGGCCGATTGCATAACCTTTTCCGGCCGTTCCCCAGCCTTCAAGCACAACAAGAACCGGTACTTTCTTCTCTTTGATCAAAAAGCTGCTGCCGTGCCAGTTTCTCTTTTACCGCTTCCAGCCGTGCCTTAATTTCCTCCTCCGATGGTTTTTCGGATTTTTCCCACTCTTTTAGCATAAAAACCCCTCCTTATGCTTTTTTCTTATCATACCACAGCTGCTGATTTTCATCCACGTCTTTGCCATTTTTTTGTTTTCACTTTTCACTGGCAAAAAATGCAATTCCGATGTATAGTATCCTATATATAAACTTTCGAAATCTGTGTTTTCGTAAATATAAAGGAGTATAAAAAATCATCATGCTGCAATTAGAACGTCAGAAACTTATATTGGAATATTTGAAACAAAACCGAAAAGCAACCACAAATGAACTCAGTGAAATGCTTGGAGTTTCCACCACAACCATCCGTACCGATTTAAACCAGATGGATAAAGAAAAACTTCTGACCAAAACACATGGAGGCGCACTCTACCACGATAACTCTGCAGACAATAAAGAACTTACCGGAAAAGCCTATTTCTTTCATGAACGTGCACTGGAAAATAAAAAAAGAAAAAGAGGCAATTGCTGCAAATGCCATCCACATGGTAAAAGATCACATGTGCATCTTTTTGGATGCCAGCTCCACTGCCTATACACTTGGCATGAAACTGACCGGCTTTACAGAACTTACCGTTATCACAAACGGCATTGACCTTGCACTGGCTCTGAAGGATATCCCCGGGATCACCGTTATCCTGACCGGTGGAATCGTTACCTCTGCCTCTTCTTCCATTGAAGGTCTCCTCGGTGTGGATCTGCTACAGAAAATTCATACGGACATTGCATTTGTCTCTGCACGCGGCTTCTCCGTTGAAAACGGACTTACCGATTTCAGTATCTACGAAGCAGATTTAAAACGCATGTGTATCAAGGCTTCTGCTAAAACAATTGCATTGATTGACCACACCAAATTTGACACCTCATCCATCTCCAGCTATGCCTCTATTGATGATCTGAATCTGGTAATCACCGACTCCGGATTATCCGAAAATACAAAAGAAATCTATGAAAAAAGCCGGCGTTGATCTGCTCATCACCGACTAATTATCAATTTTCCATGTTTAACAATTTTTGCATTGCAGCTGCCTGAACCGGTCTGGAATAATAATACCCCTGAAACCATGTGGCTCCAAAGGAACGCAGATAATTCTGCAGCTTTTCATCCTCTACCCCTTCCAGGCAGCTCTTTAAATCCGCTTTATTTGCAAAATCAACCATGCTGCGCACCAGTGCCTGTTTGGTCTGATTATCCGTAATTCCACGGATAAAACTCATGTCAATCTTTATCTCATCCATCGGGGTCTGCAGCAGGACACTTGAAGATGCACTTCCCGTACCGTAATCATCCATTGCAAGTCTCACTCCATGTTGTTTGAGGTACAACAGTTTTTCTTCCATAACGCTGACCGGCATGCTTCTACACCGCTCTGTCAGTTCCAGACACAACTGCCCCGCCGGAAAACCGGTTTCTTTCAACAATGCCATGACAACACCACAGAACGTTTTCCTTTCCAGCTGTTTTGCGGACATATTGACATTAATAAAAAATCCGGATTTGATTTTCGAAACTCCACAGCATCCGTCAATGCCTGTTTCAAAACAAAATTTCCCAGATCATACATACATGGATTACTTTCCAGCCAGTCAATAAACATTCCCGGTGGCACAATACCATATGGCTCTTTTTTTCCAGCGGACCAGTGCTTCCGCTCCGGCAATCTCTCCTGTCTGTGCATGTACGACAGGCTGATACTCCACATAAAATCCGTCACATTGGTTCAGCACAGACTGATGAATTATCTTCATCAGATCCAGATCCACGTCCCCATTGATCTGTACCAGATCATTAAAGAACATTAACTTATGATCCCGTCTGGTACGCATTTTTCCTAAAACATATTCCAGCTTACTCTGTACCGTGGAAATTTCTCCCTCATAATGATCAAGAATTATCCCGCTGGCATATATCTTCAAGTCAAAATGGTTGTTTTCCAAGACGACACTTTCCTCCAGCCGCGCGCGAATCTTCTCCAGAAATGCCGCAGCCTCTTCACGGCTGGCATCCCTCAAAATAAATGCGTAATTGGAATTTCCCATACGATAAACTGCTTTATCTGCATCCATCATGTAAATAAACCGGTATGCAAGAACCTTTTGAATCCGGTCGCTGTAATTTGTTCCGTACAATATATTGATATCATTCATATGATCAATTTCAATTTCCAAAACAGCTACTTTTCGTCCCTGCTGAATATAATCCACAATATCTTTTTCAAATTTGACCTGACCATAAAGATCCGTCAACGGATCAATTTCCGGAATCACATTCTGATTCCGAAGCAGAACAATAAAATATCTGTTTTTGCCCTGCTCTAAAATCATATCCGTTATAATCTGCGTCATCACATACTTTTTGTCTTTTCCCATACGGATGTACAGATCGTTCTCCAGATTGATCCCCCGCAGACGTTTTTTTTCATCTCTTCCGTATATTCCGGGCAGTCATATGGGTGTACGCTCTTTTCCAGCACTATTTTATATCCATCTTCACACCATCCCGATGGAATCCCCAGAAATTCTGCAGTACTTTCTGGAACAAATGTTAAATTATGCTGCATATCAGTAACCATTAAATAACTATCCTGAGATAATTTTGAAATACGACTGATCATCTCCTGAAATATCTGAGATTTTTCCATGCAAAATTCCTGTTTTTCCATCGCTTCCACTCCATATACCTTCTGTCAATAGTCTATGTTTATGGTAACATATTTCTGCCATTTATGCAATTTTCAACTTTGACTGGTGCATACAGGGCAACAGCTGTTATACCCGTTAGTCAATGTAAACTACATACATCGCCTACACCTGCATATCCACATGATCCTCCCGCGCCTTTATCCCATCGGTTACCTTTAAATCTTTTTTGGAAACATGCGCGGCACTCTTAAACGATACATTTGCTTCATCTGATCCGTCGACATATTTGCGGTTTTTACAGGTCTGGCATTCCTTCTGTTTCCCATTTTCATCTACGCTTCCGATGCCGTTTTCTTTTCCTGTGACATGTCTGGTATCGCTGTCCGAAATTCCATAATTATATAAATATGATAGGTTTCCTACTCCTGTTATATCCATGGCGGACTCCTTTCTGTTTTGTGTATGCATAAACGATCACATCATTTTATTTCCAATATACCATAAAAATCAGAAATTGCATCTTTTTCATTTTAGGTATGTATCTTATATAATGACAGTGTGTTGACATTAGACGCGCATTTGAATATACTATACTTGAATGGAGGTGTTCTGTATGGCAACAACTAATTTAAATATTCGTATAGAGAAGGCAATCAGGATCAGGCGGAGGAAATCTTCAATGAGCTTGGTCTGAATATGACAACTGCTGTAAATATGTTCCTGAGAACCGCTATCCGTGAGCATGGTATTCCTTTTGAATTAAAACTGGAAGTACCGAATGATACGACAGCCGCTGCCATTGAGGATGGCAGAAAAATGATGAAGGATCCTTCTGCTCCGCGTTATTCCAGTATGGATGCGCTTAAGGCAGCTCTCGACGTATGAAATACGACATTCAGTTTACCAATCAGTTTAAAAAGGATTTGAAGCTTGCAAAAAAGCAAAATAAAGATCTTGATAAGCTGTTTGAGGTAATCGATATTCTGGCGAATGGCGGTACGCTGGATGCAAAATACAGGGATCATGACCTTACAGGAAACTACAAAGGTACGCGTGAGTGTCACATCGAACCGGACTGGCTGCTTATTTATGAGATTTGTGGAGATGTTCTTGTTTTGATGCTTTATCGCCTTGGTCCACATTCTGAGCTGTTTAAGAAATAAGTACAAATCGGAAGTTGTGGAGGAGTGCAATGAATAAAATTGGTACAAAAATAATAGATACAGAACGTTGTATATTGAGAAGAATTGTTCCAGACGATTATCAAATGATGTATGAAAACTGGGCAAAATACGAAGAAGTTTGCAGGTACTTTCCGTTCAATCCCGTAACGGATATGGAAATATATAAAGAAAAGGTACATAAATGGGCAGATAATTATGAATCTGATACATATTTTCATTGGGTAATTGAATGGAAAGAAAATCATGATTTGATTGGAACGATTAATTTGGGAAATGTTGAAGAATCATGTTTTATGTCAGATACATGCTATATGCTTTCGCCACAGTATTGGGGACAAGGTATAATGACGGAAGTGCTTCAAGCTGTACTAAAATATGCATTTGATGAGATTGAATTAAATCGTGTTCAGGCAGAAGTGTTTGATGGAAATGTTGCATCTGTACATGTATTAACAAAGTGTGGAATGCGGTTTGAAGGAATGCTAGACAAAAGTATTACAAAAGGACACGTTTATTGACACTGCGCAGTATGCAGTTCTTAAGAGTGATTTCAAAGAGTAAACCCCAATTTAACAACACAGGTGAAACTTCCAGTTTGACGGAGTAATGGATATGAAAATCAGAGAAGTGAATGAAAATAAAAAGCAGTTTATATCATTATTGCTATTAGCTGATGAACAGGAGAGCATGGTTGATCGCTATCTTGAAAAAGGTAATATGTATGTACTTGAAGATGGTAATGTAAAAGCTGAATGTGTTGTTACCGATGAAGGTAACGGAATACTTGAAATCAAGAATATTGCAGTCGATCCTCAGAATCAAGGACAGGGCTATGGGAAAGCATTGATTGACTTCCTTGTAAGTAAATATGCAGATGAATATTCTATTTTGCAGGTTGGAACAGGTGACAGCCCGTTGACCGTACCATTTTATGAAAAATGCGGATTTGTCCGATCTCACAATATTCCGAATTTCTTTACGGACAATTATGACCACCCAATTTATGAGTGTGGTGTACAGTTAATAGATATGGTATATTTGCAAAGATGTTTATAACTTCCTGTTTGTAAATCTCAATAGAATAGCAATTTATTAGCATCGGTCGGAGAAATCTGATCGGTGCTTTCTTTATGCTCGGCAGAAATGCCGGGCAATTTTTATGCCCATTTTGCAGGGAGGAGGTGCGTTATGGCGGGAAGTAGAATTAAGGGTATCACGGTCGAGATCGGTGGCGATACTACCAAGCTTCAGAGTGCCTTAAAGGGTGTCAATTCAGAAATCAAGAATACGCAGAGTCAGCTCAAGGATGTCGAGAAGCTCCTGAAACTGGATCCAGGCAATACTGAGCTACTTGCCCAGAAGCAGAACTGTCCTCTCTTTATCATCGACGAGATAATACACAATAAAGTTGTCTACCGGAAGCTGATGCATTTTCATCGAATGCCAAGGCTCCCATTCAACTAACGTATAACGAGCTGGCATGAAATCCAATGAACGAACTTCCTTTCGTATGCGCCCCAGCTGAGCTGCGGCTGTCTCCGGAACAAGAAGTTCATTCGCAATATACGAATAGATTTTACGTAAATCACCAAGTGCATCTACAGAATAGCCGACATTATAGCTATCCGTCATATGCCAAACTCCTTTGCAAGTACCGCGTCGACTTCATCTGCAGAATATACCTTTCCTTCTTTGATGGAATCAACACCCTTCTGGAGTTCTGCATCAAGCTCTTCTCTGGTCATTGCACCAACAGCTAATGGCTTAGAAGAAGGAAGTTTCAGTTCAAATGGCATACCCTTCTTCAGTACAATCTGGCTATAAAGCATCTGAATTGCACTGGATGGAGAAATGCCAAGCTGAGAAAGAATGCTCTCAGCATTATCCTTGAGATTGGTATCTATTCTTGCATAAACAGCGGATGTATTTGCCATAGTATCGCCTCCCTTTTCTTTATTATGTTCGCTTTTGCTTGCAATTGCAAGCATTTGCGCAAATTATTTTGTGACGTAACTTTGAATTTTATACGCCTCTTAAGGCAGAAAGGAATATTTATGGGATTTTTATCGGGGCTATTTCATTCCAGAGACAAGCCCACCAACAGCACCAATGGCAGCGCCTATCATTTTCTCTTTGGTGGAAGCAACTCTGACAAAGCCGTCAATGAACGAAGTGCCATGCAAATGACTGCAGTCTATGCCTGCGTCAGGATTCTTTCGAGTCCATTGCAGGACTGCCAGTCCATATTTATAAGTATAAGTATCATTCCTGTTCCATTCCGGATAGGAAAGGATAAGATCAGTATCACTATAATCAGTATCGTTATTATCAGTATTGTTACATCAAAGAAATAGGGCTGACCTGTTACAGTCAGCCCTAAGTAAAAATTCTATATTCTGTTAGCAAAAAATCAGTTTTGCATTAACGTCTTGCGCCATAGCTGCACTGCTTGAGTGCACTCTTAGCCACAAGTTCGCTTCCGTCATAGACCAACACGCGGGCTTTGTAGTAATATTTTCTGCCCTTCGTGCCCTTGGTGCTGATAAAGCTGTTCTTGCTGCTTGTCTTGAGCAGCTTGTAGCCTGCGTCCTTCTTCGTCGAGCGATAGAACTGGTACTTGACCGTGTAGCCCAGCGACTTGATGTCGGAGATCATGGTCTTGCTGCTCTTGGCTGCGACCTGTACCTTGACGGATTTCTTGCTCGTCTTAGTGGTGGTCACTTTGAACTTCGCGCTCTGCATCAGTTCTTTGACGTGGGCGGCGTTCTGTTCTTTAATTAACCGCTCCGCTTCGTCTTTGTCGACGACTGCGAAGGTCGAGAAGCGGGTCGTCGTGAAACGAATGTAATCTTCTGCGCCGATCTTCACTACGCTGTGGTTCAGGATCTTGCAGAGGCCGTTGTCGTCGATGTAGATCACGAGGATGTCTTTGCCTTTGAGCTTATCCGGCATCGGCAGAGTCACATAAGCCTTGCCGCCTTCAAATTGATGCAGGTGTTTTTCGCCAATCTTCGCGACAAGGTCGAAGAGCGTGCCGTTCTTGCCGACGATCTTCTCCGCCGGTTTCTGCGTTTCCTTGAGCTGGGTGTTTTCACCCACCACGATGGTTACGGTGTCACCATTGGCTACTCCTGCAATCGTTTCTAAGGTCTTGTTGTCGAGGACGACTTCGCCGTTGTCGGTCTTGATGACAAGGTCGGCGTTCGTGTCCTTGGCGATCGCGTTGACGGTCGCCTTTGGCAGCTCGACTTCGGTTGCTTTCACGCTGTCTGCCGCGCTCGCGCCTGCGCCGCTGCCGTTGTTATTTGTCTCGTTAGACTTCACAGTGATCTCGATCGTGTCAGACTTATTGGAAACCGCTTGGTCGAGCAGCTTGTCACCGAGGTCTTTGGAAACGCTGGCTGTGGTCTTGGAAACATCCTGACCCTGCTCGTTCTTGGTCGTTTCAGTCGTCGTATTCTTGACGGTCGTCTTGGTTGTTGTAGTTGTGTCGGTTTCCGCACCCGGCTTGGAGGTCGTATTGTCCTTCGTGTCTTTTTTGACTGTGATGACATCCGCATCAGCGGGTGTCGGAGCCGGGGCTGCGCCACCGCCGCCACCACCGGATGCGCCACCGCCGCCGGAAGGCCGATCGGAAACAGTCACAGTCAAGCTTTGCTCTGCCACATCTGCGTACTCTGCGTTTCCCTGCACCTTGTACCAAACGGTGTATTCCCCGGCATTTTTCGCTGTGGGAATCTTCTCACTCCATTTGGAATCGCCAAGCCGGTAGAGCATCGTGCCGCCAGTGGTCTTGCCTGCTGTAACCAGAGCCTGTTCTGCACCGTTATAGGTCAGGGTGTTTGCCGTAGGTGCCGTAACAGTGGGGACAAGCTTGTCGGTGGCATTGACGTTGACGGTCAGCGTGATGTCCTCATAGTTCGTGCTCTTGATTACTACGGTCACTGTACCCACAGAGCCGGTGGTTTTCACGTTATTTTTCTGAATGGACAGCATCAGCTTTCCGTTTTCCACCTTCGCGCCGCTGGTGTAATAGCCGCTATCCAGTTTGATTTCGCTGTTCTCATAGGTGAGTGCACCATATTCTTTGGGAGTTTCCAGCGTGGGCAGGGCGGGGAGCGCCACAATGTAGGTCTTTTCGTAGTCGTTTACAATGGTGAGTGCGGTTTCCTTGGTGAAGTCAGGCGCAGCGGCCTTGGTGATGCTGCCAGTGGTCATGAAGCTACTCTGCTCCAGGGCGTAATTCTTCGCGGCCTGCTCCATCAAGGTCACTGTGGCAGTGACGTTCTTGCCGTTGCCCACACTGGCATCGTCAAAGCAGGCGGTCACGGTGTAGTCTGTGCCTCGGTTCAAGGTCATGTTGTCGAAGATCACGCTGGTGGGTTCCACGGTTGTCGTGCCGTCGTAGATCTTGTCCGCACACGCTACCTTGGTGATCGTCAGCGGCTTCTTCCCAATGCTGACCGCCACGCTGGCGGGGACGATGTCGTTGTGGTTTGCATCGCCAATCACCCGATACCACACGGTATACGTTCCGGCATCGGTGCCGGTAGGGATGTCCTGGCTGTATGTGCCGTTCTCGGTCAGGCTGTACTGCATAGTGCCATAGTTCGTCACGCTGCCCGCCGTGACCAGCGCCTGCTCCTGGCCGGTATAGGTCAGGTTTTCCTGCGCTGTGGGAGGCGTGATAAGACTTGAGCTGATGTTGGCCTTTTGTACCGTCACAACAATATCCCCGCTCATCTTCTCGTAGCCGTCACAGGTGGCCGAAAATCGGAAGGTGTGCCGGCCTACGGACAGCTTTAGTGCATAAAGATCAAATTGATTCTTTGTTGTCGCGCTGCCAACCGCTGTGGCCGTGCCGTCCTCCACCTGATACCACTGGAAGCTTACAGCACCTGCGCCGTTTTCCTTAGCTACCTTAACAAGAAGCGTCCCCGCACCGCCATAAGTCATACTCATCTTGGTCTCATAGTCCATGCTCTTGATGGGGAGCTTGGCCATAGAAACATCGGTCAGCTCCGTACGACTAAGGTCGCTGATCCATGTACTGCCGCTCTTAAACGCGTAACCCTCCGGCAGCAGGGATGCCAGCGTGATATCTCCGGTAACGGTCAGTTTTGCCGCCGTCTTACCGTTCAGATCCAGCTTGAGCGGGCTGCTGATGGTGATCTCGCCTGCATCTGCCAGCAGCTTCACCGTACCGCCGTCAGCTGCGGCGATGGCCGCGTCTGCCGTCCGATGGTAGGAAATGCTGCCGTCCTTCTTTGTCACCTCAGCGGCATAGCCGCAGTAGGGGCAAACATTCCCGCCGGAAGGGTCATCCGGGTGGCTGCACTTCACAACGGTTACGGCAGTATTCTCATTCATCTCCGACAGCTTGACCAATGCGCCGTCTTGCTTCTGATAGGCATAGCCCTCTGCCAGCAGGGACTGGTAATCTGCGCCATTCTCGATTTTGATGCTGTCAAAGGAGCCGCCGGACAGGGTCACTTGAATACCATCGAGCGCACCCAATTCCAGCTGATCCGCGCTGCCGCCGGACATGGTCAGCGTTCCCTCCGTGTAGATGCCGCCGGGGAACGTGCCGCTCGTTACCACAGCTTCGTTCCCGGTAAAAATGGAAAGCCCCACTCCACCGGAACCAATTCCGCCACCTACGCTGCCCTCCAGGGTGACATTGTCCAGCGTCAGCTTTGCGCCTGTGTGGTTAAATTTTCCAACTTGCACCGCGGTAGCGGGCTTACTGGTGCAGGTGCTCAGCACCTTGCCGTTTGTTATGGCTACATTGGAGCCGAGGATGCGAAGAAGCGCCTTCTCAGGGGATTTGCTCAGGGTGAATCCATTCAAGTTCAGTACAATATTTTTGCTGACCTCGATAGGCTCTGCGTTCTCGATCGCCAAAGGCCCCCGCAGAGTGATCGTGTCATCGGCCTGCGCGGCATCCAGCGCGTTTTCCAGACTGGTGTATCGTTTGCCGCCGATTTCAAATGCCTCCACCAGCGCATGGCAGAAGGTGCAGTAACCAGCGTTGTCCACCTTGCCCTCATGGTCGCAGCTTCTGCCGCAGTCACACTTGCCATTCTGATATTGGCAGGTATGCTCGACCACTTTGACGCTTCTACTCTGGATGCTTACATAGGAAACATTCAAAATTTCACTGTCATCAGTGCCAGCAAAGGCATATCCGTCTGCCAGCAGAGCCAGAGCCTGCTCACCAGGTTCTACTCTGATTCCATCTTGGAACGTGCCGCCCTGGAGCTGGGTTTTCCCGTGGAATTTCACCAGTTGCTCAAACACGCAGTTGCCCTTTACCGTCAGGGTAAAATAGGTAGAAAAGACCTCCTGATCTGTTTTAACGCTGTCTAATATCAACACCGTGGGGGCGCTGGTGGCAATGTCATTTATCGTGCCGTTTTGGATGGTAACGCTCTTGTACGGGAAATTTTGCAGATCCAGCAGCTTGACCTTGTGGCCCTGCAGATCCAGCGTAACGTCCTTGTTCGCCGTATCGCCGTTCCCCGCTTTCAAGGTTGCGTTAGTATCCCGCACAAAATAATAGGTTCCGCTGGAGAACAGAATGAACCCAACCTCAGGGTTATCGCCTTCAAACGTATAGGGGATACCGTTGCGAATAAAGAGCACATCCTTGCTGCACGGTTCGCCGCACTGTTGGCATTTGCCTTCGTGGGTGTATTTTCCATGGGGGCAGGTGTTAAAGGTAACAGTGACCGTGTCTGTCTTTACGGTATAGCTCTGATAGGACAGCTTGCAGTAGACCTGGCCGCTGTACTCCCAGTTCTTGCCCTCCGTTGTGGCCAGGTCGGATGGGGTCAGGGTGATTTCTTTGCTGCCGCTGCCTGTGCCTTTAAATTCCTTTCCGTTCACATACCACTGATAGGTGATATTACCACTCGTACCGCCTTCCAGCTGGGCCCTTACCCAGACATCCGCCTTAAATTGCCCTTCGCCTTTCTTATATGTGACCTGCGGCTGCGTTCTTATGGTAATGGGGTTTCTGGGCGCGGCGGCGACGGTGACCGTTGCGGTGGCGGTCGCCTTGGCAGGAGTGGCACCTGCTTCGCCGTCTGCGGTCAGCTTCAGCTTATAGCGGCCTCCTTGACGGTGTTGTCGGCGGTAACGGTGATGGTCTGGTTGTCAGCGGATTTTACCGCCGTCAGACCTGTGTGGTCGCCCTCCCACGCCACGTTCAGGGTTTCCATCTTGACCTTGCTGCCGGTCACGGAGAAGGTCGCCGTCTGACTACCTAAGCTTTCCTGTAGGGTTCCCTGCTGCGCGCCGACGGTCAGGCTTGCGCGGGGTCCCATCTTGGCGATGTAGATGGTCTTGACTTCCTCTTCTCTTGTCGTATCGTCCGCTGTGCCGACCGACATATCGTCTGTGTTTGCATTCTGTTCGTCCGAATACAGAATAGTCAGGCTGGGGTCGATGCTTCGGGCTGTTCCCTTACGACTCCATATCGCACCATATTTTCCGGTGGTGTAAAGGGTTCCTCCGTTCATGGTCAGGGATGCAGCCACAATACCGTAACCGGAATTTAGTTTCAGCTCTCCACCCTCGATCACGATGGTTTTAGCGCTCAAGCCGTACTGACCGCCGTTGGTGGTTATCTTTACCCCGTCTTTTATGGTAAGCGTCCCGCCGGCGGTGTCGCTCCAACTGCCGTCCGCAATACCACTTTTCCCTTTAGGAACATTGACCGTCAGACTGCCGCTTCCCTGAATGGTCAGACTGGCGGAATACATATCCAGAGCGGCGGTATATGCGGTCTCGGTAATCGTAATGGTATTCTCGCCTTTCAGCGTGATTGTTGTGTCGCCCTTCACCGTCACCGGGGTAGTTATGTTTCTGTTCTCCCAGGTAACATTGCCGGAGATGGTTTCATCGTCTGCCTCAGCTGCCATCAGGGATATTGCCTGCTCTGTTCCCTTGCAGGCAGAGAGATCCGCATCTTCCGCAGCGCAGCGGACAGTCGGGATCGACCGCCCCCTGCTCACAGTGGGTCTCGCAGCTGCGCCGGAGCATTCCCGGGCGCGGTGGACACATCGGTTTCCACCGCAAATGCCGGAATGCCCGGCATCGTAAAAATCATTGCCGCCGCCAGTAAAAATGCGGCCGGCCGTTTCCATTTCCACATCATTTTATTCATCCTCCTCACGCTGTTCGTTCCTTCTCGTTGCTTTCTGAAGCAGCTGGGATACTGCCTCCCGCAGCTGATATTCCGTCACAGGCTTTACCAAAAAGGTGTCCGCCTGCATCCTGCGGCTTTGGGGTTCAAACTCTGCCTGGTCGCTGATCCACAGGAGAGGGACATCCCTGCTGTACCCTCGTATGCTCATGCAGAAATTCATTCCACGGGCCCCATCCTCCATTATCACCACAGCGTCATAAGGGCCCATCCCGCTGCATGGCATAGGTACAAAATACGCCGTTGTCAAAGCGGTCTACCTTTGCCAAGCTTCATCATTAACGCCGTTTCTTTTCCTTCTGACTATAGCTGCATAGCGCAATTCGCATTTCCATACCTCCGTTTCCTGATGGGCTCCATCGCCTCATATAGCTCCTGATCACTACAATCTATGGAGAGGAATGCCGGGATATGAAGCTGATACGCGATCAGGGCGAAGTTTTCATCATCGCTCCACCAGATAAGCGGTACTTCCGGTGCCAGCTGCTTTGCCTGAATGGCAGCCTCCAGTCCCCTTGCCCCGGTCATTGCGATGACAACCGCATGATATCGGCTCCGCCGCAGTGCCTGAGATAGCTGCTTCTCATTCCATAGCTCGTCGATGACAAGCTGTCCGTCCCCAGCAAAAAGGGAGCGCAGCCTGCTCTCAAACCATTCTGCATTCCTTAATTCCGTACAAAGTGCGATTTTCATGCCGGGCCTCCTTTCCCGAAAAAAGAAACATAAAAAGAATCCTGCTTGCAGGATTCTCCGCCTGCGGCGGGTCGCTTCTGCGACACTCTTCCTATCCGCCGCAGTGCGATCCTCGCGGAGCGTTTTATTTGATAGGAATTTCCTATCAAATAAAAAAAACCAGACCTTCTCATCGGAAAGTCTGGTAGTATAATTAGAGTAGCATCTTGTCAAGAGAAATGCAACCGACTTTGTTTAAGACGCAGGTTTCCTGTTTAAGACGCAAGTTTTTTCCTGCGGTTTTATGTTATACTCATATTGGATGATTGTGCAAAGGAGATGGTACGATGCAGATTGCGATTGTGGATGACAGAGCAGCGGACAGAGAAGAACTGTCTGCCTGCCTGAAAAATTATATGAAAAAGCATCAACTGGACTATACGCTGACAGAATTTGAGGACGGAGAGAATTTTCTGAAAGCTGCCGCCCAGGTCAATTTTCAGCTTGTCTTTATGGACATCTATATGGAGAACATGGATGGAATAGAGGCCGCCAGAAGGCTGCGCCAGAAAAACAGGCTCTGTAAGATCGTTTTTCTGACCATTACAGAAGATTATGCCCGGATGGGGTACAGCCTGTCCGCCAGCTATTATCTGCTGAAGCCGCTTTCGCTCCATCAGGCAGAATTTGAAGAAGCGATGGAGCTGTGCCAGCTAAAACCGCCCTATGAAGTGATGACACTTTCGGTTATGGCTGACCGTCAAAAGCTGGAACTTCCCACAGAGAAGATTCTATACATAGATTATCAAAACCGTATGACACGGATTCATACGGCGGAACGCGTGATACCGGTGAGAGGAGGGTTTCAGGAGGTAACGGCAGCGCTGCAAAAGGACAAACGCTTTTTGGCCTGCTATCGCGGCATTTTGATCAATATGGATCATATCAGCCATGTCGACAGTCAGACCTTCCGTCTGATAAACGGAGAGGAGCTTCCGATCTCCCTCCGCAATGGAAAACAGCTGCGTGAAGCCTACCGTCAATATATTTTCTCTGGAATGGGGGTATCGTATGAGAATGAAGGAAATACACAGGCGTATTCTGTGGCTGTCTGGCCTGCTTTCTCTGCTTCACCGGCAGTATCCCCGCATTTGCCGCTGAAACCGCAACCCCAGCCAATGCCGATGAAATAACGGAGATTCTGCCGGATTTAGAAAGCGAGGCTTCGGAGACACTGGATAACGGAACCCCGGAAACACCGGAAGCACCGGAAGAAGTATCCCTCGTCCTTGTCACAGAAATACAAAAGGAAGACGAACTGCTCTCCCTGCCAGATTTCACCTTGCCCCTTAGAACCACACCGTCTGATGATGACCTGGAGGACATTTATCAGCTGGCCCTTCGGTATCAAACCGTCTGCGCCACTGTAACAGCAGGTGAAGAAATCCGGCAGGAAACATTTTCTGTCGCATGGGATTTTTCGGCCATTGACCAGACCACTCCAGGCGAATATACCGCAGCAGGCTGGATTGAACTGCCGGAGGGGTATGCCTTTGGTGAAACTGTCTTGCAGGAGCTTCAGATTTCCGTCCGGGTAAAAGAAATGCCGCCTGCTGTCATCACTTCCATAGAACAATGGTATCCTTATACGGACGCGTTTGCGGTTCAACAGGGCAGCGAAACCGAAGCACTGGAAGCATTGTTCGCTGCTTCCCCGTATTATCTGGAATGCTATGCGGAAAATGGAACCAGCTACACCGCTGTGGTGGAATGGGATTTTTCTGGTATTGATTTGAATACTGTGGGACTGTACCATGCCATTGGAAAGCTGACCGCACCAGCAAATACTGCGTTTGCAGAGGGAATTGCTTTCCCTGAAATCTCAATTCCTGTTTCTGTACAGGCTTCAGGCAGACCGGACATTAACTGCTTTCTGTCCGCCAGAGGAAACCTTCATTTTCCCTGGGTCACACCGCCGGGAGATCCGGATAAGATCAACGTATGGCTGTCCAAAAACAACGGTTCATGGAACCGTCTGGAAAGTGGCGTTTATGTGGGTCAGGAAATGCTCTCGATTGCTACCCGTCTGCTGACGCCGGGCAGCAGTTACCGTCTTCAGGTCGATTACGATGGCGGACAGACCGGCATCCTGTCCTTCACTTACTCAGATGAAATTGTCCTTGAAGGGTATCACGATGGCGACCGGGATGGAGGTGATGCAGGCGGCAATCCACCTGATACCATCATTCAACCGCCTCCCGAACATACCGACGATCAGGATGACGGTTTCACAGACAGTCCCCCTACGCAGCCTTCAAGATCGCCTGCAACAAATGGCGGTGGGATAGATTCCAACGATTCTGAAAAAGCACCTTCGGTCAGCGGAGAAAATGATTCTACGGATCACAAGCCTTCCGAGCCATCCTTGGATGGAAAAGACGATTACATAAATAAAGATGAATTCCCATCGCAACAGGCAAACGGTGATGCAGAGGAAGCATTCGAACCAGACGCTGGTTCCGATGAACCGGCCATACCGGAAATCGAAGCGCCAGTTGTATCAGGTCAGCCAGAGGAAAATACCGCTTTACAGCAGCCCCGGAAAGTGCGGATTCCAAAAACCTGCTTTTTCAGAGTTCTTCGATGAAACCACCGACCGGATTTCCGGCACGCGCTTTTTGATGATGCTGCAAACAGGGGAGCAAAGAGCCGTCTTTTCCAAACAGGGAATCACTATCAGCATACCCAAAGACGCCTTGCCGGAGGGCATCCAAAACGAAGATCGGATTGAAGTCATCATCCAAACGGATACGGACGGCGGTTTTTCTTTTTCGTTTTCCATCAATGGAACTGCGCTCAGCTCCCTGCCGGATGTTTCTGTCATGCTGCCCTATCCAAATGACCCGGCAGCCGGCACATTGTTCCTCTGTGATGAAAGCGGCGTGGAAATTCCCATGACCGGTTACGACGATGCGGCAAAAGCCGTCTCCTTTCAGATCAGCCATACAGGGGCATACACCATTGCAGTAAAGGAGGATGCCGTTTCCTGGCACAGGTCGCCGACACTGAGCATAGCCGGTCGCCCATACTCCTTTTGATTCCGGCTTGTCTGCTTCTTCTGTCTGCCGGTGTGTTTTTCCTAAGGAGGAGGCGAAAATAAGATGGTATCTTCTGTGGTAAAAAAATATGCCGCTTTATGTATGGTCTGCCTGTGTTCATCCCTGTTTTTTCTTGGCCTGTATCAGTTTAATAATAAATATAGCCAGAACACAATCCAGGCGGCAAATGGGATTCTGGCGCTTTCTGAGGAAGAACTTCAAAAGTCACCGGTGCGCTTTCTGGTATCCGGCTGGGCGTTTTATCCTGACGCGCTTTTGACCCCGGAAGAAATACGGGATGAAAGCCATTATATGCGCTACCTTTCCATCGGAGAGCAGACCAATTTCTCCAGCCCTGCAAACCCTTCTCCCTATGGCTGCGGGACTTACCAGATGACATTCTTCCTTCCGGAACGGAAGGAAGCGTATGCACTGGAAATCCCGGAAGTGTTTTCTGCTTACAGCCTTTATCTGGATTATGACCTGATCCTGCAAATGGGGAACCGGCACAGGGGACACCATTGGTTCAAAACCGCATGGTCACTTTTCATGGTGGAAAACCGTTCACACTCACCATAGCGGTCAGCAACTATGACCACTTTTACGGAGGGATCGTTTATCCGCCTGCTTTTGGGACGATGCTGGCAGTAAATACCTCCCGGGGGATCCGGTTTGCATTCTGCCTGTTCAGCTGCACAGTTACCTTCGTCTGTGCCCTGCTGTCTTTTTATTTCAGCCGCCGGATGAAACAGAAAAATACATTCCTGTTCGGACTGATCTGCCTTGCCATGTGCGGCCTGTCATCCTATCCTGTGTTTCATATGCTGGCTGCGGTTCCCGTACTCCCCTGGTACACGATTGAACTGTTCTGTATCTATCTGGTCACCTTGCTGATCATAATTCTGCAAAACCGGATATGCAGACCGGGCTTCCTGCCTGCGGCCATCAGTAATGGAGTGGGCGCTGCCTTCCTGGTATATGCGTTTGTGTATGGCATGATGGCTTCCCATCTCTCCCTTGGAGCCATTCGTTTCTTCTCGGCAGCCGTCTTTTGCTATAAAGCGGGATCGGCACTCTATCTTCTTATCATCGCTGTGCTTGCCATTCACAGAGGAGAAAAACGGAGCAGGCCGATCTTCTATGCTGCGGCAGCCGCAACCTGCGCCTTTATATGGGATCGCCTTCTGCCGGTTTATGAGCCGGTTATCGGCGGTTGGTTTGTGGAATGGGGCAGCTTTTTTCATAGCAGCCGCCATCGGTTATTCCCTCTGGCGCGATGTGGTAGAGGGGTATGGAAACAGCCTGATTTTTCAGGAAGAACGCAAGCAAGTCGTCCGGCAGCTTTCTATGCAGACCGAATACAGCCGTCAGGTTTCTGAAGCAGCGGCAGAAAACAGAAGGCTGATTCACGACATCAAACACCATCTGCGCACCATAGACCGCATGGCCTCTGAACGTGGGCAGACGGAGATCTGCTCCTTCCTGTTACAGGTTGAGGAACAGGTTGCGGCATCATCGGGTCACTCCCCTGCCCAGTTCTGCAAAAATCCCGTCGTAAATGCACTGATTGAATACTACTACGGCATGGCGCAGACACAAGGGACAGAATTTCAGGTACGGCTCGATCTTCCCGATCAGATGCCGCTTACCGATGTGGAACTGTGTACGGTGCTGGGCAATCTTTTGGACAATGCCGTTGAGGCGTGCAGCCGCCAAAAGCAAGGGGTGCGCCGCGTTTTCATTGCAGGCGAAACCAGAGGCAATATGTACTTTTTGAAGATTGAAAACACTTACGACGGTCTGACCTTGCAAGAGGGAAAAACATTCCTCTCCCGAATGGAATAGGGTACATCTGCTGATCATGGAATCGGGCTTTCCTCTGTCCGAAAAATCATTGAAAGCCATGGCGGTGATCTCGATCTTTTCGTTCCTGGTGAGGAATCCTTTCGGTTGTTTCAGTTTTATATATTTGCAACTATATACTTTTATAGTAATCCTTATGGATTAAGCCACTACTCCATATCCATATTGCTTAGCTGCCTGATCTGGTCTCTTCTGCTATAAATAACTGCTGTTACCTGAACTCTGTTATTTTCATCATCAACCCAATAATAAATCAGGAAGTTTTTAACAACAATCTCGCGTACTCCCTCAATCCCCCATGGCTCTTCATCAATCAAGGCATGTTTTTTCGGAAAACTCGACAACTTAGTAATCTCTGCTTTCATCTTGTCAAGCAGATTGCCTGCTGCATCCGGTGCCATTAGATCATTTGAAATATAATGAACTATCTCTTTCATCTGCTCTAATGCCAGCCTTGTTACCCTTACCTCATATTCATTCATGCACTATATCTCCGACTTTAATTGATTAAAAGCCTCATCAACAGATACAGAATCGTTCTTTTTTGCCTGTGTAAGCCCGGTCTGCATCATCGTATCAAATTCAGCTTGTGTTATAGAATCTCTTGTAACAAGTTTATCCGGAATATCAAGTGAAAATGGTACTCCATCACGCATAATAACCTGTCTGTAAGTCATATCTATGAATACAGATACAGGAATTCCAAGTCTGTCAAGAATTGCCTCTGCCTGCTCTTTTATATTCGGTTGAATTCGCGCTGTTACATTTGCAGTTTTTGTTGCCATAGTATGCACCTCCTGTTTCTTATAGTGTACTACCATGTATTGCTTTTTACAACACAAATATTTTTAACTGCTGCAGTCAATCTTTTTCCATCCAAATTCAATGCGCTCTGTGCAATAACGTCATCATAAAAATCATCTTCCGAATCAGCATTATCATCTGTATCTGCCTGCTGTTGTATGATAGATATTGCACCTTTGTTAGCCTGCATAGCTGCCAGCATGCTGCCAACCATGCTCATAACCTCTTTGTTTGCTTCCTGCCTTGCTTCTTCTCTTGCCTCCTGTCTGATCCACTCCTCTATGACAGCCATTTCCTCAGTTGATATAAATTGAGGCTCTTTCTTTTCCTTCGGTTCTGTCAGTACTTCCCGTCCAAAATGTTCTATATAATAAGTTGCCGCATCTATAAAGAACTGATTCTTTGACTTGAATATATCCATATCCAATTCACTTATAACTTTATTAATATTAACATGCGCAGGATTAACATCACTTTTCTTAATCTTTCCTTCCGGTGCATCTGCCCAGGTGGTTAATCCCATGTGCTCTTTTGTGTGATCCGCTCTTTCCACGATCAGCTCCGCCGCCGTATGTCCATGAACGGCATAATGCATTTTATTCTGAACAGTCGCATAGAATCTTCTCGTTGTTGCAGCATTTTTATCATAGTCAATGGCTGTCGCATACAGGTCAGTGATCTTCTGATAGAACTTTCTTTCGCTGGCACGGATCTCTCGGATGCGCTCTAACTGCTCGTCGAAATACTTTTCTGTCAGATACGTTCCGCGCTTCAGCCGTTCATCATCCATGACCCATCCTTTGATGGTGTAGTCCTTGGCAATCTGATTTATCCATTTACGAAACTTTCTCAAGCTCTGAATCAGAATAAATCTTCTTGATATGCTCATTGATTGTACGAACATCCACATCGTACAATGTGGCCATCATTTTCTGTGTCAGCCATATATTTTCATCCTCATAGCGCATCTCTATGCTGTCCTGCTGATCACATACAGAGGCAACATAGGTCAGGTATTCCGCTGCGCTTGAGCGGATGGTTATCTCATCTTTTTCTTTGCCAAATGAAGTGCCTCCTTTAATCATCAAAATGCGTTTTCGCTATTGTGTTTAGCTGCTCAGCTATTTCCGCAAACGGTTGCATTGATTCCGGAGTCCTTCCGCACGGACGTACTGAAGGAAACACTAGATTCCAAGGGAGTGCTGATTGAAAACTCCGAGGTGGAGCTTGCAGCATTTGCGCTCCTGTTCGAGTTTGAATGTAGCCAGTTCCCCTCATGCGTTGATTTTACTGGGTTTAACTGTATACAAAACTGTGTTTACTGTTACTATCTTTCATTCTTTTCCAAAATAGCTTTGAAGCATAGGCCACATTATTTTCATATATGACACAAAGCTCAGCTCTACTTGTGCTTCATTAAACCATCCAACCATAAAGCTATTTATCTCTTCAAATAATACTTTTGAAAGTTTCTGAATAATAATTGTGTTATCCACTTCTTCAGTATAATCTTTCGCATACATTTTACATATAGAACGCACTCCAAAATAATTATATAGCACACCTACCGTTGTTTTTAATGCTTCAATATCTCTTGGAAAATCTGTTCTATTCATCATATTCACTACTAATTGATGTCTTGAGTTTAGGTAATTCCTAACTGTACTATTACCTATTTCAACATCAACTGTAAATGAAAAATCTTGAGTTTGTATACTATCTGCTCCTAACATTATCATCAATTCAACTTGTGCTGCATGATATTCTGTATAACCAGACAAAGCCATATATTTCCAAGAATCTTGCTTTGCATACATTTCCGTATCTAAAATATGCGTAAATTCATGAAACACAATATACCTTGGTATTTCCGAACTTTTGCATATCCTTAATATATGTTCATCTGTTTTCGTATTATAGTAAGCTTGGGCGGCTGAAGCGAATCCTGCTGCATCGCTTTCCTCAACATTAATTTCAAAAAATCTATCTTATACTGTGGTAATTTCTCAATTTCCATAAACTCAATATATTCTTTTTCATATTCTTTAATTAAATTTTTAATTTGTATTTCTGTCATATTGTTTTATACCTCATATCAAAGTTAGCATTTCACTTTTAGTATACCATAAAACAATCCCATTCTCATTCTATATATTTTATCCTCAACGATGAAAAGATGTGTCTGCACACATCTCTTCCATCTTATTATTTTCAATGTTATAAGTTCTTAATAAAATTCAAATCCTGTTTCCGTAATGCCTTCTGTAACTTTTCGTTCTTTCTCTTCAGTTCCTTATTTTCTCTGCTCAGAGCTGCCACCTTCTGGTTCAGCAGTTCAATCTGTTTTTCCATCGCCATGTTCAGAATTTCTCTTCTTGGATCTATCATTCCGGCCTGTTGCTCTACTGCTTGGTTCAATGTATCTCGGACGGTTGGATTTTTATAAAAGAATCCTCTCGACAATCCAGTTTCTTCATCAGCTTTGGAACGCTGATACGTTCTTTATTTGCCAGCATATCTTGTATTGCTTGCAATGCCAGTTCAATTTTCTCTTTACTTTTTCTCTGATTTTCCTCAATCATCTTGTCGTATTTGCTCATATTCTTCACCCCATCCTGCCAGACTCATATATATGATGTCACTCATCATCTGTCTTACTTCTCTGGTTTCGTCTGCCATTCTTTGATTGCTCATTTTCCGGTAATGCTGTACATTATTCAGTCTTTTATGCCCCAATAGTCTCGCTATCGTCCAGTCATCCAGATGCATTTCTGTAAGTTTGACGCCATAGTAGTGCCGGAACATGTGCGTTCCAAACCCGAATAATTCGCCATGATCATCTTTCAACTGCTTTTCCTGTATCATGGACATGACTTTTGTTTTTATAGCCATATACTGCATCGGGCGGTCAGGTTCTTTTTCATTAACAAATATGTATTCTGTATCACCGAACTTTTCCTGTGTATATTCAATAGAACTCTGTAACAGTTTTGCAAGTTCTTTACTGATCGGTTTTTTATATCTTTTAGTTTTAACTTGATATATTTCAATCATATCTTGGCCATTTTCTCTCGTCAGACAATCTGGTCTCAGTGTAAGGGTATCTGATATCCTAGTTCCAAGCATCTGATGTATCAGAAGACATCTTGCAATCTGTACATCCATCTGTGTAATTTCCGCATTCAGTCGTTTCATTTCATCATCAGAATACACTCTAAATTCTGCATTTACTTCCGGTGGAATATCCGTATTAATAAATAAATGCTCCAATCTTTCATAGCTGTAAATTTTTCCGATTGTCTCTAACTGTCGTCTTAATGAAATTACATAAGAACTATTCGCACTATGGGAAGTATCTTTTGTTGACAGATGTATCAAAAATTCTTCCAGCACTTCTCTGTCTATTTCACTGCAACTTTTTATTTTGGAATACTCTTTTTGGAGATATTCTGAGAATATCCTCATTATTGTCAGTTCTCCCTGTACAGTTCCTATTGCTTCATACTGTAGATTCATATAAACAGCTTTCTTACATTCTTCCCGGATATCTGGCTGATATATTTTTCTGAAATCCAGTGTTTTTACATTATAAATTGATTGGATCTGATTTTAATATCCAGATTTTTTAGTTCCCAAACATCTTTTTCTATCTCATCCCGTAAATCTTCTGGCTCTAAAAATTTCAGTACGTTTCTGAAATATAATATCGTCACTGCTTCGCCATAGCTTACTGTACCATACACACTCTTCTTTTCTTTTACAATAGTTATTCCCTGTTCTAACATCCAGCCTTTTAAAAGTGATATCCATTTTTCTGGATTTCTATCTCCAAGGCTTTTGATTCTCCGATTTATTCTGCTGTTCAAAAACTTTGCAATATGATTATAAGCTGTTCGATCCTGAATCAATGCTCTAAACGTTCCGTTTTTGCAGCGATACATAATATAACCTCGAAACTCTTCCTTTAATTCTTGCGTTGGAAGCAACGTTAAATCAAATTTTCCATTATCCTTACGTGTCCCTGTTTCTTGTAAATTGGGAAATCGCTGAAGTATATAATATCATTTTCCATCTTTTTTTTTCCTCTTTCTTTAGCCATGATGCTAAACTACTTCCTTGCATTTCAAAGAACTCATCATTTGCTTTTGCAATCCTTTTGCGGCATATAATCAATATACTGTCTTGTCATCTCTTCATAAGTATGTCCAAGATAATCCCTGATACTTTGCAGTGATACATGACTGTCATAAAACATAGTTGCTACTGTATGTCGATAATCGTGTGATTGAAATAAATATTCTCCATTTGCAATCTTATTTTCCCGGCACGCTTCTATCATCTGAGTTCGGAATGTGCCATATAGACAAGCACCACCTCTGCTGTTTTTAAAAATGAATTCTTCAGGCTGAATTTCATGTTTTTTCAAGTATACTTTCATAATCTGATAAAGTGCCTGTGGGATTGGAATCCTTTTATAATTCTTCATTTTGACCTGATACACCTGAATCCAATAATCCTCGCCCTGCTGATAATAAGCATTTCCTTTCAATGTACACACTTCACTCGCCCGTAATCCTAGACACCACAGATGTAGGAACATACATCGTAATCGCTCTGGAAAAAGATATAATTTTTTCAAAATTTCCATATATACTGTTTCCTCAACGCTACGATCATGATGTACTATTACTTCTTTTTGTTGGAAATATTCAATTCGGAATGGCATTCTTGTAATATACTGTTTAACTTCCATGAATTTATAAAAATGACCGATACCGAAAATTCTTTCATTAAATCCCTTTGCCTGTATTCCCCGTTCTCGCAAGCCGTCTGCATACTTTTTTACTTCTGCGACAGTTGCATGAATCGCCAGTATCTTTTCTTGTTCCAGCAGTTCAATAAAATTTCTAATACATACAAATCTTCGTACAATCGTGCTGACTGCCTGTCCAGTAATTCCCAGTTCATATTTCATGTATGCCTGTAAAATTTCTCGATTCTGTATTTCCTTGACTTCCATAAAAGAAATGCTAATTAAAGATTTACTTTCGTCTATCCGATGTTTTCCAAGATGTAATCGTTCCAGATACCATACATTTGCTTCCCATTGGATCTGTTCCTGCTGCATAAACGCATCTCTTCTGCATTCACCTAAAATACTTCGTTGACTCGTTTCGGGAAAATTCTTTAAAATAGTTTCCACTTGTTCCATTTCCAGCAATCCAATATCCGTAATATTTAACTGAACACAAGAATCATAAAGAAGTTTTAAGGATTTTAACCTGACATTTCTATAAGCCTTAGACATTGAAGTATTGGCAATGATACGACTCAACGTATAAAAAATTTGTTTCTTTAAAACTTCTGAACAATTTTGTGTAAAATCCCACACCAATAGGTTTGTTTTATAAGAAGTTTCAAAGGTCTCAGCTATTTCCTTTTCCGGATAATACTTCAGAAAATAAATTTTATTTTGATATTTCCATTCATATATCCGCTTTCCATTTAGCGTCTGCATTTGTTGATAGATATGTTGTTGTTTTACCGTATCATATATTTTCAAATAGAAAGATACAATTTGTGATCGTATCTGTCCTCTTAAATATTGTTCATACGAATTTCGCAAAGGATAATCCATTTCTTCCAGATGCCAGATTTTTCTATCTGCCAAGAACTTTTTCAATTTGTTAATTCTTGAATCGCTTTTTTATTCCAAGTGCATCAATTTCTGAATATAGTTCCTGCTTTTTTCTTCTCAATATCTACTTCAGATTCTGTTATGTGTTCTGCCTGTTGCAATAAATATATAGGTATTTCTCACACCTCCCTACTCCAGCAGACGTTCCGCCCCATAAATAGCAGTGTGTTGTGCATAAAACTCATTACTTGCTTCTATCAGTTCATCATCCAGCCAGTCCAGATACTTTATAGTCGTATCCAAATGTTTATGCCCCAATGCCTGACTGATCATTTCCAGTTCCCATCCTGCCTGCTTTCGCATATTTGCAAAATAGTGACGTAACATGTGGGGTGTGATTTTAACTCCGGTTTTCTTTTCCATTCGGTCCAACATATCATATACACTGTCCACTCTTAATGGCTTTCCAATGTTCTCACCCATGATATTCACAAACAGGTAATCCTGATGTTGCAGGATTTTCCGATATTTTGCCAGATAATCCATGAGAAATTCAAACGTATCATTACTTATCTTGGCACTTCTGTATTCCGCATTTTTGGCTCTCGCTTCATTTTCATTATCTTCCCGGAAGCATACCCTTATCATGTGATTCCTATAATCAATATCTTTGACATATTTTACTCCCAGTAGTTCCCCAATTCTGTATCCGGTTTCTGCTAACATAAGTAACAGAAGCTGATCTCTTCGGTTCGTACAGGCCTGTAAAATTGTAATAATCTGATTTTCTTTTTGCTGTTCTCCCACGATGTTCCTCTTCCTTCAGATAGGCTTTAAAGAATGATTCCGCAGTACCTTTTTACTCCCACCTGATTAACCGCTATAATCTGGTTATACGATAAGGTTTTGAGACTTCCGTACTGTTCATATTCTGCCTCTATAAATAAATAGAACCTGAACACATCTTTTAAGTATGCGTTGCAGGTTCCTTCATTCGGACACTTCTTTTCTCCAGCCGTTTGCTCTGTATGGTTTCCGGCTTTAAGCCAGTATAAAAATTCCACAAAGTGTTCTGTCTGTTTTTCATAATCTAACTGATAGACTTCTGTGAGTTCCATTTCTTTCTCTGCCATATATTTCATATAATAGCAGATTGAAAATGCTGTGCGTTTCACTGTATTTGGTGAACGTTTACATTTAATCTTATGCATTAGATATTTACTTGGCAGTTCTTCAATACTCATTGTTTCCAGATTTCTGATGAAAAAATATTTTTCTGTTCCATCTTTTATCGTTTCCACCTTGTATATCATGAAGCTGCCTCCTTTCCTCTAACGCTATACACAGTATACCCACTTCATGCCGAAATAGCTATTCATCAATACCAACAATCCCACCGAAAACGCCCTTGAAATACGACCAAACTTTTCGTGCTAAATCTGCTATTTCTGTAGCAGAACCACGAACGGTTACAGGTAGTATTCCACGCCTTTCCGGTTTCGGATAAAGTGCTGGATATCCTTGATGTCTTTTGCCATCTTGCAGCTTGGAAGCGCACACATTACTTCCTCATGATACCTGCCGCCTTCTCCTGCACGCTCGTCTAAAATGGACACGACACAAGTATCTGTCTCGGTGCGGAGTGCCCGTCCGAATCCCTGTCTTAGTTTTTTCTGCATGTCTGGAACAATCACTGCCTGAATATAATCTTTCAGGCTGGCATATTCCTTCTTCTGTGCTTCGCTGATGGGATCAGGAACAGCAAAGGGCAGTTTTACTATAATCAGCGAAGATACCATATCTCCAGGGAAGTCTACTCCTTCCCAACAGGAGCCGGCTGCAAAAAGGACAGCATTGTCCATCTGTTTAAATCTTGTGATCTCTTCCGGTGAATGTCTCCACACCTCTATCATCGGGAACGGAATTTCATCCCTTAACATCTGGTAAACGTTTCCCATCAAATGATAAGATGTGAACAGCACTAGCGTATGCCCGTAAGTCGAACAGATCAGTGAATGGATATGGCCTGCTATCATCTCCGCCTCTTCCTGACTTCCTCTTCTGCATGTCTTCAAATTCTTTAGGCAGATATAACAGACAGTTCTTCTGATATTCAAACGGGGAGTCTGCCACATATTCCCGGACTCTCCGCACTCTCTGTAATCCTGTCATTTTCCGAATGTGGGAAAATCCCTGTCCGGTTTTTAAAGTTCCGCTTGTCAGAATCGCTCCCATTCCTCTGCTCCATAACATCTGGTCCAGATACTGTGGAATCCGTCTGCTGGATGCACACAATATAATCCTGTGATCATGGTCCTGCTTCAGATGCAGTACATACTTCTTATCCTGATGGAAAAAGCATTCCAGCACACTTCTGGTTTCTTCCAGCTTGTTTCTGATCCACTTCGGAATCTTCTTTTCTAATTTTTCTATGATCTTATTCATGGTCTGTATCCCCTCACATAAATACATTGCACACTCTTCTGTCATGTGGAATTCTTCTTTTATCCCATATCTGGTTCTGTGGTTTTCTCCTATGATGTCCAGCACCATCCGGATCGTCCCGGACAGTTTTCTTATCTCCGGGCCTTGGTACTCTTTCCCAAGATAAAAGCAGATTTCCCGGATATCGTCATAACAGAGGCTCTTCCCGAACATCTGCTTTGCCGCATCCGGCAGCTTATGTGCTTCATCGACAATCAATGCCCGGTAGTCTTTTAATAACGGGCGGTAATCCTGCAGCCTGTGATAACCATCAGCCAGCAGATAATTGTGATTACAGATCTGAATGAACATTTCATGATCTCTGGAACGCTCCAGATACTGCTGATACCTGCATGAGCCTCTTTTCGGGCAGTCTCCCGAACAGAACTTCGGTACACTCACCATCCTTCTGTCAAACCCACTTAAGTTGGACACTTCGTCCATATCATAATGTTCTTTCAACGACAGCAGAGCTTCTTTCTGCAACGCATTTTTGTTTTTTTCTTCGATTGCAACGATTCGTGCTCCAACCTCTCATCGCAGACAAAATGCTCTTTCCCTTTTCGTATCACAGCTTTAATAGGGGCCTGAATCGTCCCGTTCTCCTGAAGAATCCGGGAGAGAAAAGGGATATATTCTGTAAGAATTGCTTTCTGGAGTGTAATGCTGGAAGTGGATATCACGATCGGACGCTGCTCATAAGGGGAACATCCTTCTGCAAGGAGAGAATATTTTCTCATCAGAACACAGGCCACCAGATAGGCATACGTCTTGCCGATACCGACACCCGCGTCACACAGTGCTATGTTTCTTCCCAGCAGGTTATCCAGCATTTCGTGGCATAACATAATCTGTTCTTCCCTTACTGCCATTCCATGTTCCGGGAACAGCACTCGGAAAAATAGTATCAATTTCTCGATGCGCTCTATTGAGATATTCTCTTGTGTAATACATAATTTGTTACCTGATATGCGTGCTGATATCACATCAATACGGCTGTAAAGGATTTCTCCCTACAGCCGTATGTATCTGATATCAACGACACATTCTTCCTTGATTTCTTATACTTTTGATTTTTGGCGTTGTATTTGTCCTCGACTCCCCCATTGCCTTACGGGAACATTACAGGCGAATGCTTGGCATTGCACCACTCACGGATTTTCTAAAGGTCTTGCTGATTACAACCCAAAGTCCATCCTCTGCTCACTGGCAGTTCCTATGTATCATTATCCCCTCGTAAGTGATCCTCGCAAAAGACCGCCACGGTCCTGTTTCAGTTAAAGTGGATTCGCTCGAAACGAAAACGCCACAAAAGAACTCTGCCTCTCTTTCTGGTTAATTTCTTCCATGCCCTTTTCATTTGTCCTCGCGCCTTCCTAACACGCTTCTACTTACGGGAACGTACCTGTAATGCTGGTATAGGATTGTCAAAGTACACTGGCAAAATTTACCTGCCTATTAAATAGCCGATGAAAAATGCTGTTATTATTCAATTTTCGACAAATTATTTAATTTTTTTCTTAAACGGTTTCTTTTGGTATAAACGGTCTGTTCTGCCATTCCCATAATCTTAGCAACTCTCTTCCTGAATATCCCCATGTACTGAGTAAGAGGATTTCCAGTGTCTGTGCTCCGTTTCTTTCAATAGTTCATAGATTCGCTTATCACCTATGTGATCCAGAAGCTCCTTTACATCCCTGTTGCAAACGTCCTCGCTGTCCCTTTCTTTTATGGAATCCATATCCTGCATCATTTCATCCAGATGTTCCCGGTATCTGCGCTCTTCCAGAAAATCTTCCCTGTCCATCTGGCGCAACTTTTGGATCTTCTCTTCTTCCATTCCCAGTTCACGCAGTTTCCTGTTCTTTCCAATAATTCCACTTTCGTTCTTCACTTGTCTTGTTATAAGCCATTCATCTCCATTTTGTTTCAAATCAATTCTTTGATAATTCTTGGAAAATGTTGGAAAACTTTTTATATTTTGTTTGTTTCCAAAATTGTTTAATTGAGATTCGTCTACTTTTGGGGAACTTTCTGCAATTTTTATTCCTTTTCTAATTGCACAGCCTATCTTATCTATTGTTTCTTCAGCCATAATTTCAATTGTAGGTTCGATAGAAATATAACATCCCATAAACCTTTCAATGGCATTAGGCACAATTAAGAAACCATATTTTTGATTATAATATACAGAAATCATATCCGTTTTCTCCTCTCTATTACTTAAGGGGAATAAAATATTCCCCTTAAGCTATTTACTTTGCTATTATTTTCCTACTGTAATAATGAGTTTAACACCTTTATCAATACCATGTTTTGTAGCATTATTAACTGCATTTATCTGAGCTTCGCTTAATGTTACATTTGGAACAACTACTTGTAATTGTCTACCCACTATTTCTTCCGCATTAACAAATTCAAATATTTATCCGCTGAAAAATCTCCTAACATCTCGTGTCTGCATATCTCTTGAAACACCGTATTCAAAGGCTTCTTCGCACTTTCCGATTGCTTCACATTTACAATAAAAGTTGTTTTGCCTATTCGTGTTGTATAAGATAAAGTATTCTCTTTCATATAATCATTTTCTCCTTTTCATAAATTGATTGTGGGGCATTCCGTTTGGAACACCCCACAAATACAGCCTGTTTCATCGGAACATATCAAGAAGTCATTAAGTCGTGAGTATAATGGAAATGGTTATCTTTCCATACCACGCTTGTTTCTTCGTGCCTTAATACGCTCCTGTCTTTCTTTTTCCCTTGCTTCTTTTTCGGCTCGTTCCTGTGCTTCCTTAAAAGAAAAAAGTTGCTTCACTTTTTCGGTAAAAAGTTTAGCAACTTCGGGGAAATGCTCCTAACGCTTCAAGAAAAGGTCGGCACTTTTCTTTCAGTTCGTTGTATTTAGTTTTCATTCTCTCCAATGCGTTTGCACAGTCAAAATATTTCTGTCGGTAATAATTTGCACTCTGCTCAAATTTCGTTGATTTCCGCACGACTGGTAATACCCTCTTTGGCAAGGGCAGTAAGCTCAGAATAATCCTCTTTGGAGATTGCCATTTTACCTGTGATTGTTTTCTGCCCCATACTGTCAATCTCGTTTAAGGTTTTGGAGATATGACGGGCAGGCTCATACTTGACCTGTTCCTTTTGAATACGCTTCTGCAACTTCTCCAATCGCTCTTTGTCCTGTTGGATTTGATATTGCAGGGAAGTCAAATGCTCTGCTGTACTTCCGTATTCGCCACGCTGAAAGCCTTTGAACCCTTGTTCCGTCATATAGTGAAACAATTCATCTTGCAGTATGCTGTACGAAGCTCGGAACATCGGTTTTCCGTTCTTTCTGAGAAACGGATTTCCTTTTTCATCGGTCATCGGAATATCCGATTTCCATTTCTTTGAATGGCTGATCTGATTAACCACTTCCTTGACCGTTCCTCGCAGTTTCTCGTCTTTGCAACGCTTACTCCATAGGATTTCTTTCTCCACCACAGGCAGAACCATAGCGTGAAGATGATAGTGGTAAACCTCTTTTCCAAGTTCTTCGGTTGCAGCTACATTGATTTCATCAGCGTGCATTACTGCCGATATAACATTATCAGCACCGAATTTTTCTTCTATAAAATGATAGGCTTCTTCATAAAACTGCTTTGCATATTCATAGCCGCCGTTACGCTCGAAGTACATCGTGTTCACATCAATCACAATCTCATTGAAAAGGGTTGCGTCTTTCCTCAGCCCACGAAGCGACACCTGACCGTCTGTTTCCATCTGCTTTAACTGTTCCATATAGGTCGGGGCTGTCGGCTTTTTGAAATGCACATTAAAGGGTATTCGTTCCACAATCACATTCATATTTTCATAGGTTTCATTCTTGCGTTCGTTGTGTCTTTCTGCCTTACTCACATCAGAAGCGGTGTACTTTTTACCCTTGCACAACTCATATCCGCCTTATTATTTTTTTGCCATTTTTCTCTCCTTTCCAGACAGGGCGAAGCCATTACACAACATTCTCTGAATGTGTGTAACCCACTATGACACTTTCAGACTTCGTCTGCAAAGATGTCGTGGGCAAGGGTGTTCCCCTTGACCTCCTTTTGATACCTCAATCATAAAAACAGACTGTCCCGCCATCAGACAGCCTGCTTTTATTCTCTCGGTATATCGCCCATCGGCAAAGACCAGTACCACAGAAAGCCTTTCTTTCGGGAGATAACTCCTGCGTTCTTCTTTGCCTTTTTGATGGTCGATTTTTTGAACCCTGCGGCTTCAAGTTTTTCTTCACAATCCGAAGAAAGCATTTCTCCGTCTTTCAGCATTTCCAAAAGAAATTCTTTCGCCTTGACTTCCTTTTCGTTTGGTCTGCCGATTTTCGGTACAAGGGACTGGAACGCTTCTTCCGCTGTCATTTCCATTTCGGAAATGAAGTCCACACCCTTTTCTGACACCTCAAACAGAATGGCAGAGCCTGTCGGGGCAAGGTTGGATTTTACCTGCACCAAATATCTTGCCGCCGGTGCTTCTTTGTTCGGTGTGCGTGTGATTGCAAGAATACTTCTTGCAGCACCCGCAATATCAATAGAACCGTTGGTACGATAAAGAGGGTTGGTATCTCTCATCTTGTTCATATGAGCGATAATCACAATGGCACAGCCTGTATTTTTTGCAACTGCAATCAAGTGATTAAACTCTGCCCTTGTTTCGTTGGCATTGTTCATTGAGCAGTTCTCTCCGATATAGGAACTCATCGGGTCAAGAATTAAAAGTTTTGCGTGATACCTTTCGATTGCTTCAGCAATACGGTTATCTCCAAAGGATAAAGATTTTTCATCTTCTTTGATGAAGATAAGATTTTCTCCGTTCCCACCGGCAGAGTTAAAACGGGGGACTACCGTATCGTCTGCATCATCTTCCGTTGTCTGATAGATGAAGCGGTACATTTACATTCATCTCATTTTCCATTTTCATCATTGTTCTTCGTTCTCCTTTTCGATAAATACTTCAGGCAGAGCACCACGATACAGCGGAAACTCTGCTTACAGTCATTACTGCATTTTCTGCAAAGTTCGTTGTAGGTAATGCGATTTCTTTCATTCAGAAACAA
>VOFH01003766.1_pt1 | contig 77725 bp, 99 predicted proteins | sample 5384091 | NCBI WGS metagenome assembly VOFH01 (sample SAMN12384727, study PRJNA508395) | human gut metagenome | isolation source: healthy gut G | host: Homo sapiens
GTCTTTCGGAACATACCGGTTGGCCGTAGCAATACCGGACACACATGGGTTCCGTGGTCGCCTTGGGCATCATGATCGTGGGTAATATCAGGTCCCCGTCTACATAGTTGTAGCCAAAAGGCCACTTTTTTGTATTGCGGTAAAGGTCTGCCGCCGTCAGGCCGTCCTTGGCAATGGTCAGCCGGGGCAGGACCTGGGCAATCTCTGTCTGGTCAGGAGGTCCCAGTCGCCCTCCAGCTGGCTCAGGGCATAGTCATAGGCTGCCGGGTCAAAGGAGGGTGGTCCAGATCCAGGCCGGTGTCGATGACGGCAATGCGCATCCCGGCGCCGGTGTACCCGCTCTCCCAGGTTCCGTAGCTTCCCACCATATCGCCGGTGGTCATGGTCATGGGAGAGAGCTCCGTCTGGCAGGTCTCGTAGACCGGGACGGGGCACACCTGCTCCACGCCGGGCAGGGCCGCAATCTCCTCCATGGAGCCGTAGGGCACCACGGCGGAAATGGCGTTGGCCACCGCCGTAAACTGGTAGCGCACCTGCAGCGGCTCTTCCAAAACCCGGGTTTCAATTCGTTGGATCACCGCCTCCTGCCGGCTCAGCAAGCTGTCCGTATAGGCGGTAGCTTCCGCCACGGCAGAGGCGGCGTAGCCTTGCTCCAGGGCGCTCTTGCCCGATAGGACGATGAACACCCGGACCGGCGTGTCTGCCGCCGGGGCCTCCTCCGAGGGTTCCTCCAGAGCCAGGGCGTCATCGGCCAGGGAAGCCAGCCGTTCCCGCTCCTCTCCGGTCACCTCGGTCAGGATTCCGGCGCTCTGTCCTTCGGCGTTGACCCGCCCGGCGGGCAGGAGCATCCCCAAAGCCAGGCAAAGCGCCAGGGCCAGGGCAAGCAGGCGTTTACGTGTTTGATTCGCCATGTTGTACCTCACATCCTTTTTACCTGTCCCGGCCCCATCCAGGAAGCCGGGCACTTTTTCATTCCATTCCTACTCCCCCACCTCCGGTACGCAGTTCCCATTCGCCGGAGATGGGCAAAACAACAAAATCTGTTCCCACCGGGGAGTTTGAAGCAGGTATCCTCATGTGAACAGCCTTGCAATTACCCCAGCTGCTCCAAGTAACGCATCAGCACAGCTGCAACCTGCGCGCGGGTGGCGCTGTTGCGGGGGGACAGGGTGGTAACGCCGCCGTTGGAATTCCCCTGGATGATACCGGCTCCCACCGCCCAGGAAAACGCGTCCCGGGCGTATGGCTTCACCTGATCATGGTCCGGGAAGCTCTCCAGGTCTGCCTTCGCCGTCACATCAGCCCCCTCGAGGCCGGCATAGCGGTAAAGGATGGTCACCATCTGCTCTCTGGTGACTGCCGCCTCAGGGGCAAATCGCGTATCCGTCACGCCATTCACCACGCCGCTGTTCGCCGCCCAGGTAATGGCGTCTCCATAGTACCGGCCGGCATCCACATCGGTAAAGGGCTGGGTCTGGCCGTCTACGGCCGGCTCCCCCTCCAGGCGGTACAGGACCGTTACCAGCATGCCCCGCGTCATCGTGATATGGGGGGCCAAATTTCGTCTCCGTGATGCCCTGGAACAGGCCATGCTCACTGGTGTACTGCACGGCCTCATAGTACCATGCGTCCTCCGGCACATCTTCATAGTGAGGCGCGCTGCCCTCCAGCACGGTCACCCAGCACTGGGCGCTGTAGGCCCCGCCGCCTGCGGAAGCTGTGATGACCGCAGTACCTGGCGCTATTCCGGTGAGCATACCGGTTTCATCCACCTGCACCACAGTCTCATCGCTGCTGCTCCAGGTCAGAGGCAGGTTGGGATCTTCAGCCGGCTGCACCGCTTCGGTCAGCTGCTGCTTGCAGCCTACAGTCAACTCCAGAGACTCTGGCAAGGAGACGCCCGCTGCAAGCCAGTGTATCCGGAAGAAGGCCGGTCCGTCCATCAAATACCGTAGGTCCTCCATCCATGTCGTGTTATCACGGGGAAAGTAGCAGTACAAATTTGTCATATTCGGTAGTCCGTATACTCCCTCCCATTCCGGAAGGTCGCCTGCAAAATATATGACATAGGTTCGACTGGTGTCATACACGTAGCCTCTGTCCCCATCGTGACGCCAATCGGACAATCACCCCAGCTTGTAACGGTTTGAGGAACCGACAGCTCCGTAATTCCCGTACAAGCAAACGCATAGCTTCCGATGGATTGCAGCCCAACCGGTAAATTGATCGCTTCCAAGCCATTACACCCTGCAAAACAGGAAGCGCCAATTGCCTGAAGCTCCACCGGCAGCTCCAGCTCTGTCAGGTTCTCGCAGCCAGCAAAGCAGCTGCTTCAATGCTAGTCACCTTTTTCCGGAATCTCTATGTGTTTAAGTTCTGAGCATCCTGAAAAAGTTCCAGAATTCAACTTTATTAACGAAGCCGGCAATTGAATCTTTTCCAGCAATGTGCAGCTCCCAAAGCTCCCATCGCCAAGTATGCGCAGGCCAGCAGGCAATACAACCTCCGAAAGCTTTTCACAAGCATAGAAGTTATCCTCGCCTTGGATTTCCTGTAACATCACGGGCAAAGTCAACTTCTCAATAGAAGTACGTGCAAAATTCCAGCTGCCGGAAATCAATTCCAGATCCTTTGGCAGTTCAAAGAAGAAAGCGCATCGCAATTACTAAAAATATGGTCTCCGCTAATGTCCTGCAAGCCATCTGGTAGGACCAACTCTGTTATTCCAATTCCTGAAAACACATACGACCCGCTGATATCTCGAAGCGTCGTGGGAAAGGGACAACTCCGTCAAAGAATCGCAGTAAAAATGTGTACTCGCTGGAAATATCCTCTAAGCCCTCTGGCAGTACCACTTCTTTCAATTTCGGCTGTTGGGCAAAGGCGTAATCCCAATTTCCGCAGGCTATCCGGGAGGATGATGTGCTCAGATTCTGCAACACGATAGAATGCATATGCCCCAATTTCCCGCAGGCTATCCGGGAAGATGATGTGCTCCAGATTCCGCACACCACGGAATGCATATGCCCCAATCTCCACTGTCCCGGGCCGGACTGTGTAGGCTGCTTCCTGCCTGCTATAAGGATAGAGCACCAATTGTTTTCCATCCCGAGAATACAGCACACCATCTTCGCCCGCCTGAAAAGCTGTGTTCCCAGGATCTACCTCAAAGGCCTCCAGCGCAGACGAGGCGAAAGCATCCGGCTCAACATCCACACAATCCTTTGGGAGTAGAATTTTCTGCAACCCTGAACCGGAAAAGCACGTTCTCCCAATGCTGCAAACACTTTCCGGCAGGTCAATCTCTTGTAAGGATTTTGTATCATAAAATGCGCAGTTTCCAATAGATGTTACTTTTCCTAAAAAATGTACACTCCGCATATCATAGCAGCCATTAAATGTATCTTCTTCAATCTTCGTGAGCCCTGCCGGAAGTACAATTTCCTCCAGGCCACCGCTCCGGTCTGTTTCTCCATCACGATGAGACTGCTTAAAAGCGCCACTTCCCAAAGAGGTTAGGCTGTCTGGCAAATCAATGTGCTTCAGTGACCTCGTATCATAAAAGGCAGTTTCTCCAATTGATGTCACTGGGCCCAGGAATGTGACCTTTGCCAAGCTCCTACATCCCATAAATGTGCCATCTGCGATTTCCGTCACTCCGCAGGTATGGTAATTTCTGACAGATTATAGCAAGCCCAAAATGCAAATTCACCATTACCTGCAGACCATCCGGCATTATCAACTCTGTCAGGGTATCACAATCCATGAATGCATATTCCCGATGGATTGTACAGGAAACGGAACACCGTTATGGATGACCGTTTTGGGATTTCCAACGCTCCCTCATAAGTGGGGTCACAAGCCTTAACCGTTGCATAGGTCATAGAGGGACCGTTTATGCTATACACATATTCTAGCGGCCAGGTATCCTCTGTTCCTTCCGCTGCCACAATGTCAATTGCAACTTTACCCTCGTTGTCTGGCTCAATGTTCACACTATACACAAGTTTCTGGTTCCGTATTTCTGAACCGCAGAAGATATCCTGAGCAGGCGTTGCTGTTACCGACTGCACGTAATATCCTTCCGGCACCTCTACCGTAAACGAGAGACTACCACCGGGATGTGAATATGTACCGCCGGTGTAATCCACATTGCCCACTGTTACCTTCGCGTTTGTGCAGCGGAAGGTAACTTCTGCCTCCCCCTCCCTCAGCTTTTGCCAGCATTACTGTAAACGAACAGTTACTGCGAACATTCGTAACCGTATAAGAACCGTCCGCATTGGGTTGGAAGGACGCCCCGAAAAGAAGGACGCCAACCTTATAACCCCGGGCGACAATGCGAAACGTCACATCGCTTCCCTCTTCCACTTCAAAGCTGGTCCCCATATCCTCATCGCCTACAAAGACCGTGGCATTTGCGTTTGGAACACTAAAAGAAAAGGAGAATTTGTAAAGTGTTTTTCTCCTCCTGGCTGCTGTCTGCCTCTGGAACCTGGGCGGGTTCTTCCGTTTCCATTGCAATGTAAACATCATCGCTGTGATCCACGGCCTTTAAGTCCACGAGTGGTTCCGTTGCTGACTGATCAGCCTCCACAGCCCGAACCGATTGAACCGTTGCGGGCAGCAGCCCAAGGATGAGGGCCAGTGCCAGAAAGAAGCACAATATTTGTTTACCTGTTTTCATTTTCACACTCCCTGTCATATCAATCTTCGTTCGTCGGAATGGTTTGTCCACGCGAGCGCAAGAAGGCCGTCGCTGGAGTTTACGCAGGCAAGTCCACCATCGTGCCGGCAGACTGCTACATCCACGCTTTCCCTCCTCTCGTCCCGTAATTGCCATATAGTTCAAAAAATTCGAACTATGCCCTGCATCTCTGCTCTTCTATGATAGCACAGCTTTCCAGTTCCTGTCAACATCTTAATTCAAATTTCGTCAAAATATTAGCAGAACAGCGAGGTGCTTCCATTTTCCATCTCCCCTAATTCCCTCTATTTTCTCAAATTTTTACAATTATTTTCCTAAAAACCGCACAAAACTGAAGCAAAATATTGCCGAGAAAGGCTGCCTCAGTTTTGCCTGCCCCCTTATATTTTAATTTCATTTTCACTATGAAGAGATACAGATTCACCCTGCCACTTTCCCATATTTCAAATATTTTAAAAATATTTTTGGCATTTCTTGCAAAAAACGCCAGGCTGTGCTATGATGAGAAAAAACACAGAATTGAGGGTAAGACCATGAATATAGAATTTCAGGATCATTTTGATCCTGCCTACGAATGTATTTATCTACTAACGCGTCACTTTTCGCCTCCCGGCGACATCCACAGCGTGCAAGACATTGCAACCTCCCTCTCCGAGAAGCACGGTATCCCGTTGTCTGAGGTGGAAACCATCATCAGCCCTGTATTAGAAGTAGAAACTCATATTTTGCAAAATCTGAACATCCCGGAAGAAACCCTTCGCTTCTACTTTGGTTCCGCTCGGGGATGCTGGGCCTCTCTGGGCTTCGCCCTCTATAGCATGCAGCAGAAGCATATTCAATTTAGCCAGCTGCCGCAGGATCGCCGTTTACCGGCGCTGCGATATCTCATTAGTCGTATTTTGGAGTGCCCTGCAGAAGAGCTGGAGTCTATTGAGGACCTGCACAGCCTCCTGCACTTTCTGCGAGGATATCCCAGGATCGAACATTACAAGTACGCCTGCTTGCAGGCTTTTTCTGACCCCGAAGCCTGCCAAGCAGAGTTTGCACAGATCATTGAGCAGGCAGCCTCGCTGTTTCGCGAAATGGAAGCCCCCTTTCTGTCGCGCATCCCCAGCGCAATCCAGAGCTTCCAAACCAATCCAGACCCCGGCATTTTGCATCTGCTGGAGTTCGTTCCAGAGAAGAGCCCCATCGTGTGGATTCCAACCCTGGTGCCCATTGGCAGCATCGCGCTATATGAGAGCAGTGAGTCCACATCCTACCTGTACTATGGAGTTTTCTTTGATGCCATCCACGCCCTGAATCAAAAATACAGTCAGGATGTCAACCGTCTCTCCCGTGGACTCAAAGCACTCTCCGACACCCGGCGTCTCAGCATTCTTCAAGAACTCAAAATCAACCTCTCTACGGCCAGGATATTGGTGACCGTCTGAAGCTCTCCCCCGCCACCGTCTCCTACCACATGGCCAACCTGCTTTACGAAAATTTTGTGGTGGCCGAAAAGCAGGGGATTTACACCCAATACTCCATCAGCCGGTCCAATCTGCAGGCATTTTTCAGTCTTTGCAAAACTCCTGCTGTAACCGCGCCCCCCCAACAGCAACAATGGCGAGGATCGATCACAGCATCTGCATCGATCCCCGCCGTTTTTGCGTACACACATAAAAATCCCGAACGCAAATGCGTTCGGGAACTGGAAGCGGGTGACGAGGCTCGAATTCGCTACCTCCACCTTGGCAAGGTGGCGCTCTACCGGATGAGCTACACCCGCAGGAACGTTCCTTGTTATAGCAGGAATCAGGAATTTGTCAAGACGCAAAACGCAAAGAATGAAAAATTTCTGCTAAACACGGTCTATGTACAGAGGTGTCCCAAAATTGCTTTTGAGGCACCCCTGTTCGTCCTTTGCGCTTACTCCGCCCGCCGGAAAGCCTCGTGCCGTAGTAGGAACCGGTGCTGTAATTGTAGTCGCTGCGGTACAGCGCAATCACGTCTCCCTGGAGGTTCTTGGCGAAGTAGTAATTTGTCCAGGCGGTTTCGCTGGGATACTGGATGGCAAAGCCCACCGGGGAGTTGTTCTCGTCCAGGGAGTAGCGCAGCGTGTACAGCTCCACCCCGGAGGAGTTGAACCGCTGCTCCGCCACGGCTATGCCGTCGATGAGGTAATACTGGGTATAGCCGCCGTCCGCGTTGCTTTTCCGAGTGCGCACGCCGTTGACATCGTACTCATAGCGATAGGTTTTTCCGCCCACTGTGGCGCTGTCCAGCTCCCGTCCGTTGCGCCAGCTCAGGGGTGTAGGCCCTGCCGTTGTAGTAGCTCAGAGGGTTGCCACCGCCGTCGTAGGTGATGCTGTGGCCGTCGAAGGCCGTGAGCAAGTCCTTCCAGTTGGCGTCCCCGTAGGTGTAGGTGTGCTCCACGCCTGTGATGCTGCCTGTGCCGTCCCGAATCTCCCTGGAGGTCAGGTTTCCGGCGTTGTCATAATAGTAATAATACCGGTCCCGGGCCGTACCATCCGCCGCGTAATCCGTGGCGTACTGCATCTGCCCCAGCTTGTCATAGGCGAACTTCCAATAGGTGCCGTCCACCAAATTGGTGATCTGGGTGACATTTCCCACCTCGTTATAGCTGTACCGATACCCCGACAGCTTGGCGGTACTTCCTCTGGCGGTGGTGTAGAAGGTTTCCGGTAATGTCGTGGTGGTACACGTTCCCGAACCTGCCAGGTACGTCTGGTGCTCCGTCAAAATATTGCCTACATCCCGTTCCTTCAGCCGGGACAGACTGTCATACCGGTAGTAAAGCCAGCTGTTGGAGAACAGCGCCATGCTGGTGAGTACGCCATCCGAAATGGAATCGGTGGTGCTGGTATTATAATAGAAGCTTTGCGTAGCACTGTCAACCACACCGGGGATGGAATAATTGATACTTTTCAGACGGCTCTCATTGTCATAGCCGTAGGCAGCCCGCAAGTCTGCTGCGCCGCCCGTCTGGCTGGTACCGATGAGCCTGCCAATGGCGTCATAATTGTAGCGGTAGGTGACGCTCGCCGCCGTATCCTCCATCTTGTGCAGCTGCCCGTCGCCTGCATAGGAATAATGGTAGCTGTCTCCGCTGGAGGTGGTAGTGCCGGTGGTGCGGTTCAGATTGTCATACTGGAAGCTGGTGTAGTCCCCATTCCCATACGTCTGCCGCTCCAGCTGTCCGTTTTTTATCCCCATAGGTATATTCAGCCAGCGTGCGGCCGCCTACCTTCAGCGTCTTCATGTTGCCGAAGCTGTCATAGGTAAAGTTGTAGCTCTGGGTGGAACTGCCGGTTGTACGCGACAGGGTTTTCAGCATACCGTTGGCATACTGGTAGGATACGGAGCCCAAGGTGCTGCCGGACTTGGAAACGCTGGAGGATGTGGGACGGCCCGCCGCGTCATAGCCTGTCGATACAGTCAGCCCCTGGGGATCTACCACGCTGGAAGCTAGGGCCGTACATTTTATTGGCGGTTTCCTGCGTAGTTATAGGCTTACGATTTAAGAAATGGCCAGAAGAATTTGTCTTAAATTCAGACAGAAAAACCGGCCCCCATGTTTGGAAGCCGGTTGCTGAGTATTAAATTTAGAGACAGATTTGACTGGTTATTTGTTGCGTTTGGGCACTTCAGCTCTGTGCCCCAATAACCATAGCCTTTCTTTTGTTCTCAAGGAATATTTTGACGTCATTTGGTTGCAAAAGGAGGATTCCTCTCAAGTGAGAATATTGATTAACCAAGTTAGAGTAGCCAATAACCAGCATTGTTTTTTTTCTAAAATGATATTCTGCAATTTCCCAGTCCAACGGAAGGCCTGATTGTAAAACTTCAAATAAACTACTAGGAAAAAAACCCGGGTACCCATGGTCATCTTGCAGCAAATATCGAATTTCCCCGTCTATCACAACAATTCCATAGACAGTATAATCATGCTCCAATGTTAAATCATATTCCAATTCCCCCGTGTCCGAAGTTGCACCTTCTGACGATGCTACATCTTCATTATCTAATTCTAAATTATATGGTATTACAAGAAATTGATAATATCCAGATTTTTTCTTACATCTTACTTTCATATTATTATCTCCATTTAAAAATAATTTTACTTAAATTTAAAGTCCGTAAATATTCTTTTTTCGCCAGATTCCCTACGTAGTGAATTACCACCCTTCCTTTTGATGTGTTAAATACTTGCTGAAATTTCGAAAAGTCAGTCGGAAAGCGAGTGTCTTTTAACCTTGGTATTATTACTTTTCCGGCAGACGGATTGCTCTTAGCTGACTCCATTGCCAACTGTTCTGTTAGATTTTGGGGCGTTGTCCTTCCTGTCGATATTTCTTTTCCATTGCACAAGTTATGCACCAGAACACTGGATTCAGCAACATAATAGGTATGGTAATCCTCAACATTAAAATTATATACCTTAACCGGAGTCTCCAGTAGTTCATGCTGGACTTTCTCTATTACAACATACTCGCCGTTGACCAAAACCAGAATGTCCCCAGCACGAAGCTGCACAGCGTCTGTCCAGCCTTTAACCGGACTGTAGAACGGATGGCTTGGCGTACAGATGATTTCCTCGTTGTTAACAAAACGTGCACCAATTCGTCTGTTTCTCTGACATAGGTTTCTACAACCTTTTTCAGTGTAACGTCTCCGGTTGCTTCATCCCAGGCCCAGACGTAATCGCCCGCCTGGATTTCTTCAATCGGTTTTTCACCATCTTCTATCTGTACAAACGTTCCTGCTATAAAACAGGCCCCTGATGTTGCCGCGCCAGTGATTGCACCGGTTATCGCACCCTGCATAAAGCCGTCTGCCGCGCCGTCCAGAGCCGCCTGCCCGGCTCCTTTCCAGCTGCCCGTAGTAATTCGGTGTGTTACCGCTCCCGACAGCGCTCCGCTCACCGCGCCTATGGCTCCCTGGGTCACCGAGCCAACCAGCGCGCCGTGAGCTGCGCAGTTCACCGCTGCCATGACCGGCCCCGCTGCACCTGCTGTCGCTACTGTTACCGCTGCGGATACGGCAATTACCGCCACGCCGATGGCCACCTTCGCCCAGTTGGGCAGAGACCAAGTGCCGTCAGGATCAGTTCGGTTCATAGGGTTATTCATGCAGTAAGCGAACATGTTGAAGCCCAGCAGGCCGTCGTCCGTATCGCTGTACTCGTCCGCATTGATGAACCGGCAAATCGCAGGGTCATAGTACCGGCTCTGGAGGTAATAGAACCCCGTATCGGCGTCATAGCGATACCCCCGGTAGCGGAAGGGGTTATAGGCGGCTACATTCGCGGCGGTCTCGGAGATGAGAATTCCGCCGGCGTTGTAGATTCCAATGGGCTTGCCCCAGGGGTCGTATTCATAAGTGGCCACCAGGGTGCCGTAGTAGGAACTGGTGCTGTAATTGTAGTCGCTGCGGTACAGCGCAATCACGTCTCCCTGGAGGTTCTTGGCAAAGTAGTAATTTGTCCAGGCGGTTTCGCTGGGATACTGGATGGCAAAGCCCACCGGGGAGTTGTTCTCGTCCAGGGAGTAGCGCAGGGTGTACAGCTCCACGCCGGAGGAGTTGAACCGCTGCTCCGCCACGGCTTTGCCGTCGATGAGGTAATACTGGGTATAGCCGCCGTCCGCGTTGCTTTTCCGAGTGCGCACGCCGTTGACATCGTACTCATAGCGATAGGTTTTTCCGCCCACTGTGGCGCTGTCCAGCTCCCGTCCGTTGCGCCAGCTCAGGGTGTAGGCCCTGCCGTTGTAGTAGCTCAGGGGGTTGCCACCGCCGTCGTAGGTGATGCTGTGGCCGTCAAAGGCCGTGAGCAGGTCCTTCCAGTTGGTGTCCCCGTAGGTGTAGGTGTGCTCCACGCCTGTGATGCTGCCTGTGCCGTCTTGAATCTTCCACGAGGTCAGGTTTCCGGCGTTGTCATAATAGTACTTATACCGGTCCCGGGCCGTACCATCCGCCGCGTAATCCGTGGCGTACTGCATCTGCCCCAGCTTGTCATAGGCGAACTTCCAATAGGTGCCGTCCACCAAATTGGTGATCTGGGTGACATTTCCCACCTCGTTATAGCTGTACCGATACCCCGACAGCTTGGCGGTACTTCCTCTGGCGGTGGTGTAGAAGGTTTCCGGTAATGTCGTGGTGGTACACGTTCCCGAACCTGCCAGGTACGTCTGGTGCTCCGTCAAAATATTGCCTACATCCCGTTCCTTCAGCCGCGACAGACTGTCATACCGGTAGTAAAGCCAGCTGTTGGAGAACAGCGCCATGCTGGTGAGTACGCCATCGGAAATGGAATCGGTGGTGCTGGTATTATAATAGAAGCTTTGCGTAGCACTGTCAACCACACCGGGGATGGAATAATTGATACTTTTCAGACGGCTCTCATTGTCATAGCCGTAGGCAGCCCGCAAGTCTGCTGCGCCGCCCGTCTGGCTGGTACCGATGAGCCTGCCAATGGCGTCATAATTGTAACGGTAGGTGACGCCCGCTGCCGTATCCTCCATTTTATGCAGCTGTCCGTCGCCTGCGTAGGAATAATGGTAGCTGTCTCCGCTGGAGGTGGTAGTGCCGGTGGTACGGTTCAGATTGTCATACTGGAAGCTGGTGTAGTCCCCATTCCCATACGTCTGCCGCTCCAGCTGTCCGTTTTTATCCCCATAGGTATATTCAGCCAGCGTGCGGCCACCTACCTTCAGCGTCTTCATGTTGCCGAAGCTGTCATAGGTAAAGTTGTAGCTCTGGGTGGAACTGCCGGTTGTACGCGACAGGGTTTTCAGCATACCGTTGGCATACTGGTAGGATACGGAGCCCAAGGTGCTGCCGGACTTGGAAACGCTGGAGGATGTGGGACGGCCCGCCGCGTCATAGCCTGTCGATACAGTCAGCCCCTGGGGATCTACCACGCTGGAGGCCAAGCCGGACATTTTATTCGCGCTGCCGGCATAGCTGTAGGTGGTGGTATACTGCCCCCGCTGCTTCACAGTACTCAGCTGGTTATTGCTGTTCGTATAAGTATTGGTGGTGACAATTTTATCCGTTCCGCTCTTGGGGAAATCGTAGCAGTCAGTGCGTTGCCGCTGGAATCGTAGGTCATGGTTTCCGTCACAATTCCATTGGTTGCAGTTTTCAGGTTGTGATTGCTGTCGTAGGTATACGTGAAGGTGCCGTCGCTGCCGGTTTTCAGGCTTTTAGATTGCCGCCCGAATAGGTGCTGCTCTCCTCGCTGCTGCCGGAGGATTTCACCGATACCAGGTTGCCGTCCTTGTCATACTTCATGGTTTGGGCGGCTTCTTCTGTGAGGGACAGGTTGTCAAAGTAGGCGGTATTTCCATTTCGCTCATAGGCGCAGACCACCCGGATCGTTTTGACCACTGTGGTTTCCTTCTTGGGTACAATGGCTGTGGAGACATACTGCCAGTCCGTAATGTCCGGGTTAAAGGGTACGTAATGATACTCCGTTGTATTGTCGGAGTAGGTGACGATTGCCCGGAGGCCGAACTGCTTGTGCTTGTCCTTGGCCGCCGCGTCATCGCCGGTGGCGGTCTGCTTGTTATCCGGCACCGCGTTTGCCTTGGCCCAGCCGGACATCACGAAGGTCTTCCCGGATTTGTTGATGGGCACATCCTGGTATGCGCAGCTTTCCGTGTAAGCGTCGCCTCCGACCTGGATGGAATAGGCGTATTGGCTTTCGGAAAACAGGCCGTGGCCCTCGTAGTAGCCGGCCAAGGGCCCCATTGTCCAGCCATACCCCAATACTGCAGGTTCCCGTTTTCCAGCAAATTCAAATTGGAAGGGGTATCGGAACACTCTAACTGGAAGTCGTCCACATAGATATCTCCGCCGACACAGTGGGTATAGACGCAGACGGTATAGGCTTTCTTCGTTGGCGGCGTAAAGGGCAGGCTGAGCTGTACCCACCCGCTGTCAATGTTGCTGTTTGTAGCATAGTTCAGGCATTCGCTGGTAACCGTCAAATGTAACCGCATGAAATCACCGCCGTGGAGAGCTTTGCAGGATCCCCACGGCGGTGAGCCATTCACTTTGGTATACAGTTCAGCCGGCGCATTCCAGGGCAGCAGACTTTGTACGACCTGCGTATCTGTCAGATCCGCATGGTTGGCTGTATGCATGAGCCAGGTCAGGTATCGGTAAGGATCCAAACCATTCTCCATTGTTGTCTGGATCAGGCTGAACATCACCGCACTGCCGGCAGCTCCCTTTGGTGTATTGGCGAACAGGAAGTTCTTCCGGTCAATAACGAAGGGCTTGATGCTCTCTCTGCTCGGTTGTTGCTCAGCTCCAGTCTGCCGTCCTTCAGGTAATTGGTCAGGTATGGCCACTGCTCCTTGAGATAGTTCAGTGCCTTACCCAAAGCAGACTTGGGCGCGGCAGTTCTGGAATTTGCCCACGCAAACATCGCGTCTAAAACAGGTTTTGCCTGCTTCAGCCGCTCTTCATAACGCTCTTCTGCTGTTTTGTCCGCAATCTCCTGTTCGATCCCGAAAAGAAGATTGCAGTAGGTCAATCCCTGAGATGCGGAACTGCCCCTTTGCTTTTCCCTTGGGCAGAGACCTCACAGCCTCGTCGAATTTTCTTCTGGCGTGCGCCCAGCAGCCTACCACCGTGATTTCTTCCGGTAAATTATGATATCCGGCATAACCATCTGTGTGCAGGTATCCTTTGAATCCTTTCAGAAAGGCTTCCGGATGCTTTGCCCCACGTCCCGGCTGGTATTCGTACAGGACAATGGGCTTGTTGGTATCCCCGCTGGTACGGTACAGCCACATATAGCTTTCACTCTGCGGCGCCTTCCCGGTTCGTGGAGCACCTGCAATGTGGTTTCGTCGGCATGAAGGACTTCCCGTCTCAAAAGTTCCTTATGCATCTGCTCATACACAGGCGCCAGATAATTCTCTGTGGCTCTCAGGATCCAGTTGGACATAGTCTGGCGGCTCAGGGGAATGCCCCGGCGGTTCAGGTCCTGCTCCTGACGGTACAGAGGGCTGCCCATGACGAACTTTTTGGGTCATGATATGGGCGACAGCTTCCGGTGTGGCGAAACTGCCGGGGATGATGTTCTTTTCCTTTGGTGCTTTGACCATGGGTGTTTCGCAGCCTTCGTCGGCGTTCTCGCTGCAGCTCTTGCAGGCATAGGTGTAGTAGACATCCTCCCGGACGATGGTCTGGGCAGGAATGATCTCAAGGGTGCGCACCACTTCTTTGCCAATCTCGGTCATGGTATCCCCGCACTGAGGGCATACCAGTTCCTCGCCCTCCAGACGGTGCTCCACCTGCTTTGTGGGGATGCCCTCCGGGATGTTGTCCAGGGTGTATTCGTGCTTCTTATGCCGCTTATGGGCGGCTACAACAACGGCTTCTTCCTGTTTTGTGCTTACTTCCGCAAATACCTCAGCCTCATTGAACAGGAAACTCAGCTGCTCCATGAGCGTATCTTCGCTCTTTTCGGAGGACGTGCCGAACTGCTTGTGCCGGGCAAGGCGCAGTGCTTCCATTCTGCGATCCTGGAGAAAACCTATTTTTTTTTTTCATCTGTCTACTTGACAGGTGGCGGTTCATCGCGCTGTCCTATGAGGCGTTCTACAAACACCGGCTACAACACTCTAAAGATTAGGAGCGGCTTTTCTGCTGGTGCAGGTCTGCTGCTGGAGGCAGACAGGAAAACTACCAAGTGTTCTACCGGGAAAGAAGAAATCGATCTAGACCGGGAGGTAATCCGCAACCCATTCCATGATTCTAAAGAGACGCTGGAGAAAACAGTACTGTCACGTCAAATGGCAGCTCAATTGCGGGAGGCTGTTTCCCAGCTAAGACCCGCTGAGAGAAGACTGCTGTTTCAGCTATACTGTGAAAAACACACAGAACGGGAGCTGACCAAACAGCGTGGTGTTTGCTGCAACGCAATCCATAAAAAGAAGGTTCGTATTCTAAAAACTAAAAAGTTTTCTGAATTGGTAAAAAACAGAGTGTGCAGCGGCCTAGATTTTTCCTTTAATACGAGTATCGATACAGAACTTGCGGCTCCTGCTAAAAACACAATCGAAGCCCAGCACGGCAGGTTCAATTTGGAGAGCTAGGAGCAGCGGCGCAAGTGCGCTCTGGCTTTTGTAAAAAGTCGGAGCAAGCGATACATAGCTTGTCCCGATTTGGTCCGAGTGCAATTATAGTATTTAAAAATTTTATATCAATTATTTTATCATAATAAACAAGAGATTTTTACACCAAAATGCCGAAAATTATATAATCGACTGATTCAAAGCAAATACGCAGAATGTAATCACTAAAATCAAGCATCCAAATCTATTGATTGCTTATCCATGTAAGCAAGCTCTAAAAATCAACTTCCATATGCATAAATTTATTGTTATCTAAAATAAATTATCGCTATAATGTTTCTAATGTTGGTAATACCTGATACTGTTTTACTAAACATGTCGATAAATTTTTATTCCATCCGACTCCAAATATTTCAGCATTGGCAGGACAATTATTTGAAAAACATTTTGACAGTTCAGTGTGATACCTATCAAGGGCTTCATCTGTTGTTCAATTTCCTCAAGAAAAAAAACCGTAATTTTTCTACTGTTTTATTATCTATAAAATAATCATTTTCGTAACATCCGGAAAAGGATTTGCACACAGGCACTGTAAACGAAATAACTTTTGCACCCATCGAGTAGCATATTCGATATTTTGCGCAAGAATATCTTTAGTTGTAAATTTGTGGAGAATATTATTTAAAGTCACAGAAAATCCGGATGAAGTTAGATTTTGAATTCCATTAATTATGGAATTTGAATTATAATTTTGAATAATCTCACCATTATTATCGCATATAGCAGCTATGTTTACTGTAAGTTTTTTTACGGTGGTCTGTTTTAACTTGCGACAGAATATAGGTGTTGCTCTAACAGCATTTGTGCTTATACTTATGGAAAAACCATTTTTTTGCAGCAAAAAATAATGCTAAACAAATCGGGGGATAATAGCGGTTCCCCCCAGAAAGAATGACATGTCTAATATTTTTTCTCGAAGTTGCGAGAGCACTACCATATAATCCAAAACCCTGTTATTTCCACAATATTTTTTTTGTTTCAAATTGATTATGAAAACAAAATTTACAATCGAGATTACATTGCTGTTCAATCATCCAGCAAGCTTTATTGTAGCCCCTTAAAGAGAAACAGCAGTTATTTATTTCCATCCTGTGTTCCCCTTTCTGTGGATGTACAATTTTGAGCGCGTCGTTTACACTTTGAACTACATCTGGATAAGTGTTATTTCTTCTTGAGAATGCCTCTAGTCTACTTATTTCTAACCACTTGATTCTATGAGTTCCTGGTTTTAAAATTTCTTCGTTTTCATCCGCTACTAAAATATACAATGCATCATAATGAGTTTCATGGCCTCTCCGGTAATTTGTGTTTCAATCTGCACAGAAAATGGACTAGGAACAACACAACAATTAGCATCTGTATATTTTTCGTCATCATGGGCTTCGTGAAACTTAACACTATATCCAGTCTCTTTTGCAGATTCAAGGACTATTTCATGAAAATATTCGACGCCATTAATATGAGAACCAGGAGGAATCCATCGTTTTTGGCGTTCATGATATGCAAGCAGCACTTTAGTGAAATGCGTATTGAATACAATTCCCTGTCGCAGCATAACTATTGTGAGTATATTTTTCAATGACTTTTTTTCTTACAGGCAAGTTCCTGTTCAAGATCACTATTTAGTTGCTTTAACTTTATATTTTCTTCCTTAAAATCGTTGAGTTCTTCGGAGCGTTGTAGTAGTTTTTTACCTATTATTTGAGCCTGGATAAGAGAAAATATAACTGCTAAAAAGAACACAAATTATGATAGCCAAGACAGTGAATGGTATGGGAATTAAACTAGTTAGAAACGAAGGCAGTAAACCAGTAAGGAGAATAGATATAACTTGAGAGACTATTGAACTTACTTTTGCCCTCATGTCTCTCCCTCCTCTAATACAGCAACTGTTAGCTGCATTTTATATATCTATAAAAATTTTCTGCACATTTTATCTATAATTTTACAATTGAACTTATAATTAGGTTATAATTTGTTAATATTTATGTTATTGTCTTAACTTTCTCGCTTTCGAGACTATGCATGGCGTTTTTATATATCTCATCGAGAAAGTGTAACTATTAAAATTCAAGACACCAAATGTGGATTGGCGAAAACCTGGACGATTCAAAAAGGGTATAGCAAAACTGGCGTCTGGCTGACGCCCTGCAGAGTTATGAAGGTAAAGAAATTATACTCAGATCCTATAAGGACACACCGCATGGTCAGAGTGGCGGATTCGAACCCACAACCTTTGGACCCGAACAAGCACGATACCAAGCTTTGCCACACCCCGATAGCTTGTTTATTATTATAATGGGAGAAAAGCCACGTGTCAAGTTTGAATGTTATTTCAGCTCTGCACATGATACGCAGGCTTTCACTGCCCATTTCCCATATAGTCATCCTTCATTCGCATAAATGTGGTGTCCGGAGTCTGTTTTGGCATAGCTGTTCCGACTATTTCCCATAATCTTCCGTTGCTCCTCGTACTTTTCTTAGCGTTCCAGATATTTTCAAAGCTACTCGTATTCCTTTTGCTCTTCACCGTTCCACTTCCCTGTACCATACACAAACATGATCTCTTCCCCTTTCTTCTGCAGATGCTCTTTGAACTCCTGCAGATTTGTGACTTGAATCTCTTCCTATACCGCCGCCTTGACTTTCGCCAGATGCTTTTCTGTACTGCCTCGCCATACAAACGTATATCTGCCTGCTCTGTTTTCCAGTTTTGTTCCGTCAACAAAGCAGACTTCATGATCCGTTTCTCCCTCTGCTTCCAGTACTTTGACATATTGGCAGAACAGATCCTTCATCGCTTCTGCATGCCGTTTCCGAAACCGGGCAAAGCTACAGTGATCCGGTACTGTTCACCTCCCAGCAGCCACATAAAATCCACTCGGTACCGGCAGGCTTCTTCCAGGTCCCTGTTGCTGTAGATACCGCACTGATATCCATAGCAGATTATCTCAAACATTACGTTTGCATCGGCTGCCGATTTCCGATCATTTGTCGAATACGCTTCATACAGCTTCCCGTAGTCCAGTTCCTCGCTGTGCGCCAACCAACCTTACCGGTACCGTCCTCGATCAAATTTTTCTGAATTGCATGCAAGAACCAGTTGACCTCTGCGCTCATATGCGCTAAACTGTTCTTGCTGTTGTTTGTTTTTCACACAATAAGCATACATCCAAAAAGGCAAATCGGCCAGCCCCTTTTGTGGGAAAAATTAGCCGATTTGTTTTTTACTTAGCTATGTCTTAAGCTAGCATAGCAGTTCGATGAGCTTTGCAACGTGCCAAGCCTGTTTTTTTAATATTTATTCTCGCCAGTCTATCTGGATTTTCAGAAGATGGTCTTCTCCCCGGACACGCTTGGGGAACGCGCCCCCCAACGCTGGGGGAGCCGCGCCATCGTCCTCGCCTCTAACTGCAAATATACAGCTGCGCTCGGAGGAATTAAGATGAATGCGAGACAATTAAATATAAATGATATTGATGCAGTCAAGATCGTCTTTCTTAATACATTCTCCAAAACGCCATGGAACGACACTTGGACCTGCCAACAGCTTCATGAATATATTTCTGAAATTATGGAAAATCGGAGTTCCCTGTCTTTTGGAATTTATCAAAATGATATCCTAGTTGGAATTGCATTGGGAGGATAAAAAGCTGGTACGAGGGAACAGAATACTGGATAGAAGAGTTTGGGATTCTTCCTGAACTGCAGCAAAATGGCATCGGATCAAAATTTATCAGCGAGATAGAAGCAATCTTGTCCCAAAAGGGCATTGCGCATATCGTGCTCCTCACGGAACGAAATGTCCCGGCATACCGCTTTTATAAGAAAACGGCTTTGAAGAAAATAGCGAGATTACTGTCTTTTCCAAAGCCGTTCATTAGCATTTCTATGCCGCCGGTACAGCCCTGTCCCCCGTCGCTTCCTGTGCCTTTTTCCGTTCCCCGGCAGTCAGATGTTCCGCAGCCTCCAGAACCGTGTGATCAGCCCCTGTCCGCCTCCGGCTCCTTTCCCCATATTTCACAGATTGGGTATTTACATGAATTCGATTTGGTGTATAATTTTTTTGTCTGTTGCGGCGATAGACAAACTTTGTTTGGATGAGAGGAACGGAAACCGGATGATTGTTGCAGTCATTTGCGATGTCCTGGGGGAAGAAAATAACGGCACTACCATTGCGGCCATGAATCTGATTCGCACCCTGCGGGAAAAAGGGCACCAAGTCCGTGTGGTCAGTCCGGATGCCAGCCGGGCTGGAGAACCAGATCATTTTGTAGTCCCCACCCGCAATCTCGGCGTTTTCAACCAGTATGTCGCCAAAACGGCGTGAGCCTGGCAAGGCCCTTGCGGCCGGTCCTGGAGCAGGCCCTGGAAGGCGTGGATGTGGTGCACGTGATGGTGCCTTTTTTCATTGGGCCACGCCGCAGCCGTACTGGCCCGGGAAAGGGAATCCCCCTGACCGCCGGCTTCCATTGTCAGGCAGAGAATTTTACCAATCACATTTTCTTAATGAACGCTCCGCGAGTCAATCAAATGACTTACCGCTTCTTTTACCGGCGGCTGTACCAATACTGTACCTGCGTTCATTATCCCACGCAGTTTATTTGCGATTTATTCGAGCAAGTCACCCAACCCACCCGTCACTACGTAATTTCCAATGGGGTTAACCGGGCATTCACCTGCAAGGCGTATCCACGGCCCAAGGAGCTGGAGGGAAAATACGTCATTCTCTCCACCGGCCGGTACTCCCGGGAGAAGGCCCAATGGGTGTTGATCGATGCCGTGGCCAAATCCCGGCACAGCAGCCGAATCCAACTGGTTTTGGCCGGACAGGGGCCGCAGCAGAAGGCGCTGGAGCGGCGAGCTGCCAAACGAGGTATTTTGCCTCCCATCTATGGCTTTCACAGCCGCCCGGATTTAATTCGGATCATCAATTTGGCCGATTTGTACGTCCATCCGGCGGAAATTGAAATCGAAGCCATTGCCTGTCTGGAAGCCCTTGCCTGCGGTAAGGTACCGGTGATCTCCGACTCTCCCGCAGCGCAACCCGCTATTTCGCCCTGTCGGACCGGAATTTGTTCCGCTGCAACGACTCCGGCGATCTGGCGCAAAGATCGACTACTGGCTGGATCACCCCAAGAGCGCAGGGCCTGCAGCCAGTCCTACCTAGGCTATGCCCAGCAGTTTGATTTTGACCGTTGCATGGACGCCATGGAGGGCATGCTCCTGGACGCTGCAAAAGAGGCGCGTCATGGCTAAACGCACCATTTATTACTCCGATCCCCTCCACGGCGACTTTGCCGGCAACCACATCCGAACCCAGGTGGTGGATCAAAGCTTTCCTTCCTTCACCCATCCCGGCTGTGGGCTTTGGCATCCTTTATGATATACTACTGGATTGCGATTCCGGTGGTCTTTCTGATTTGCAAGCTTTACCTGGGCCTGAAATTTGAAAATCATAGGCAATTGCGCCGTTTGGGCTCCTCCGGGTATTTCCTATACGGGAATCATACGCAATACCTGGACGCCTTTCTTCCGCTATGGCCGCCTTTCCCAAGCGCAGCTATGTCATCGCCAATCCGGACGCCGTGTCGATCCCCGGTCTGCGCAACCTGGTTCAGCTCATCGGCTGCATTCCGGTCCCTTCTGAGCTGAGCGGGCTTCCGGCCTTTTTGGAGGCAGTGGGGCGCCGGTTTCATCAGGGAGCTTGCATCGGTATTTATCCGGAAGCGCACATCTGGCCCTACTACACCGGCGTACGTCCCTTTTCAGGGACCTCCTTTCGGTACCCGGTGAAATGGAATGCCCCTGTGGTGGCCATGGCAGTCACTTACCGCAAACGGCGGGGGCTGTGCCGCTGGGTCAAACGTCCCGGTATGACGGTGACCTTCAGTCCGCCCATATACCCGGATCTCACCCTGCACCCGAAGGCCGCTCAAGAGGAGCTCCGCCGTCAGGTCTACCATTTTATGTGTCGGGTCACAGCTCGGCCCGGCAATGTGGAGTACATCCACTACGAGCCCTTTCACTCCGAAGCAGGATCCGCAAAAGGAGGCTCTTTGTGAAAACCCTATATCTCATCGGCGGAACCATGGGAATCGGCAAAACCACAGCCTGCCGGCTTCTCAAAACAAAGCTACCCGACAGCGTGTTTCTGGACGGAGACTGGTGCTGGGACATGCATCCCTTCCAGGTCAATCCGGAGACCAAACAGATGGTCCTGGACAACATCTGCTGCCTGCTAAACAATTTTCTCCGATGCTCCTGCCTGCGTCATATCATCTTCTGCTGGGTCATGGACCAGCAGAGCATCTTGACGAAATTCTGTCCCGTCTGGACACAACCGGGTGGCAGGGTTTACCCCCCAGTCTGGCCTGCAGCCGGGAAGCTTTATGCAAGCGGCTGCAGCAGGATGTGTCCCGGGAAAACGGTCGGCCGGCATTTTCATCCGAAGTCCGGAGCGCCTGCCCCGGTACGCCGGTCTTCAAACCCGCAAGCTGGACGTGTCGAATCTGACCCCTCAGGAGACTGCAGACCGTCTGGCCGCCATGTCTGCAGCGCCGGGGGCGACATAGTCTCCTGCCGGTCGCCATACAGACTTCAAATATAAAGAAGCTGTTTCAAAACTTAATTTTTGCAAATATTCTTTTATAAAAGTGGTAAAAATAGCGCAGAAAACAAGCTGTTTGTTTTCTGCGCTATAAATATTATTATTTTATATAGTTCTATGTTAAATTATTCACTCGCCATAATTTCACCAGTCAGAGCCACTTTCATACAGCCCATAGTGCTGCAGCAATTCCACGGTAATTGCATTTCGGGCCTGCGCAATTTCGGGAGTAGCGAGGAACGCCGGATAGTCCGCCCATTCGGCATATAGATCATAACGGGAATCGTCGGGCAACGCCACATCCGGAGAAAACGGAACCGGCAAATACCCAAACCAAGTGGAGGCAACGAGATAATTCCGGTCATCCGAAACCCGGTTCAAGGACTGATCCGTCAAGAAAATTAAGTACTGTTTTCCCGGCTGCATCAGGTTCAGAACATTGTTGTATGCGATTTCCCCATCTATCACCTGCAGGCCATACTCCTGCCAGACCGTGCACGTGCTCCCTGCATCCAAGCCGTTCCCCTGAAGCACCCGTTCGACCACAATTTCCTGACCGAGGGTACTGCTGGTAATGTCCAGTTCCCCTGTCGCCGTGGCCAGGACAGCCAAATCGGCCGCCAACATCTCCTGCACGTACTGCTGCTGATTGCCGGTCAAGTCTTCCAAGGCCAACGCAGCGGTTTCATTTCCCTCCACCACGTCCCCCTGCGCCCAGACCAGCCGCACGGGCAGCCGGGCTAGGTTCGCAACAGACTTCACCCCGGCCAAACCGGCATCCGGCGCAAAATGCAGCAGAAGGCAACCCACAACCCCGACAGGAGAAACAGCGCCCCAGGCATACATACCAAATCTGCCATTTTTTCATGGGGACACCTCCTGCAAAACGCCGTGCTCCATTTGATAGACCCGGGCGCAATGGCTGCGGATATCCACTTGGATGTGGCTGGCAAGTAAAACAATTGCCCCCCGACCGGCCTCTTGATGCATCACCTGATGCACCATGGCGACGCCCTCCTGATCCAGCGCGTTGGACGGCTCATCCAAAAGCAAAAGATCCGGCTGCTCCATAATTGCCTGAGCCAGCAAAAGCCGCTGCTTCATGCCCAGGGAGTATTTGCGGTACGTCCGCTTATCTCCCGGGTCCAGGCCGACTCGCTTTATGGCTGCCTGTATTTGATTACGCCCAATCTGACGTCGAATCTTGGCCAGAAGCTGTAAATTTTCTATCCCTGTCAGATCCGGGTAGAGTGAGGTGTTCTCAATCATCGCTCCGATGGTGGGGTTTCGCGCCGCCCGGGACTCGCCGTCAAATCGGATTTCCCCGGAGTCTGGAAGGATCAATCCACATATGGCCCGCATCAGCATGGTTTTTCCAGAGCCGTTGTCTCCCACAAGCCCGTACACCTTTCCGGACTCTAGACGCATCCCAACGTCCTGCAACACCACCGTTCCCCGGATCTTCTTGCTGAGCCGTTCGATTGTAACTGTATGTATCAAAACTATCCCTCTCCTTCCACTGTAAAGATATCACAGGTGGAAAAATACCGGCCGGCCGGAACCGTCACCAGCAACACTTCCAGGCATAGCGCTCCCAGCTTCTGGAGCGTCATAGCTCGATCCGTAAAAATGTCTCAAAAAGAAGCCGGGTTGACCACGGAAACCCAATCGGGCACACTGAGCTGTGTAGAAAGCGCTGCCGCCAAAGCCAGCGTCAAGCAAATTCCTACAATCCCTACGGAAGCGCCAAACCGGCCGCACATAAAATTACACCCAACGGAAAAGCCAAATGCAATGAGGGAAAAAATCAGCCACAGGGACAGGACCGTCCCATAAAACCGGGGCCCGCAGGCTCCCTCGGAAAGAACTGCGGAAATCGCCCCGTGCAGCGCCACATAAATTCCGCAATACCCGCACGCATAGCCTCCTAGGGAGAACACCTGCCGGCAAAACCAAGGGCCTCGGGACGGGATTCGGGAAAAACGATATACCGCCCCCAGTCCGCTGCTGCTCTGCGATAAAATCCCCGTACAGAACGAGAAACAACAGCAAAAACGCAACGCATTCCCAGGTTAAGACAAAGGCAGAGACTCCGCCGGAGGTGACACGCCCCGCCACAGCGTGCAACAGCATCACCTCCGGCGCTTCCGGATCGGCCCCTGCCGATATATCCAGGCACCTTTGCAGTAGCACCAAGGGAACCGGTAAAAACAGCCGCCTGACATACCGCCGCATCATAAATCTACCCCTGCATGAATCGGAACGCATGACGCTTTGCCCAGCGGAGCATCCCAAAAATGAGCAGAAGCAATCCCAAGCAAATTCCGGCAAAATACACGGGACTACAGTCCCGCGACGCAAACGGCGCCAGATAATCGCAAAGGTATGGGTCGAAATAAGCGCGCTCCGGAATGTAGCGCAGCGTTCATCCAAATCCCTCTGGCATAAAGCGTGATCACCGACACGGCATACAGGGGTAGGAACAGCAGAATTTTCGATTGGAAACAACGGAAGGAAAGTGCCGTCACCGCCGCTCCACACAACCCGCTGAACAGCCCCAGCACAGTCAGATACATCATTTGGTACAAAACGGGCTGAAAAAGTAAAGGGAAGCAGGAAATAGGTCGTACCCAAGGAGGTATACAGACGATTCTCTCCCAGTAGCACCGCTGCATACATATTCCCCTGGTAGGAGGCAAGCTTGATGTTGTGATTGCTGGGAAACGCCAAATAACACAGGAGCAAATTCAAAAGTAGGGGCAGAAACACGACACTGGCGCTTCCCAAGCCGGAAGCAAGAACCTGACTGCTCAGATAATCTCCATAGGAACTGCGGGTCACCACCGGAGCCAAGCACCGATTCTTCCGGTCCTCCGGAAAGAGGTAGCGAAGGGGAGAACCACCAGAAACGGCCAGAGCGCCGAAAACACGTTCCACCCCCGGCCGATTCCATACAACGCCGTCACCTCGCCGGCTGACAGGATGGCGGACCGATCCAACCGCCAGTTGGCCACGACCTCCGCCAGGAATGCGCCGCATGCAACCAGGAGGACAGCAGCATCGCAACCCGGTATTCCCGACAGCGAACCATCCGGGAAAGCTGAAAACGCAGCATCCTTTTCATACCTGCCTCCTTCCAAAATCTCAGGGAACAACCGACACGTACTTGCCCCATCATCCTACAACACACATCCTTGAAACGGCAAAACAAAACCCTCTCATTTCTACCGAATAACCCGACGGATTTCTACATAAAGTTTAACATTTTCTTTTCAAATTGTCAACTCATCTTTGTTTAAAATGCCCAAATTATTGTGTGTTTACGGTCTTATATCTTGAAATAATACACAAAAACAGGCAAAAAGCAGCGACTGCTTCTTGCCTGATTTCTTCAAATCGTTTCCTCCGATTCCTGTTCTGGTCAAAACAAGCTGGAGAAAAGCTTTTCCCAGCTGCACAGGAACAGCCCCAGGGCCAGCATATCTGCGCTGCCGCCGGGGGAGAGGCGGCGGGTGATCAGCTCCCGGTCCAGCTCCCAAAGCGCCTGCTCCCGCTCTGTAACCGGTCGCGTGCCGATCGCTTTGGCCCGGCTCCGGACAAAGGTCAGCCCCTCCCATCCGCCCCGATGGAGCAGGTTGGTGTCCTCCAGCTCTGCCATCAGGTCGCACAAGGTTAAAGCTTCCGGGTTGGAGGCCCCCAGCCTGCGGTAAAATGCGATGCGCCGGGAGGCAAACTGCCCATGGGGAAAACCGGCCGCCGCCTCTTCCAGAATGCCTCCAACGCCGTACCGGGCGCGGACCCGACCGCCGTTGGTAGTAGAAGCAGGACCCCGGCGGGGCGCCTCAAGTTCATCCGCCCGGGCCATGGCGCCGGCCAGCAAGCAGGCATCTCCGCCGGAGGTTAAGGCCTTTCCCATGCCGTACAGCAGAAGCCCCATAGAATACACCATCCCCTTGTGGGTGTTGACGCCGCCGGTGGCGGCAAACATGGCCGCTTCTCCCTCCCGGCCCGCCTGCCGAAGTCTCTCCGGCTCACAGGCCGCCATGCCCAGCTTCGCCGCTTCCACAAAGTAGGGATACAAGGACCGGGCGCTTGCTTCAAATAACGGCAAATCCATGTCGCTGTGCGCGCCGCAGTTGCTCCGGTCCACCAGCCCGGGCTTAGGCGTTGTATACAGCTCGCCCAGCAGCGCCGAATGGGCGCACCGGGCCAGCTGCTCTCCGGCAAAGTCCCGGAGCAGCCGTTCCGTCGCCTCCTGCAGCGCAGGCAAGCCATGCCTGCGGCTGCGGGCGCACAGGGCGGCCGGGCCGCCGCAAATCAGGCACGCCCGGGCAGCAGGACGGGAAAGCTTTTGGCCGTCCCCATCCAAGACGTCGAAATCAAACAACCGGGCGGCGGGAAACCGGTCCTCCAGCCGCCGGGCCGCCTGTTTCACCTCTTCGGCCCCGGCAGCCACCAGCCAAAACGCCTCCGGCCCTGTTTGCTCATCCAGGACTTGGCGGGAAAGGACCGGAATATGCAAATCTTCAAACAGCCGGACCCCCTCGTCAAACAGCAAGCGGATGAGCGGCGTGCGTTTGACGGCTCCGGCGATGTTCATGGTCAGGCATAGCAGGCACCCTGCCCCACCGGACAGCTGGTTCAGCATGGCCCGCTGCCGGCGAGACCGGCGCTCCCTGGCATCCAGCATCTGCTGAAGCGTGACGCCGGTTTGCCCCATGTGCATCGCCTCCCCGCCTAGCGCTCTGCCGTCATCCCCATTCAATCCCCGATTCATCGGAGGTCAGGGCAATATTGAGCCCGCTCGCCTCCAATGAATTTGGGACGGGTCCTGGCGCACAGTAAAACGGCCTCTCCGATTCGCGACACCGATAACCGCACCGGTACGGCAACCTCTTGCAGATGCATTCCAATGAGGGTTCCGCCGATGTCCATTCCCGCTTTGGCCCGAATGTGCTCCACCGCCACCGGATGGGAAAAGCTCTCCCAGGCCACCGTCGCAAGGGAGCCGCCCGCCTTGGGCTGTGGGCGGACGTTGACCATTTCATAGCCATACCGCTCCGCCGTCGCCTGCTCCACAATCAAGGCCCGGTTCAAATGCTCGCAGCATTGCACCGCCAGGGCAATTCCCTCTCTGGACAAAACGGGAGCACAACCGGCATAGACCGCCTTCGCCGCCTCCATACTGGAGCCCGTTCCAATCCGCTGTCCCATCACCTCGCTGGAGGAGCAGCCGATCACCAGCAAATCCCCCCGCTTCAGCTTCGCAGCCGCCAGCAGCTCCGAAACGGCCTGTTCCATCCGGCTTCTTATTTCCTCGTACATATACGCCCTCCTACCGTGTCAAACAAGATGCCTGCCATAGCAGCCGTCTCCTTGCGCCTGGGCTTCCTCATGGAAAAGCCCGCGCAGGGAGAAGCTTTTACGCCAGTTTGGCCGCAACGAAGTCCTCCGCAGCCGCCAAGGCCGCATCCACTTTGCTCAAATCGGAGCCGCCGCCCATTGCAGAGTCCGGTTTGCCGCCGCCCCGGCCTCCGCAAATCGGAGCAATTGCCTTGATGACATCCCCGGCCCGAATCCCCCGGGCAACGGCGTCCTTTCCACAGACCGCCTGGAAGGTGACCTTCTCTCCCACCAAAGCCAACACCGCCACAACGGCAGGGTCCTTGTCCCGGAGCGCATCCCCCAATTGCCGCAGCGAATTGGCATCCCCCTGGGACAGCTTCCGCACCGCCACATGAAGACCGTTTATATTCCCAGCGCTCCGGAGAATTTCATCCGCACCTCCGGCGGACTCTTTGGCCTGATACTGCTCAATGATCCGGCGGGCTTCTTTCAACTCAGCCGCCGTCTGCTCCGCCTTTCGCACCAGCTCTGCCGGGTTGGCCTTCACCGCCTCCGCCGCTTTGGCAATGGTCTCGTCCGCCTTGGCCAGCTGCTCCAGAACCGCAGGTCCGGTCACCGCCTCAATCCGCCGCACGCCGGAAGCAATGGAGGACTCCGACACAATGTGGAAGAGTCCGGCCTTCGCCGTGTTGTCCAAATGGGTACCGCCGCAGAATTCCAGAGAAAAATCTCCCATCTTGACGACCCGCACTGTGTCGCCGTACTTCTCTCCAAACAAAGCGGTGGCGCCCAGCTGCTTGGCCTCCTCCAGGGGGAGCACCAAGGTCTCCACCTCCGCTCCCGAGAGGATCTCTCCCACGGTCTCCGCTTCAATTCGCTTCAAATCCTCTTTGGAAATGGCCTCGTAGTGGGTAAAATCAAACCGCAGCCGGTCCGGCTCCACCAGAGAGCCCGCCTGGTGGCAATGGTCTCCCAAAACCCGGACCAAAGCGCTTTGCAACAAATGGGTCGCCGAATGCGCCCGGCGAACGGCAGTCCGGCGCGCCACGTCAATGGCTGCCACCGCCGAATCGTCCACCTTGATCTCCCCGGCCTGGAGCTTACCATAGTGCAGATACTTTCCCGCTTTGTCCTTCTGAACGTTGGTCACCTGAAATACCGATTGGCCCACGGTGATCGTACCGTGGTCCGCTGTCTGACCGCCCATTTCCGCATAAAAGGGCGTCCGGTCCAGAACCACAATGCCGGTCTCGCCGCCGGCAATCACCCCCGTGACCTCGTCTCCCACGCAAACCGCCAGAACCCTGGCCGTATCCGTATCCTTTTCATAGCCGGTAAACTCTGTAGGCGTGCTGTCCAGTCCCAGGTCGATGCCCGCCCAAGCCAAATCTCCCAGGGCCTTCCGGGCCTCCCGGGCCCGAAGCTTTTGCTCCTGCATCAGCTTGGCAAAGGACTCCTGATCCACCGTCATGCCCTCGTCTTCCACCATCTCCGCCGTCAAATCAATGGGGAAGCCGTAGGTATCGTAGAGCTTTAAAGGCATCGGCGCCGGAAAATACCGTCTCACCCTTGGCCTTATGGCTGGCCATCAAATCGGCAAAAATCTTCATGCCGCCGTCAATGGTCCGGGCAAAGTTCTCCTCCTCCGTACGAACCACCCGGATGATATAATCCGCCCGCTCCCGGAGATCGCTGTAATGGCCCTCGTTTTCATGAACCACCGTCTCCACCACCTGGAACAGGAAGGGGTTTTGGACGCCCAGGAGCCTGCCGTGCCGGGCGGCCCGGCGCAGCAGGCGGCGGAGCACATAGCCCCGCCCCTCGTTGGAGGGCAGGACGCCGTCGGCAATCATAAAGGTCGCGGCCCGAATGTGGTCCGTTATGACCCGCAGAGACACATCCGTCCTGTGACTCTGGCCATAAGCGGCGCCCGTCAGTGCCGTGACCCGGTTGGTGATGTTCATCACCGTGTCCACATCAAAAAGACTGTCCACATCCTGACAAACCACAGCCAACCGCTCTAGACCCATGCCGGTATCGATATTCTTTTGGGCCAAATCGGAATAATGGCCGTGTCCGTCGTGGTCAAACTGAGAAAATACGTTATTCCAAACCTCCATATACCGGTCGCAATCGCAGCCCACCGTGCAATCCGGTTTTCCACAGCCGAACTTCTCTCCCCGGTCATAGTAAATTTCCGAGCAGGGGCCGCAGGGACCGGAGCCATGCTCCCAGAAATTATCCTCTTTTCCAAACCGGAAAATCCGATCTGCGGGAATTCCAATCTCCCGATTCCAAATCTCAAAGGCTTCCTCGTCATTTTCATAGATGGAGGGGTACAGCCGGTCCTCCTCCAGGCCCACCACCTGAGTCAGGAATTCCCAGCTCCAGGCAATGGCCTCCCGCTTGAAGTAATCTCCAAAGGAAAAATTGCCCAGCATTTCAAAATAGGTGCCGTGCCGGGCCGTTTTCCCGATGTTTTCAATGTCTCCGGTGCGGATGCACTTTTGGCAGGTGCACACCCGTCGCCGGGGCGGCTCCACTTCGCCCTTAAAGTAGGGCTTCATAGGCGCCATGCCGGAATTGATCAGCAGCAGCGACGGGTCGTTCTGGGGAATCAGGGAAAAGCTGGGCAGGCGCAGGTGCCCTTTGCTCTCAAAAAAAGACAAAAACATCTCCCGGAGCTCATTGACGCCGTAAAATTTGTGGCTCATTGGACAATACCTCCATATTGTAATCAAATTCGGATCTCCCACCGCACGCTGCGGGCAGGCCGCAGCCTGCCTGCAGAAAAAAGATAAACCCCTCCCCTTGCTTAGGGGCGAGGCTGTGCACGCGGTACCACCCTAATTGCCGGGAAATCCGGCATCTTAGCCGCTCTGTAACGGGAGCGCCCGTCCCGGTCGTCCCGGGCCGCTTGGAAATGGCTGGCAGGGCTCCGACCGGGGGCTTACACCGTCCCCCCCCTCGCTATAGGCCTTCTCCCCTGCTTGGTTTCCGCATTGCATTTGGCAGATTTGTAGCTATTTTACCACATTTTTTGGGTTTGTCAATGCTGTTTTCCCCTGCATCAGCCGGCGCAGCGCTATGGCGCGTTCCGGATAATTGGTAATTACCGAATGCACGTCCCATGCCAACAGATATGTAAGGGAGCCGTGGCCATTGACCGTATAGGTATTAATTTGTATGCCGTGCTCCTTCAGATCCCGTATCACACTGGGCCGGAGGCGCAGATACAACGGATGATAGGCTTCAAACCCAAAATCCCGGATCACCCGTCCGGCGTGAGGCAGCTTATCCTTATTGAGAAGTCCGCAGGGCGCCGCCGGGGCAATTTCCTTAAGCCGCAGCAACGACTGGGCATGAAAGCTGGAAAACAGGACTCGGTCCTCCAGGCCGAACGCTTGTACCAAATTCCAGACCTTTTCCTCGATGCCGTTATAGTCAAACGTCTCCGTTTTCAGCTCAATGTTTGTTTTGAAATTCGTCGGCGCAATGAACTCCAAATACTCTTTCAACGCGGGAACCCGTTGGGGACGCACTTTCCCACGAAACGGGCCTGAGGCGTCCAGACGGCGCAGCTCCGCCCAGGTATAGTCCTTGACAAAGCCCGTGCCGTCGGTGGTCCGGTCCACCAGCTCATCGTGCATCACAACCACCTCTCCGTCCCGGGTAAGATGCACATCCAATTCCATTCCATCGGCCTGCGTTTCCACCGCCTTTTGAAAAGCCAGCATGGTATTTTCCGGATACCGGCTGCTGTAGCCTCTGTGACAAATGACTTCCGTCATAAGCGTCCCCACCTTTTGCAGTTATCCTCCCCATTTTACTGCAAGCGCTCGGGAAGCGCAACCGGAAAGTTCTGGGGTCACCTGGTCATATCGATGGACAAGACCTGCCCGGTGTACAAATCGATACAAATTTCATAGCTGTCGGCGAAGCCGTCTAGTTCCCCATCATAACGCAGACGCCAGCCCAGCCGGGTCACCTCATAGTAACGGTAGCCGGAAGGTTCTTCGATTTCCGCCGTCTCCGTTCGCTCCCCGCCGGAGGCTGCTCCGTCCTCCGGGGCCCGCTTCAGCCACGCAACCTGCTCCGGCTCCGGCAGGCACACCGAAAGGGAGGCCGTAACGGCATACTGCTCCACATCCTGGGCCAGGACGCCCAACCCTCTGCTATGGCTCTGGCCTGCGCCTCCGGCAGAGGCTCATCTCCGGGCTGATGATCGTCCAAAAGCGGAACGTAAAAACAATTGAGTCCTGAAATGCGCCGGTGCAGGGGTCAATGGTGATCCGACCTCCTCATAAGCACTGTACAGAATCTGCGCTTCGCCCCACAGCTCCACAGAAACCGGGCGGTCAAAGCAATACATCCAGCTTTGATCGTCGAATTTCTCCACGTAGCGGTACTCATATCCTTCGGCATAGGGAAGCGCGTCATAATACCCCTGCGCCGCCGCCAGAGCCGCCTCGTCGTCCATGGGCACGCCGTCTTCTCTGGCGGTATCAAATGCCGTTGCACCAATGAGATAACCGCTCTGCCCATCGAACTTGACCGAGCGCGGGTCGTCCCCTCCGGAGAAATTAACCACCACCTCTTCCCGGTTCCAGGACTGATTGGTCTGCCGCGTCACAGTCAGGCGGGACCGGTCCACATCCTCCTTGCCGACCAGCTCCAGAACCTCCACAGCTTGGGTCAAAAACCATTGGTCCGACCAAGCCTCCGGCCCATTTGTGCCGGTTTCCTCTTCCGGCTCATACAGCCCGGTGTCCGGGTCCACCGTATAGGTATTTTCCTCATGCACCTGGATCGGATCGCCGGTATACGGCTCCGCTTCGTCCGGCATACGCCAGCTTGTATATCCTGCCCAGACTCCCAGACTCAGCAGGGCCAGGGCAGCGGCCGCCGCCAGGGCGCGGTACACGCTACGCCGCTTGGGCCGGATCCGGCGTCGAAATCGCCTTACCATGCCCCGGGTCCCGGCATAGGGCAAATCCGGGGCCCAGCTCCTGCAAATCCCGGTCCGTCAGGACATCCCAAAACTCATTCATACGATTCCCTCCTGTCTCAAGCTTTCGGCCAGACGGTTCTTTCCCCGGCGGAGCCGCTCATACACCTGCTGCACCGGCAAATGCAGCTTGGCCGCAATATCCGCCGGCTTGACTCCGTACAAAATCGAAGGGTCAAAATTTCCCGATCCGGCTGCTTTGTATTTCGCAACAGGCGGCAGACGGCTCGAACCGTATCTCGTTGTGAAATGCATTCCCACAAGTCTCCGCCGGAGGCCTCCTCCGCCTCTTCCAAAGGGACGGTAGGCGCACGGCACAGCTTCCGCAGGCGGTCGATGGCTCTGGACTGTGCCTTGACTCGGAGGAGTCGTCTGAATCTCGCCCCGTTTGGGGTCAAACTGCCCGGCTGCCGCCACAGCTCCCAGAATACGTCGGAGATCCCCTCCTCCACATCCTCCCGCGTCCCGACGCCGGACAAAATCCCGGAGACAATGGTCCACAAAAGCCGGCCATAGTCCTCCATCAGCTCTTCATACACCCGTTGGTCCCGCCTGCGGAGGGCACGGGCCAAGGCCTCTCGCTCCATGGATCTCACTCTCTCCTTCTGAAAAGCGCTTTCATAAAACCATACGTACAGGATTTCCTTTTTTGGCGGCTCGCTTTCCCGCCCGATTTGATTTCTCCGCCCTGCTGCCCGCTGCCAGAGGGGGCAGCCCGTATTAGAAAAGCAAAATTCCGACGGCATGCAATTCCTTTTCGCATCCCACCGGAATTTCTCTTTTTGTCAATGGGTACCCCAGACCACCGATCTGCCATGGTCCCGCAGCCAACCGGCGGCTTGGTCCATATAGGGACAGATACTCCCGTCTCGCCGCCGGGCGCAGATGCCGATATGCACCACGCCAATGCCGCACTGGACCAAACGTTCCAATTTCTCCTGCATGCCCGAGTCCTGTTCCAGATCCGTGCCGCAGTGACTGCACCGCAGAAATGCCGCCAGCATCACGGCCTGACCTGCATACGCGGCAAACGACGCCTGTCTATCCGCAAACGCCTGCAGGCAGCTGACCCCTGCGCAGACCTCGTTGGCCTGCAGGCAAGCCAGAACGGCAAGTTTTTTCATGTCGCACCACCAGCCTCCACTTTGGCAGGATGATATAAAATCCGCAAAATACCCCCTTCATCACGGAAGACCTGCGCATCCACCTCGTACACCTTCCGGATCAGCTCCGGCGTCAAAACCCGCTCCGGGGGACCGGCCTGCACAACCTTGCCGTCTTTCATCACGTACAAAAATGTGCAATACATGGCAGCTATGTTCAGGTCGTGGATCGCCGCAATGATCGTCCGGTTTAATTTCTTCACAATATCCATGAGCTGCAATTGATATTTGATATCCAGATGATTGGTGGGCTCGTCCAGCACCAAACAGGGCGTCTGCTGCGCCAATGCCCGTGCCAGAATCACCCGCTGCTGCTCCCCACCGGAGAGACTGGAAAAGCTCCGGGTCCGGAATGACTCCATACCCACCGTCTCCAAGGCCTCGCGTACGATGTGATAATCCTGGGCGTTGTCTCGCTCCAGCGCCTTTTTATGGGGAGCCCGGCCCATCAACACCACATCTTGTACTGTAAAATCAAAATTATAAAAATTGTGCTGCGCCAGTACCGCCACACGCTTGGCCGACTCTCGAAACGAACAGGCTTCCAACGACCGGCCGTCCAAATATACGGCGCCGGCCGAGGGCTGCAAAAACCCGATAGATGCACTTGAGCAGCGTACTCTTTCCGCTGCCGTTGGGGCCGATGACCCCCACAAAATCCCCTGCGCCGGCCCGCAAGTCCACACCGCGAAGAATGTCCGCACCGCCCAGTCGAGCCTGTACGCCTTCGGCTGTGATTTCCATCTATTCTCCACCCCCAAAACCATACCGTTTCCGAGCCATGAGATAGATAAAACAGGGCGCGCCGATGACAGAGGTCAGAATCCCGATGGGCAGCTCCTGCCCCGGAATGACCGTGCGGCAGGCTACATCCGCCCAGATCAGGAAAATCGCGCCTACCAAAGCGGAGACGGGAAGCAGCCTCCTGTGGTCCGTACCGACCGCCATTCGCACCACATGCGGAATGACCAAGCCCACAAAGCCGATCATTCCGGCTGCATAGACCGAAAAGCCCACCATCGCAGCGGACACCAGCAGATACTGCTGCCTCTTCCTGTGCAGGTCGGTCCCCAGGGTAATGGAGGTTTCGTCTCCCAGCAGCATCAGGTTCAGTGTGCGAAACTGGGTTAAAAAATAGCAAACCCCAAGCCCAATCACCAGCGCCACCACTGCATCCTGTCCCCAGGTAGCGCCCCCCAGTGCGCCCATCAACCAGTAGGTCACCGTCTGCATACCTTCCCGATCGTGGGCAAAATAGACAATGAAGCTGGAAAACGCGCTGCAAACCGAGCTCAGGGGCCGTACCGGCCAGAAGCAACTTTACAGAGTTCGCCCGGCCGCCGATGTTGGCCAGGCCCACCACCGCCAGGGGAGATGGCAAACGCGCCTAAGAACGCCATCACGCCGACGAAGTTACTGCCCAAGGCGGAACCCACGCCTAACAAAATCGCCGCCGTAGCGCCCAGGGAGGCGCCGGAGGAAATCCCCAGAACATAGGGATCCGCCATGGGATTTTTCACGACGGCCTGCATCACCACGCCGCAGACCGACAGGCCCATGCCGATGGCCATCGCCAAAATCAGCCGCGGTAGGCGGATATACCATACAGCCCGGAACAAATTCCCACCTCCCCAGGCCGGATCACCTACGCCAAACAGCTGATGGGCAATGACATGGTACACATCCGCCATGGGGATGTCTGTGCTGCCGAAGGTCACCGCAGCCATGAGGGAGAAGACCAGAAGTCCCAGAAGCACCAAAATCAATCCGGCCGTAGCGGGAGCCCCCCGAAGGGGGCGTTCGCTACCGGCAAATTTTCGGAACATGGCTTACTGGTAAAGCGCGGGATACATTCCGGCGGCAAAGGTGCGGATCCCATCGATCGAACGGACTGTGGATGCATACATATCGCCGAGCATAATGGGGTACACCCGCTCATTTTTCACAGCGGACAAGTCTGCAAAGGCAGGGTCGTCCATCACCTTGGAAATCATCTCTGCTTCTACATCTTCCGTGCGCGCCATATACACCACAAAAAATCACATCGGGATCCAAATTCAGCAAATCCTCTTTTGCCCAGCTCGCCGGCGTCCGGATCAGCCAGCGTCCCGCCCAGCTGCGTCACCATGTCGCCGCCCAGCTGAGATGCGCCGTAATTGGAAATGCTGTCTCCCAGAAACTCAATGACAGAAACCCGGGGGAGATTCCTGCCCGGCGGTCTGTGCCAAAACACCGGCAATCTCGGACTTCATCTCATCGACCAACGCTTGGGCCTTGTCCTCCACACCGAAGATCTTGCCAATGTTCAGCAGGTCGGTATACTCATTTTCCAGCGTCCGGTCATGTCCGCCGGAGCGGGTGTTGGTGCTGATATAGGTATTGGTTCCGTTGGCAATCCACTCTGTCTGGTTGCCCAGATTTTTCTCGCTGAACAGAGAGCCCCAGGAGAAAATCAAATCCGGCTCCATCATGAGGACCGTCTCTTTATCCGGAGCAAAAACGTCCTCCTGATAGTTCATCCGAGACAAGCCCTCCTCCCATTCTTCCTTCACAGGATTGTCCAAACCATAGCAAGCCACCACACGGTCCTCCAGGCCCAGGGCAATCATCGTCTCAATGCAGCCCTGATACACACACAAAACCCTCTCCGGCGTCTTGTCATAAGTCGTGGTGATTTCATTGCCCTCATAATCGTAGGTGGTAATGGTCACCGGTTCATAGCTTTCCTCTGCAGGTTCTGTCTGCGGGTCCGAGGCCGCAGTCGACGGCTCTGTAGAGGGCTGCGTCTCTGGCACAGTAGGTTCCTGTTCTTGTGCAGCGCAGGCCCCCAGAGAGAATGCCAGTGCCAGAGTGAGCAGCAGGCATAGTGCGGATTTCATCGTTTTCATCATCTTTGCTCCTTTGTTTGTTATATTTCCCCGCCGAGCAGCTCCCTGGGCCAGAAAAAACCGCTTTCCAAAATCTCTTCTGGAAAGCGGTAATCTGAGTGTCAACACAAAGCAGCGCCAAAGCGTCCCTCAGGAATCCTTCAGACGCTGCCTTCTCAGATGAGCTACTTTCTGCGGAAGATACCTCACCATTCCCCCTGAGCAGGTTTCCTGACTTGCGGATCGCCGCCTGCCGCGCCTTCTCGTCCTATGGACAATGGCTATCTGCGGAAGACTCCCCGTTCACAGTGACCGGATCGTTCGGGATTTTCACCCGATTCCCTATTATCCCCGCCGCTCCAGCGGGGCACTCAGAAAGTAAATTGAATTTGCAAGCTTATTATAGCTGATTTGTCGCAAAATGCAAGTCCCATTTTCGGCAAATTGATGCGGTATTCATGGCTCCGGCAGGTCCAGCTTGGCCTTCTACCGGCGCGGGCCTGCCGAGGCCTTTCCGCTGCGCCGAATCCAGGCCATCAGCCCTACGGAGGCCAGAAGCAATGGGCAACAAATCAAAATCGCATACCTGCCCCAGGCCCGGCAAGCCAGTCCTCCCAACGCGGCGCCCAGGACAAACACCAAAATTACCACGTAGTACACCTTAGCCCGGTGTAAAAATCCCCGGTCCCGGGTTTTGCGCCAGCGGTACAGGCATTCCGTACCGCTGCGGAAATTGCCGATGCACATGGTGGTGGCATAGGCGTTGCCTTCAATTTTCCGAAAGCTCTCCACCTGCATGGCGCACACAAAGCTCACCAGGACATTGGCCAACAGATTCAGACCATATGGCAAAAACGCCACCAGCAGCAAAATGGCCGCCTCCAGCAGCACCACCGCCTGTCTCCAGTGGAATGCCAGATTCCGGCTGTGAAACCGGTTGTGCACCACTTCCGCCGCAAACACGCCGGCCGCAAAGGCAGCCACCGGCACAAAATGCTCCAACGCCATTTCCCACTGCCCCAGCGCCAGACTCTGGCCTACTAAAACCATATTGCCGGTCTGGGCATTGGCAAAAACCTGATCCCGAACGTTATAGGTATAAGCATCCTGAAAGCCGCCGGAGGCCGCCAGCAGGCAGCCTACCAGCATCGATTCGGAGGGTTGCTCCGGCGGTACCAGATGTTTCATCGCCTCTCAAAAATCCTTTCCCATGGAATTGTAGGTGGGAAGCAGCTTGGGACTCACTTTGCCGGTACAAATTCCCGCCTGCTCCAGCCTATGCTGAAAGGCCTCCACATGCTGCAGCGTGGGGCGTCCCAGCTCCACCGCAGCGGCCTGATTGCCTGCATTCCGGCCTGCGTCCCGGCCGAATACGATAATATCCAACAAGCTGTTCCCCATCAGGCGGTTCCGCCCGTGAATACCTCCCACTGCCTCTCCCGCCACAAACAGATTGGGAACCTCCGGCGTTTGGCAGTCCGGCGCAATGTCCAGGCCGCCGTTTTGATAATGCAGCGTGGGATAGACCAAAATGGGGGGTTTTTCGGATGTCGATGCCGTACTTGCCGAACATACGCAGCATAGCGGGAATCCGGCGTTCAATGGTACCGGCCCCGTGTCTCATTTCAATCATAGGCGTATCCAGCCAGACGCCCTGGCCGTCTGCCGTTCCGACACCCCGGTTCCGGCCCCGGCACTCCCGGATGATGGAGGCGGCAGACACATCCCTGGTCTCCAGAGGATGCATAAAGGCTTCTCCCTCTCGGTTGATCAGCATCGCCCCAGAGACCGCACCTTCTCTGTGACCAGCGCGCCGAAGATCTGCTGAGGAAAAGCCGCTCCCGTCGGGTGGTATTGCAGCGTATCCGGGTACAGGAGCTTCGCCCCCGCCCGATAGCCTAAGACCAGTCCGTCCGCCGTTGCTCCGTAGTGATTGGAGGTGGGAAACCCTTGATAATGCATCCGGCCTGCGCCCCCAGTGGCCAAAATCACCGTCTTGGCCGGGCTACCAAAATCTCCCGGGTCTCCATGTTCATCAAAACTGCACCGGAGGCCCGGCCGGCTTCATCCAGAATCAGCTCAATGGCAGCCGTAAAGTCCAGCACCCGAATGGGGCGGTTGAGCACCTCGTCCCGCAGCGTCCGCATAATCTCCGCACCGGAATAATCCTTCGCCGCATGCATCCGTTTCCGAGAGGTGCCGCCGCCGTGGGTGGTCACCATGGTTCCGTCGGGCGCCTTGTCAAATTCCACTCCTAAATCATTGAGCCACGCAATGGCTGCAGGCGCTTCCGTCACCAGCTGGTACAGCAGCTCCTTTTGGCGGCAAAATGACCGCCGCCGTAGGCATCCAGAAAATGAATGGCCGGAGAATCGTTGGGCTTGTCGGCCGCTTGGATGCCGCCCTCGGCCATCATGGTATTGGCGTCGCCGACCCGGAGCTTGGTCACAAGCAAGACAGACGCACCGGTGTTTTGCGCTTCCAGGGCGGCTGCACAGCCCGCGCCGCCGCCGCCGATGACGAGAACATCCGCAGCCAAATCCGTCCGGCTCAGGTTCACCTCCTCGTCCAGAACCCGGGGCCGGGATTGCAGCAGCTCCGCCAGCTCCAGCGGGACCGGGTCTTGGGCATTCGGACCCACCTGCAGGCGGGTAAACTGCTCCTCCTTATAATCCGGGTGAAAGGCTTTCAGGAGGGCATCCTTTTCCTCTGCCGTCATGCGGCGGGGTTCTGTGGCCAGGTTCTTCGCGCGGTTCGCTTCCACCCTGGCAATGGATTCCAGCATTTCCGGTGTGTACATGAATCTCCCTCCTCATTTCTCAATGTCCCGACGGTTGTACAGCTCCTGCATCTCCTCCAGGGGCTTGTCCATCAGGGCCTCAGCAGGTCTGGAAGGAACCGTTTTCAATTTCCTGCACCCGTTGCTCCAAATGACGGGACTTGGGCGCCAGATATTTGCCGTTGATGCGCCGGGCCAACATCGCCACCTGGGGATGGGAAATTCCCGCCGGGCACCGGGCCGAGCAGACGCCGCACATGACGCAGTCGAAAGATTCCTCTGCACAGGCGGAGAAATCCCCCCCGCTGAGCGTAGGCAATATACTGCATCACATTCAGCTCCTGGGTGCAGCTTTTGGTGCAGGCGTTGCAGCCGATGCAGGCGTAAATTTCCGGGTACAGCTGCATCATCACCTGCTGGCTCACAGGAACCGTCTGCATATCGTACACCTGCTTCACCAGGGGGAAGAACGGCAGGGTCGCCACATACATCCCCTCCTCCACCTGGGTTTGGCAGGCCAAACAGGCTTTCAGCTCCTGCTTTCCTTGAATCCGATACAAGGTGGCGCAGGCGCCGCAAAAGCCGTTCCGGCAGCCGCAGCCCCGAACCAGCTGATAGCCTGCATACTCCATGGCCCGCATAATGGTCAGAGATGCCGGAACCTGATACGGTTTTCCAAAAAAGTAAACATGAATCATTTCTTCCATATGAGCGCCTCCCTCAATATTCGTCCGGCAGCTGGTCCAGCTGGTCGCAACGAAATACCGGTCCATCCTTACAGACGTACTGGTCTCCGATGTTGCACCGGCCGCATTTTCCAATGCCGCATTTCATCCGCAGCTCCATGGTGGTATACACCTGCGTCTTTTGAAAACCCAGCTCCTGCAGCGCCGCCAAGGTAAATTTGATCATAATGGGGGGGCCGCAGATGACGGCCGTCTTCCCGGTAGAAGCCCAGCTCCCTGACAAAATCGGGCACAAAGCCCCATGACCTTCCCAGCCCGCTTGCTCCCGGTCGATGGTCAGGTGAACGCCGAAGACCCGCCTCTTTGCTCCACTCCCGGACGATTTCCTCAAGAGTCCACCAGGTCCTCCCGGGAGCGGGCGCCGTAGACAATATCCACCTGCCCGTACCGGTCCCGCCGGTCCCGGACATAATGGATGACCGAACGCAAAGGCGCCAGGCCGATGCCGCCGGCAATGAACAGCAAATCCCGCCCCAGAAAATCCGACTCCACCGGGAAGCCGTTACCATACGGTCCTCGGAGGGTAATCTGTTGGCCGGGTTCCATCCCGTGCAGCCAATCGGTCACACAGCCGCATTTTTTAATGGAAAACTCCAGATAGTCCCGGTTCGTGGTCGAGGAGGTGATGGAAAACAGAGCCTCCCCGACCCCCGGCATGGACAACATCGCGCACTGGCCGGGAACGTGGACAAAGGGCTTCTTTCCATCCAGGCCCACCACCCGGAAGGTTTTCACATCCGGCGTGTCCACCCGGATGTCCGTCACAACCGCTACCATAGGAATCAACGGCTCAGAATTCATCGCGCTCACCTCCCAGGTTTTTCATGACTTTGACAATATTCATATGCACCGGGCACTGCTGCAGGCACCGGCCGCAGCCAACGCAGCCAAAGATTCCCTCCTGGTTGACCGGAAAGTACTGCAGCTTGTGCATAAAACGCTGCCGGAACCGCTCCTTCTGCGTGGGACGGGGCTGACCGGCGGACATGAGGGTAAAATCGGAGTACATACAACTATCCCAGCACCGGTACCGGCAGACCTCCCGTCCGTTGTCAAATTCTTTGATGTCGTAACACTGGCAGGTGGGACAGACATAGGTGCAGGTGCCGCAGCCCAGACAGCTCTCTGCCAAGGCCTCCCATTGGGGCCGGTGAAACAGCTCCAGCATGTTTCTCGCCGGCCGAAGCCTTGCGTGGTCAGATCCGCCAGAGGCAGACGGTCCAGAACGGCACGGAGGGCAGCCTGAGCCGCTTCCACCTCCCCCGGCTCGCGCTCTTCCAGGGACAGCCGACTCAAAAGGCGCTCTCCTTTTTCCGTATTGGGCCGGAAATACAGGTAATCTCCTGCCTCCCAGGCCGTCACGTCACCGGCCGGGTCTGCCGCATCTATGCCGAAGGTCCGGCAAAAGCAGGTCTCCTCCGGCTCCCGGCACGCCAATGACACCACCGTGCCATGCTCCCGCCGGTCCTTGTAAAAGCTATCCTCCGGCTCTGCCAGAAACACCCGGTCCAAAATTTCAAGGCCCGGCAATCGCAGGCCCGGACGCCAAACACCACAAAAGGCTCCCGGCGCACCCGCGCCTCCAGAACCTCCAGCTCTTTGCCGGAGACTCGAAAACGCACCAAGTCCTCCACCTGTGGAAAAAACAGATCCTTGGGCCCCCGCCGGGTATTGCCGGTCAGCACCGGCTTGCGTCCCGGCTCCCACCGGGAAAACCGACTGTGCCCGCCGCCGTCATCCAGGGGGCAGTACACGGCCGCCTGGGCGGCAAGCTGCTCCAGCAGCTCCGGCAGACGGGATATGGCAATCCGTTTCATCGTACGCCTCCTCTCCACTGAGCGCCCGGCTCAGCGTCTTCATAGCGAAAATCCGTCATAGGCGATTTACTCTCGCAATCTGCACCGGCCTGGTAAGGACCATACAGCTCATTGATATCTGAAATCAGCTTCCGATTCAGCAAGTGCAGGGGAATGTGCTGGGGGCAAACCCGGCTGCATTCCCCGCAGTCGGTGCAGCGTCCGGCCACATGGAAGGCCCGGATGATGTGAAACAGGTTCTCCTCAAAGCTGTTGGCCGCCGCCTTATTCTCCACTCCGGAGGCGGGATTGTCAAAGACGCATTTCTCGCAGGAGCAAGCCGGACAGACATTCCGGCAGGCGTTGCATCGAATGCAGCGGGACAGCTCTCCCCGCCAAAAGGCAAAGCGCTCCTCCGGGGTCATCGCCTCCAGGCGGCGTACGCCGTCAAAACGACTGTCGTCCCCGTCTTGGCCGTCTTCGCCCAAGAGCTCGTCATAGCAGGCCGTCTTCTTGGTTTTACAGGTCCGGCACCGCTCCAGCAAAACATCCCGGCGGGACAACCGCTTTTCTCCGTAAAGCGTGCCCACCACCAGCTCTTCGCCTTCCTCCCGGACAGAGTAAGGCGCCTTGGCCTGGGCCTTGATTTTCTCCATGTCGCACATCCCGCTACACGAGACCGCCACGACATGCACCCGCTCTCGATGGATCCGGTGCTCTTTCAGAAGCTGCTGAAACGAGTAGGTATCGCAGGGCTTTAAAAAGGCTGCAATTTTCCCGGGTTTCCGGCTCTCGGCGATGAGGTATTTCGACAAATTGGGAGCGGAGAAGGCGGACCAAACGAAGTCCCTGCTCCACCTCCTCCGCCGTTTCAAATACGGCGGGCGTCAGATCGTAGAAAAACGTTCCGGCCTTCCAGCCCAGGACCCGGTCCACGCTTCCGGTTCTGAGCAGCTCCACAGCCTTGGCCTTTACTTCTCCTTGCATCGCAGGTCCTCCAATCTCCGATTTTCCCCCAAAGCACGGACGGTTTCCGTGAATTCCTGCATCGTAGCGGCAAACTTGGCCCCTTCCGCAGCGGAAACCCACTCGACTCTCGTTCGCTCCCGCTCAATGCCCAGGTAATCCAGAAGAGAAAACAACAGGGTCATGCGCCGGCGGGCGTAATAATTGCCGGTCGTGTAATGGCAGTCCCCCGGATGGCAGCCGCAGAGGATGACGCCATCCGCCCCCCTCTGAAAGGCCCGCAGAATGAACGTGGGATTCAAACGGCAGGAGCAGGGAATCCGGATGATCTTTACGTTGGCCGGATATTGCAGCCGGTTGGTGCCAGACAGGTCCGCCCCGGCGTATGAGCACCAGTTGCAGCAAAAGGCCACAATGGTGGGCTGAAATGTTTCATTTACTTGCATATGGCATCCACCTCCGCCATAATTTGCCGGTTGGAAAAGCCCTGCAGGTCCATGGCCCCCGAGGGGCAGGCCACCGTGCAGGCGCCGCAGCCCTGACACACCGCCGGATTCACCTGGGCCACCCGGCGCAGCAGCGTCGTCCGATTGGGGCCCCGGAATTCCTTTTTTCCACGTATGTAATCGCTCCGTAGGGGCAGACCTTCTCACAGGAAGAGCAGCCGTTGCACATCAGCTCGTCCGGCCGGGCCACACAGGGATTGCAGGTCAAATGGTCCTTGGCCAGCAAGCCGATGACCTTCGCTGCGGCAGCGCCCGCCTGGGCCACCGTCTCCGGAATGTCCTTCGGTCCCTGACAGGCGCCGGAAAGGAAAATCCCCGCCGTCGGGCTCTCCACCGGCCGGAGCTTGGGGTGCGCTTCGGTGAAGAAATCGTTGGTATCCATGGAAGCCGTCAGCATTGTGGCCAAAGGCCGGGCCGTCCGGTCCGGCTCCATGGCGGCAGCCAGGATCACCATATCCGCCTCCAGGTGCAGCTGCCGGTTTTCCAGCAAATCCGAAGCCTGGACCCAAAGCTTTCCATTTTGGGGCACGACCTTGCCCACCTGCCCCTTGATGTAATGTACGCCGTACTCCTCCACCGCCCGGCGGTAAAACTCATCAAAGTTTTTACCCGGGGTCCGGACATCGATGTAAAACACGTACACCTCCGTATCCGGGTATTTCTCCCGGCAGAGCATGGCGTGCTTCGCCGTGTACATGCAGCAGATCTTGGAGCAATAGGACTTCCCTCTGCCGTCTCCGTCGCACCGGGATCCCACGCATTGGACAAACACCAGGGTGTGGGGATGCTTGCCGTCGGAGGGCCGCAGAAGTGTCCCGCCGGTGGGGCCGGCAGCGTTCATCAGCCGCTCAAATTCCAAGGAAGTCACCACATCGGGACTGTGTTGATATGCATACTCGCCGTATGCATCCACGGAAATGGGTTGAAAACCGGTGGCCGCTACGATGGCGCCGTACCGACGCTCCTCCAGCCGGTCGGTCTGCTTGTAGTCAATGGCGCCGGCTGTGCAAACCTTGGCGCAGACGCCGCACTTGCCGGTTTTCAGCATGGTGCAATAGTCGGCATCAATGGTTGCAATCTTGGGAACCGCCTGGGCAAAGGGGATATAGATGGCGCGGCGGTTGTCCAGCCCCAGATTAAAGGCGTTGGGCACCTTCTTCTGGGGGCATTTCTCGGTACACAGGCCGCAGCCGGTACACTTGGTCTCATCCACATACCTGGCCTTGTGCCGGATGGTCACCGAGAAATTTCCCACAAAGCCGTGTACGGCTTCCACTTGAGAATAGGCAAAAATATGGATTTTTTCATGCTGGGCCGCCTCCACCATTTTGGGTGTCAAAATGCAGGCCGCACAGTCCAGGGTGGGAAAGGTCTTGTCGATCTGGGCCATTTTACCGCCGATGGTCGGTTCCTTCTCCACCAAATCCACCTCAAAACCGGCCTCTGCAATATCCAACGCCGTTTGAATTCCGGCAATGCCGCCGCCGATGACCAGAGCCCGCTTGGTCACCGGGCTCTGCCCTGCGGTTAACGGGGCGTTCAAATGCACCTTGGCAATCGCCGCCCGGCCCAGTATGACGGCCTTTTTGGTCGCTTCTTCCCGATCTTTGTGAATCCAGGAGCACTGCTCCCGAATATTGGCAATCTCCACCAGATAGGGATTTAATCCCGCCCGGGCAGCCGCCTTGCGGAACGTGGCTTCATGCATCCGCGGCGAGCAGGAGCAGATCACCACGCCGGTCAGCCGGTGATCGGAAATGGCCTGGATCATAAGATTCTGCCCCGCTTCGGAGCACATGTATTGATAGTCTGCGGCATAGACCACTCCCGGCTCCTTGGCCAGAGTCTGGGCCACCGCCGCCACATCGACGGTGGCGGCGATATTCGAGCCGCACCAGCAGACAAACACGCCGATTCTCTGCACGTCTCATCCCCCTCACTTTCCGTATTTTCGCAGGGCGCTGACCAGAGCCTGCTGCGGCATTTCTTCATCCAGCAAAGCCGGAAGCTGATCCGGCAGCAAATGGTTTTTCCCCGCCTGACGGATGACCAGCAGCCGGGCCGCCTCCACCAACCGGGCAGGCTCCACACTCCGGGGACACCGCTCCAGACAAGCCATGCAAGACAGGCAGTTCCAGATTGCCCGGGACTCCATCAGCTCTTCCACCGCGCCCCTGCTCCATCATTGCTACAAACTGGTGGGGGTGAATATCCATTTCCTCATAGGCCGGGCAGACGGCGGAGCATTTTCCGCAGCGCATACACTTCCTGGGGTTCACCCCAGTCATGCGGCCGACCTCCTGTACCACATCGATATTCTTCATCTTACCCCTCCTCCGTCAGACCCAGCGCCTCCGCCAGCAGCTGGGTAAAGTACACGGTGGGAACACCGGCGGCATGTTGCATCAAATTGTACTTGCAGAGCGGACAAGCTGTAACCAGCAGCTCCGCACCCTGGGCCTCGGCATTGTCCACAACTGCCTGCGCCCGGGCCGCTGCCAGAGGCCGGTTCTCCAGCGTGACGTACCCGCCGCAGCACTCGTTGCGCATGGCAAACGGAACCGGCTCCGCCCCCAGGGCCCGGAGAAAGTCCTCCAGAATCCTGGGATCCTCGGGATCGTCCAGCTTCATGTCCTTCCCGGGCCGAAGCAGCAGGCAGCCGTAATAGGCCCCGATCCTCCTGCCGGTCAGAGGACGGGTCACCGCCTGCTTCAGCCTTTCAAATCCAACGGTGTCTCGCAGCAGCTCCAAAAAATGGAGCACCCTAGTCTGTCCCTCATAGGGCCGGGGCAGCGCCAAATAACCGTTGGCCCGGGTCCGAAACGTTTCGTCCCGCTTCAGGTCTTCATTGGTCCTTTTCAGCACATGGTGGCAGGCAGAACAGACCGTTACCAACGTCCCGGTCCGCTCCCCGGCCTCTGCCAGAGCCCGGACTGCGGAAAGACGGGTTGCAATTTCGTCCGTCGCCATGGGGTACACGCCGCCGCAGCACTGCCACTGGGGCAGCTCCGCCAGCGTGATCCCCAAGGCCTCCGCCGACACCCGGGCGCAACGGTCCAGGTCAGCCGCCTGATTCTTTAACGTGCAGCCTGGATAATAGTTTAGTACCATGGTATCGTTCCCTTCCCATCCTCGGTATCCATATCAGTATTTTTTTACCGACTTTCGGCTTCATTGTAACAAATATTTCACCCAACCGCAACCCCTTTTCGTCATTTTTCTAAACTCCACAAAAATGCAAATTCAACATGCTGAAATTCTGTTCATCATCGCCGTATGACCTGCCAACTCCTGCCATACGAAAGGACCCGCTGCAGAATTTTGCACCCTGCAACGGACCCTTTGTGATATGGAAACAGAGCTACCCACGCAAATTTTCACGCGTTCTGTCCAACCGGCGGCATGAGAAAAAGCCCGGTTGCAATCTCTCGCCGGAAAGCTATAATATGAAGTAAAACCACACCAGGAGGGAAAGCGGCATGCGCATTTTAGTCGCAGAGGATGAACGGGATTTCAACCGTCTGATTTGCAAGACCTTAGAGCGCGCAGGCTACAGCGTGGACGCCTGCTTTGACGGCGAGGAGGCGCTCGATTATACGGCAGGCGCAGAATACGATTGCATTTTGCTGGATATTATGATGCCCAAGCAGGACGGCCACGCTGTGCTGCAGGCCCTGCGGGCTCAGGGCAGCGCCACGCCAATCATTTTCCTGACCGCGCGGGACAGCATTCACGACCGCATCGAAGGTCTGGATATGGGGGCGGACGATTACCTGGTCAAGCCCTTTGACTTTGACGAGCTGCTTGCGCGCATTCGCGCGGCCATTCGCAAATACGGCAGCCAAAAGACCAGCATCTTCACCCTTGCCGATTTGACAATGGATACCGGCAGCCACACGGTCACACGGGGCGGGCAGGCCATTCCGCTTTCGGCTAAGGAGTACGCAATTTTGGAGTACATGCTCCGGCACAAGGGCACGGTTCTTTCCCGTACGCAGCTGGAGGACCATATTTGGAATTACGATTACGCAGGAGGTTCCAACGTAGTGGACGTCTATATCACCTACCTGCGCAAAAAGATTGACAACGGGTTTGCGCGTAAGCTGCTGCACACCGTGCGCGGCGCGGGCTGGGTTTTGAAGGAGGACACGTGAAACGGCTTTCGGTAAAACAGAAACTGACCTTGTGGATTACCTTGCTCATGCTGCTGTTTGTGGCACTGGTATTCGGCTTTTTGGTCGCCGTGAGCAGCTCGGTGGTCACGGAAAACACCTATGACCAACTGAATCTCGTTTTGCGCGGCAACTTACCTGAAATCTCCCGGGACCAGGGCAAATTGACCTTTGGGGCGGGCTTCTCCTTTGTTCACAACGGCGTGTACACGCTGGTGTACAGTCCGAGCGGGGCGCTGCTCGCCGGCCAGCCGCCGCTGGCTCTTTCCCAAGAGCCGGCGTTTGAAAGCGGCGTTGCCCGCCCGGTGGAAACGGAAGACGGGATTTATTATGTCCTCGACTACTGGCTGCCGTTTGGTTGGGACGACGGCGTATGGGTACGGGGCGTGATCCAAGCCCCCGACGTGGCCGACGTTATGGATGACATGATCGGAATTGCGCTGCTGCTTCTGCCCCTGCTGGTGGTGTTCGGCGCCTTGGGCGCGTACCTGCTTGCGCGCTCCACCTTCCGGCCCATCGACGACATCATCCGCGCCGCAGACGCGATTGGCGAGGGGCGCGATTTGTCCCGCCGCCTTGGGCTTCCTCCCGGACGGGATGAAATCAGCCGCTTAGGGCAGGCGTTCGACCGCATGTTCCAGCGGCTGGAAACCTCGTTTGAATCGGAAAAGCAGTTCACCGCAGATGCCTCCCATGAGCTGCGCACGCCGGTGGCAGTCATTCTGGCTCAATGCAATGAGGCGCAGCGGTACGCGCAGACGCCTCAGCAATATGACCAAGCGCTCCAAGTCATCGACCGGCAAGCAAAAAAAATGTCGGCGCTCATTCAACAGCTTTTGCAGATGACCCGCTTGGAGCAGGGCACCCAACGCGCAAATTTCGAGGAGGCCGATTTAAGCGAATTGGTGGAAATCCAGTGCGCGGAGCAGCCCGCTCTGCCCCACAGAATCACGATGCAGACCGATGTGCAGCCGGACGTGACCGCCTGGTTCGACGTGACGCTGATGAGCCGCCTGCTGCAAAACCTCATCAGCAACGCAGGGCGGTACAGCCGCCCGGGCGGGCACATTTGGGTGACGCTACGCCGTGAGGATGGGGAAATTATGCTTTCCGTGCGGGACGACGGCATCGGCATCCCGGAGCGGCAGCTAGATCAGATATGGCAGCGGTTCTATCAGGTAGACCCCGCCCGTGGGGACGGACGGGGCGCCGGCCTCGGGCTCACAATGGTGCGTCAAATTGCCCGGCTCCACGGCGGTACCGTCACAGTCCAGAGCGCCGAGGGGGTGGGGAGCTGCTTTACTCTGCGATTTCCCATGAATCCGGCGGAGAAAAAAGAATAAAATTTTTGAGATTTTAATGAGATTCTAATGTTGGCCTGGTATGCTGTACATGAACTCAAACGAAAGGTGTGAACGGTATGAAAAAAGTTTTTGAGCATCACAGCAGCCATGGCGTTGGTGGCCGCGCTTTCCGGTTGCAGACAGTCCGGCGCAGACGGGAAAATTCAGGATTACATCAGCGCGGAGGAGGCGAAAAGCGCCGCATTATCCGCCTCCCAAGTAGACAGCGCAGGAGCTGCGTTCTCGGCCGCAGAACTGGGAGAGAAAACGGAATTCCATATTATGAAGTGGCCTTCACGGCAGACGGTTTGGAATACCGCTACGCCATCGACGCGCAAACCGGCACCGTGATCGAATCGAGCAGCAGCGGAGCCGTTGCGCCAAGCACGGACGATCCATCAGACGGGGCCGTTGCGACGCAGGGCGCAGACCAGGCGGTTGACGAGGCCATGGCCAAACAGATTGCCCTCGCCCATGCAGGCGTGCAGGAGAGCGACACCGCATTCCTCTGGGTCGAAGCCGATTATGAGGACGGCGTGCCGGTCTATGACGTGGAGTTTTATGTCGCGTCGACCCACTCGGAATACGACTATGAAATCGACGCCGCAACCGGGGAAATTCGCAGCTTCGACTATGACGCGGAAAACTACAACGCCGGGCAGGACACCGGCGGCACAGACGCCAAGAGTGAGGATGAGATTCGTCAGATTGCCCTGGACAAGGTGCCCGGCGCAACCGACAAGGACATCCGCTTACAGCTCGACCGGGACGACGGTAAGCTGCTTTATGAGGGCAAAATTGTCTACCAGGGTATGGAGTACGAATTCGAGATTGACGCTTACAGCGGCGCCATTCTGGAGTGGGATGCCGATTCCATCTTCGACTGACAAAGCCATATGTAAGGAACCAAAACCCGCCTTGAGCCTTGACCCCCAGGGCAGTGCAAAACAGGAACACCTCCTCCCTGGGGGCCTTATAGAATTATGAACGGTAAGCTGCCGCAGATGGTAAAATCTGCAGTGTGATCAAGATGACTTATTACCTCCGGCTTTTTACTCTTCTTTCCACCGTTATATGGTAATCAAGGCGGTAGCCCCGTGACCCGGCTACCGCCTGAAATCCATGTTGCGCCATTGGCCCTGCAAATAGAGCCGACACCAAATAGGGATTAACCCAAATCCACCAGAGAAATGCCGTAAGTCATGGTACCTGTGTAGGTTACACCCTTTTTGATGGAGGAGGACCCGGAGAGAACCGGGCGGACCGTGAAGGAAACCGCACCGTTTTCCGTGAAGGAGGCCAGCTCTACCCCGTTGACCTGGTCCTTGCCGCCGGTGGTTTCAATGATGGAGCCGTCTTCCATGACAAACTGGTACCGCAGGGAGGCATTTTTCCCGTCGGCAGTCTTCCCCTCCAGAACCATCTGATTCCGGTACGCATCGGTGCCGGCAATGGTGACGGAGACCTTCTGCCCATCCAGCCAGGCCACATCTTCCGCAGAAATGGAAACCTGAGCGCCTTCCTCCGTGATGGTAACTGCGTCGGGGATGACCACCGTGTAGGTGGGGTCGTTCCGATATGTAAAGGTAAACGCAGTGGACAAAGTGCCCTCCCCGTCCTGGTTCGTGCCGGCAGCCCAGGCGGGAACGGCGGCGGCGCTCAGGCACAGGCCCAAAGCCAGTACCCCGGCAGCAGTACGTTTTACAAAGTTTTGCATGTTTGTATTCCTCCTAAGAATTTGTTATGATATATATCTCGCCGTTAGGCGTTGTTTTACCGGACTGTCAGCGCCGTTTTTACCGAAGCGCCGTTTCCGGCGGTTTGCGTCTCCGGATCGTAGGTTTCCATTTTGATATACAGAGCGTATTCCCCTGCCTCCAGTCCCCGGCTCAGCGTCACTTCTTGAATCGCCTTTCCCGGCTGAACGTAATCAGAGGTATACAGCGGTTCCGTCTCCTCATCCAAATACAGGAGAACACGAAATAACAGTCATTTTCTTCCGGGTTATACAAGGTCAAGGATACCCGCTCTTCCCCGCCGGAAAGAGCAGGGGGCCATAGCCGGGAATCCGGATGCCCTCCTGATCCGGCGGCGCCTGCGGCCCCCTCCCAGGATACCGCATCGGCATCCAAAACGATCCCGCCTTTCTCCCGTTCGGGTGCCTCCTGCTCCCAGGGCCGAAGCAACCCCAGCAGGAAAACCAGTCCCACCACCGGGATACAGACCAGCTTCCAGATTCGCCTGCGGTGCATTTTTCTCACATCCTTCTCATTTACGCCCTCAGTATACAGGCCATGGGTAAAACCGGCTATCGGGATTTGGTAAAAAGTGGAGAAAATTCTTTCGCCGCTTTCCACCGGAAGGGGCAAATTCAGAGCAATGGGGCGCAAAAAACGCCACATTTTGGCCTTCATAACCAGGCAAAATGTAGCGTTTTTCCTTGTAAAAATCGGCGTAAACAGAGCCAAGCAAGGCAGTCCCACGCAATAGCACACCCGTTCCACGAATTACGTTTCAAAGAGAAAACAGGTTACTTCGTACTTCTGCTTTCCGATCCAAATGTCTTTGCGTGCAATTTCTTTTCCGCCCATATGAACATAGTACCCGCAAGTAGAATTGGTGCTGAGACACCACAAGTAAAATGGAGCTGCACCGCATTCTTTTTTTATATAGTCCATGATGGTTCGGCCGTATCCATGTCCGTGATACGACTTTCGTAGATACAGGCCTTGGACTTCATAAGGAGCATACTCCTCCCGCGCCGGGGATATATCAAAAAAGCCGACGATTTGAGAACCGTCCAGAACAACATACTGGTACCGGCCGGTTTGTAAATATAGCCCTTCAAATCGCTCCATATTTTGGGCTTCATTCATAGCTTCCAGATATTCGTCTGAAATCAGCCCGGAATACGTTTCTTGCCAGCAATGGTAATGGCACGCGCCGATGCTTCGGGCATCTTCTCGTCTTGCTTTTCGAATGCGCAACATCCACTGCATTCCACACCCCCGTTTCCCATCCGGTTCCTTTTTCCGGCCGAAAATCATGCCGGTTCTGAATTATATAAAAAAACTCTCTTTTGAGCAAAAGTAGACAGGCCTAGAAAAATGGCTGGATTACTGGGGCTGTAAATATGAAAAAAGGTCAAAATTTGAGTTCCAAATTTTGACCTCTGTCCATATGGTACGCCAGAAGGGACTCGAACCCCCCGACCTACTGATTCGTAGTCAGTCACTCTATCCAACTGAGCTACTGGCGCATACACCTCACAGGCGCTTAAGTATCATAGCACAACCGGTCCAAAAAAGCAAGCTTTTTTTTCGTGTTCCGGGAAATTCTTCCGAGGCCGACCAAACGGTATTTACAGGTCCGTTTGGGTGTGATATGATAATTCAAAAACCTGCGGATGCAGGCCATGGAACGGGCTGAGATGTCCACGAGTCGGTCGCTGTAATGCTCCCGCGAGGAGATAAGTCAGGCTATGGTCTTGGGCGCTGCTGCCGGAACCGGCGGCGCCTCATGTATCCGTGCCCGTTTGGGGCACGGATTTTTTGGAGGTTATGATGAATCGTGGGAAGCTGGCCGGGCGGCTGTATTTATCCACCATGGGGAAAGATAGCCAGGAAATGGCGGAAAAGCTGGGTTTGGGACTGGAGATTGCGGAATTTTGCACGGCGGTAAATCTGGAACGTGACACGGCGCTTTACCGGGATGCCGTCTTAAAAAAGCAGATGCGGTTGGACCGGTTTTGGTTTCATGCCCCCTTTGCGGAGCTGTCGCCTGCCGCTGTGGACCCCAGAGTCGGGAAGTGACGGCGTTGCGATACCGTCAGGCGATTCAAATGGCAACCGGTTTGGGCATCCACAGGCTGGTCATACACAGCGGCTTTATCCCCAGGTCTACTTTCCGGAATGGTTTGTGCCCCAATCTGTGTTATTTTGGCAGACATTTTTGGCAAAAGCACCGGAAAATATTACCATTGCCCTGGAGAATGTCATGGATCCGGGACCCGAAATGTTGGTGGAGATCGTGCGGCAAGTCAACGACCCCGGCTCGGCCTGTGTTTGGACGTGGGGCATGCCAACTGCCGGATTTCCGAAACGCCCCCGCTGCACTGGATCGAACCGATGCTCCCCTTTCTATACCACGTCCATCTTCACAACAACGCCGGGGATATGGATTTGCATGCCGAGCTGGGCAGCGGCACCGTACCCATGGAGACGATCCTGGATATTCTACTGGCGCGCCGCCCGGAGGCGACCTTTACAATCGAAAACCAAATTTGCAGCCCGTCGCTGGTATGGCTGTGGGAACGAGGCTATTTGCCCAATCCGATCGGCCGGTAGGCAGTTACATAAATAACTGATATAAACTTAATACTTTATACTACAAGGGAGGACGCACGATGACTCTGGAACAGTTGCAAGAAATTTTGGCGCGTGTTACGCCGGCGGACCGGGAGGTCATGGACCGGGCCAAAAAACGTCAGGCCGAGCTGGCCAAGCCGCCTGGAAGTCTGGGAAAGCTGGAGGAAATGTCCATTCGCCTGGCAGGAATCACCGGCCGGGTGTGTCATCAGATAGAAGCCTGCCGCATTTTGGTGTTTGCAGCAGATAACGGTGTAATTGCCGAGGGCGTTTCCTCCTCCCCGGAGTCGGTGACGCTCAGTCAAGCGGTGAACATGACGCGCCACATCACCGGCATGTCCGCTCTTGCAAAATACTTTGGGGATTCCGTAGTGGTGGCTGATGTGGGCATCAACGCGGATGTATCGTGTCCGTCTGTTTTAAACCGAAAAATTCGGTATTCCACCAGAAATCTGGCCAAAGAGCCGGCTCTTACCTGCCAGGAGGTGCTGGACGCTATGGCCGTGGGCCTGGAGCTGGCAGGCCGGGCCGGGGAAGAAGGCGTCCAGGCCATCGGCGTTGGAGAAATGGGCATCGGCAACACCACAACTTCCTCGGCGGTCCTGGCCGCACTCACCGGCGCTCCTGTGGAACAGGTGACGGGCCGGGGCGGCGGGCTGACGGATCAGGGCTTCGCCACAAAAAAACGCGTGATCCAAGAGGCGTTACGTCGGCATCAGCCAAATCCCGGCGATCCACTGGACGTTTTGCGTAAGGTGGGCGGTCTGGATTTGGCGGCTATGACCGGGGCCTTTTTGGGCTGCGCGTTGCACCACATCCCCGGGGTCGTAGACGGCTTCATCTCCATTGTAGCCGCCTTATGCGCTTGCCGCCTCTGCCCACACGTACGGGATTATCTGTTCCTGTCCCATGCATCTTACGAGGTGGGATACCGGTTGGCGGTTCGAGAGCTGGACCTGGAGCCCTGCTTGCTCCTGGATATGCGGCTGGGAGAGGGCAGCGGCTGTCCCCTCGCCTTCCAGATTTTAAAGGGGGCCTGCGCTGTGATGTGCGGAATGGGAACCTTCCGGGAGGCGGCCATCAACGACGACTATCTGGAGCCCATCCGGGCGTCTGATTCCTTTACGGTGCCGGTGCCATGAGAGCTCTGTTGTTAGGCGGCAGCAAAAGCGGGAAAAGCAACGCCGCGCAGCGGCTGGCCGTAGCATTGGCTGCCGGAAACCCCCGGTATTACTGGGCCACCATGGAGCCGGTGGATGAGGAGGATTTGGCGCGCGTTCAGCGCCATTTGGAAGACCGCGCCGGTCTGGGCTTTCAGACCGTCGAGCGGGGAACGGACCTGCCCGGCGCACTGGCTCTTCTGGATCCCCGGGGGACGGTGCTTCTGGACAGTGTGACCGCCCTACTGGCCAATGAAATGTTTCAAAAAGAAATGGACGCTCTAGCTCCGGAACGGGTCGCCAAGGAGCTTCTCCTGGTGAGCCGGTCGGTCGCGCACATGGTCTGCGTATGCGACGATATTTTTCGGGATGCCGGCCGGTATGACCCTGCTACAGAGGCATACCGCCGGGGGCTGGCACAGATTTGCCGCGCCCTGGCATCGGAATTTGATGTGGTGTGAGCTGGTGCTGGGTCGTGCAAACATCTTTCGTGGAAAAGAAATCTGGGAGGAAATGCGATGCAACATAATTGGAATCTGACACCGGAAGAAGGATCGTCAGAGGGATCGGAAAATCCATATGACAATCCGAGTTTCTTTGAAAAATACAGCCGGATGCCTCGAAGCCTCCAAGGCCTGGCAGGCGCCGGGGAGTGGGAAACCCTGAAACCTCTGCTGCCGCCGTTTTCCGGGAAGGAGGTGCTGGACCTGGGCTGCGGCATGGGGTGGCATTGCGCCTATGCAGCCGACCAGGGGGCGAAGCGGGTGACCGGCGTGGATATTTCTCAGCGCATGTTGGAGCAGGCGGTCCGACTTCATTCCAGACCGGTGGTCACATACCAGCAGGCAAGCTTTCTCCATACGGCCTTCCCCCAAGAGAGCTTTGATGTTGTTTTATGCTCCTTGATGCTCCACTACCTGCCCTCTTATGAGGACTTTCTGGACCGGGTTTCCCGGTGGCTGCGGCCGGGGGGAACCTTGGTATATAACGTGGAGCACCCGGTGTTCACGGCGGCAGGCAGCCAGGACTGGGACTACGATGCACAGGGGAAGATCCGGCACTTCCCTGTGGACCGGTACTTCCTGGAGGGAAGCCGGGACGCCGTGTTTTTGGGAGAACATATGACAAAGTATCACAGAACCCTGACGACATATCTGGAGGGTTTATTGCTGCGAGGCTTTCGCCTCCGTCATGTCGTAGAGCCCCAACCCACCCCGGACATGTTGAAAAAGGTCCCCTCCATGGAGGAAGAGCTGCGGCGTCCCATGATGCTGATTGTAGTCGCGGAGAAAGACGGCGAAGCAGGATGAGAAAATGGATTTATGGATTTTTCATGACCTGGGGCATGTTCTTGTCCATTCCTGCCCCTTCCGCCGTTGGGATGAGAGAGCCCGGGGCAATATGATGGTATGCCTGCCCTTTATCGGAGCGGTGGTCGGCGGAATTTGGGCTTTGACAGCCTGGATTTTGGAACGGCTGCATGCGCCCAACGCTGTGGCGGCATTGGCTTTGGCCGCCCTGCCCTGGCTTACAACGGGCTGGATTCACCTGGACGGCTACATGGATGTTTGCGATGCAGTCCTGTCCAGGAGGACCTGGACACGCGCCGGAAAATTCTCAAGGACTCTCACTGCGGCGCCTTTGCCGTAATTTCCCTAGTTCTTCTGGCCCTGGCCCAGTGGAGCTTCTTTCTTTCCGCCGACCGGGTTGCGCTGCTGCCTTTGGCGCTGATTCCCGTGGCGACCCGGGCTTGCGCCGGTCTGGCTGTGGTCTCCCTGCGGCCCATTGAGACCAGCCAGTATGCATCTATGGACCGGCAGGGGCGGGCAGCAAAGCAGGCCGCTCTCTGGGTTATGCTCCTACTGTCTGTGGGGCTTCCCCTGCTTCGGGTGGATGGAGCGGGCTGCGCGCCCTTGGCGGCGGCAGCCGGGTACGGCCTGGCAGTCCGGTACGGCTTCCGGCAGTTGCAAGGAATGTCGGGCGATATCTCCGGCTTTGCGCTGACTCTGGGAGAGCTGGCAGGCGTTGCAGTTTTGACGTTAGCGAGGTAATGGTATGGATTTCATCATAGGCGGAGCCTATCAAGGTAAGCTGACATGGGCGATGGCCCAGTATCCATTAAAACCGGAGCAGCTGCTGGACCTGGGCCGTTCTGAGCCCCGTCCGGCTCCATGCTGGTATCACCTGGAAAGTCTGACCTGGCGGCAGGCCTGTGCAGGGGGGAGCGCAAAGGAGCTGCTGGAGCGCCTCCACCCCCTTCTGCCCGGCACGATGGCCATCATTTCCCGGGAAATCGGTTCCGGTGTGGTCCCTATGACGCCTGAGGAACGAAATTGGCGGGAGCTGCACGGTCAGGTGCTCCAGGCTTTGGCGAACCGAGCAGACCGGGTATTCCGGATTTTCTGCGGCCTGCCGGAGGTATTGAAGTGAAATTGACCTTATTGCGCCATGGGTACACTGAGGGGAACCGGCGACGGCTTTATTACGGCAGCACAGACCTTCCGTTACTGCCGGAAGGGTGGGAAGCCTTAGCTGTTTTGCGGGAACAGGGCGGTTACCCCACTGCCGCGCGGTATTATACCAGCGGTATGCTGCGGACGGAGCAAACGCTTTTGGCTCTGTACGGTCCGGTTCCCCATACGGTGTTACCAGGGCTGCGGGAAATGGATTTTGGCATTTTTGAGATGCGAACCTACGAGGAGCTGAAGCAGGACGCCGCCTATCAAAGGTGGATCTGCGGCAATATAGAGGAACACGTATGCCCAAACGGAGAAAGCGGCGTCCAAGTGACGGAACGGGCGCTTTTGGCTCTGGCGCCGGTTCTGGCAGAACAGGTAGACGCTGTTTGCGTCACCCACGGCGGTGTCATTGGCGGTTTGCTGGCTCGTTGGTTTCCCTGCCGGTCCGGCCGTTACGGCTGGACTCCGGCGCCGGGAACCGGGTTCCAGATCGACTTTTCCGGTGGCCTCCCCCGGTCTGTTTGTCCGGTACCGGTTCTCCACGAGGCAACGCACGACGGCTAGTAGCATAAAAAGGGGCTGTAGCGAAATACCAAATCGCTACAGCCCCGGGTTTATTTCCGCACCGGCTTTTTATCGTTGCTCCCTAATTTCCAGGATTCCGCAGGCCTCTCCCAAACAGCGAAACCGGCCCAGAGCCGCGCGCTGCAGGCGGGTATTTTGCGGGTACTCCCCCTTCTTGGGCCAGCGTCTTCCATAGATTCGCCGGATGGCCTCTGAAGCATCCTGCCTCTGGCCAATGATTTGAAAGCGGGCGGTAAAGTGGGCAATCCGGCTCCCCTCCGGCAGAAGCTCCCGAAGCCCCGGGTACAGCAGCCAGGAATAGCACAAAAACGCCCTGGCCTGGTGCTCCGGAAACACCGTGGAGAAAAAATCAACCGCCTGATGCAGAGCCTCGTCCACCCGGTCCGGAGACAGGTCCGCCCCCTTGGGTACGTGCACATTGATCACCGGCGCTCCTGGGGGCAGCCGCTTTTTCTGTTCCGGAGAAAAGGTCATATACGCCTCTCCGCATCCCTCTTCGTCCAGATAGATCATCTGAAACAGCTGAAACTGCAAGGATCCCAGCTGAAAGATGCATCCATGATGAAGATGGCGAAACCAAACCACATCCGCTCTGGACAGGCCCGGCTTTCCGTGTTTGGCCTCATAGAGGTACGCCCGAAGCCGAATGTCCGAGAACGTATCTGTGACAACCGAGTCCGGAACCCCCTTTGCCTGGTACTGCAGCCGCGCCGGGTCATGTGCAGACACCAAAATACCAGCCGCTCCATGGGGCTTTGCCGGCAGATGGGCAAATCAGGAGCCTCCCTTCATAAGCCGTCTCGGCCCAGGCCGCATAAAAACCCGGCCGTTTGTCGTATGCCCTCTCCCACGTTTCGCTCCGTCCCGGCAGACAGGCGCAGGTCCCGCAAATTCTCCTCCAGCAAGTACCGGCCGAAGCTTGCAAGCTCCAGGCGAAAAGTAAGACCGTCGTAACGTTCTTCCCGCACCAGACGCTGCGCCGTCTTCCGGCGAAACTCTCGAAAGCCCAAGCGCTCGGCCACACGGATCATAGCCAGATGCCCGGACCAGGTCTGCAGATACAAATCCCTTGCGCCGTTTTGCAGGAAATAGAGAATCAGGCGGTCAGAGCCCGCTTTCCCAAACCCCGGCTCCAAAAACGGCTCTCACAAATATCCAACCCCAGAACAAGAAACGCCTCCTGCCCTGGACATAATGCATCCCGGGCAATCCAATTACAGTCGCGATCCATCCAGTATGAGGACACCCATCCAATGTGGACGCCTCCCGTCTCCAGCTCCATCGTCACCCGGGGCTCCGGCGCCGGGTTCGACAGCCTGGCCAGCTGCTCCGTTCGGTATGCCGCCGGATCCCGCGCAGCGTCCGACTCCTCCGCTTCCCAAGGAGCATCCCACTGGGTCCACTGGGTCTGCACCGTGTTCCACCGGATCCAGTCGGCAATGTCCTGTTCTCGTCTGTCCCGCAGGAGAATATCCCGGTATGCTATTTCCATTGCCGCGCCTCCCAGTTCTCTCGAGTCAGCTCCAAATATACGCTGTCCTCCGGTTCCAACCGGGCGGGGCGCGCAGCGGGAAGAAATCCCAGATCGGCGTACAGGCAAAGGGCTTTTCCGTTTTGGGGATTGGGATCCACATAGGCCTTCCTCGCCGCTCCAACCCGGAACGCAGCATCCAACGCATGGGAAAGCGCCCGGTATCCGATGCCCTTGCCCCGGGCACTGTCCAGGAGCTTCACATCCATGCAGGCCAGCCCGGTTTCATCGATCCCATAAAAGGCTTCTCCACAGAAGTCCCCCTCCTGTGTATAGACCGACCAATGCTGGCGCCTGGGAGGCTGCTGTACCCAGGGAAGCCATCGTTCCTGCAATTCCTCCATGGTTTTGTGAAGGCCCTCCGGAAATCCCACATAACGCATCACCGACGGCGTTGCCCAGAGTCTCTGGATCTGCGCCAAATCCGCCGCTTGCGTCAGATGGATGTCCAGCGCTCCCCGCCAGGCCTCTGGAATGGCATAGGTCATACACAGGCTGTCCGGCGCTGTCGGATCTGTATACCCTGTATCCCGAAAGCCGGCCTTTTCATAAACATGAACGGCCGGGCTATCCGCCTTTTTACGCAGACCTCTACCGCCTGGTATTTTCCCTCCCGGCGGCACTGGGCCAGCAAAAGCTTCAGCGCTTCTCGTCCATAGCCTTTTCCCTGCTCCTTTCATCAATCAAGAACTCAGACAAATGATAGCAAGCAGGCGCTTCCTCCAAGTCCTGGACCAATGCAAGGCCCACCATGCGGGCAGCCCTCGTAGATTCCCCAGGCCGTCGCCCGCCGGCGCCGGTAGGCGTAGGCTCTGGCGAGAATCCCACAGGGGAAGAAACAAAGCTCCGCTGAGCCGGGGAAATCTGCAACGCCGCTGCCTGCAAAAATTGGTTTCTCTGATTGGTTGTAATGTAATCATAAACTCCTCCATTGAGCTGGAGGGTTCCCAAAAAAAGCAGACGGTTTTTGCCTTTGGGGTCATTTATTTGGCGCGAACCTCCTCACACGCATGCTTCTCTCCGTTTTTTTCATAAAGAATCACTCCTTTTGGTCAAAGTAACCGCTCCCCCGTTGACGGGCAGCGGTTACAAAATATTGTAAATGAGCCTTCCATTCCTGTCAAGCTAGACGTTTCACAAGATTCTCCCGGTTTTTAGGCTCCCTCTTCCAATGCGGCAACTGCCGCCTGCAGCTGTTCATCTTCCTCCGGCTCTAAGATGCCAAAATATATCGCACCATAAGTCTTGTCGTCCACCTCCACCGGTATATCCGGCGTAACGCCTACCCCCGCCAGGCTGACGCCATTGGGCGTGTAATATTTTCCCACAGAGATGGCCGCAGCGGAGCCGTCCTGCAGCCGAAAGGTACTCTGAAAGTAGCCCTTGCCGCTGGTTTGCTGTCCCACCACCTGGGCAACGCCGTATTCCTGCAGGGCGGCGGCGAAAAATTCCGCAGCGGGTAAGAATCCTGATTGACCAACACCGCCATGGGGATGTCCACGCAATTGGCGTCGGAATGATCCACCTCTACGGTTCCATCATAAAATTCACTGCGAAACAGGATCCCCTCCGGCAAAAGATAGTCCAGAATTTGAACCAATTCCTTTTATAACCCCCGGGATTAAAGCGCAGGTCAAAATGAGACCTTTCGCCCCTGCTCCATCAGCGTCTCAATGGCAGACACTGTCTCTGTCGTCGCTCTGGACTCAAAGTTTTCAATGGTAATCAGACCATAGCCGGACGAGAGCATCTCATAGGTTGCAACGGGCGTTTCCATGCGCTTGCGGGTAACGGTAAACTTCATCTGCTCACCGTCTCGGGAAACCGTGAAGTCCATGGTCGTCCCCTCCTCGCCCCGCACCAAGTCGCCGGCATCGGACACGCTCATCTCCGCGCAGCTCTGCCCGTCAATCTCAATCAGCACATCGTGGAGCTGCAATCCCGCTTCCTGCGCCCCGCCGCCGTCCGAGATCCCGACGATCTCCAGACCGGCCGGGTCTTCTGAAACCACAATGGTAATCCCCACCCCGACATAGGCATTTTCCGACCGCTCTACATGGGCGGGATACTCCGACGCCGGGATATAATAGCTCCATTGGTCGCCGGTCGCCTTGATCATGGCTTCGGCCGCCGCATCCTCCAGTTCCGCCGTGTCCACATCCTCAATAAACCGTTCATCTATTAAGCTTAAAAGCTGATTCAGTTTTTGACTGCCGGAATATCCCGTTTGCTTGACGGCAAACACCGTGGCAAGGGCTGCCAATAAAGCAACTAAAACATAAGAACCGACAGACCCAAACTTTTTCAAATGTCACACCTCACAAATCTAAAATAACCGGCGGAAATTCGGCCCAAAAGCGCTCCGGCACCGCTAGCAAAAGGCGCAGGGGACCAATGGCCCCCTACGGATACGCCCACGGTACGGATCAAAATTCGCCGAAACGGCATACAGCGCTTTAGATATAATCCATGGGATTGACCGTAGAGCCGTTGTAGTAAATGGTAAAATGCAAATGCGCGCCTGTCGACCAACCGGTGGAGCCCACGTAGCCGATGACCAGGCCCTGCGAGACGGTTTCTCCGGCCGAGACGACATAATGGGTCATGTGTCCATACAGGCTGGAATAGCCGTCACCGTGGTTGATGGTAACATAGTAGCCGTAAACATCGCTGTATGTAGCCGTCGTGACCGTCCCGCTCCGGGTGGCGTAAATCGGCGTTCCTGCACCGGCAGCCAAATCCACGCCGGTATGGAAGCTCCACTGACCGGTCACAGGGTGCACACGATAGCCATATGCGTCGGTGACCGTGACCCGGTAAGGGAGGGGATACTGCCACCCGGAAGAGGAGGCGTTGCCGCCGCTGCCGCTGCCGCTTCCATCGCTGTCGCTACCGCCGCTGTTGCCGTTATTCTCTTCCTCTTGCCGGTTTTGCTCCTCTTCCTGTCTTCTCTGTTCTTCCTCCTGCTGCCTTCTGGCCTCTTCCTCCGCTGCCAGCGCATCTGTGTACTCTTTTTCTTTCTGGGCGATTTCGTCGGTCAGCGTTGCCTCCTGGTCCTCATAAGAGCCGTACAGCGCTTCCATCGCTGCAGCATCGGCGTTGAGCTCCGCCAAAATGGCGTCCGCCTCCGCGCTCTTTTCATCCAGCTCGGCCTGACTTTCCGCCAACGCAGCCTTCTGCGTATCCAGGGCGGCTTTCTCCTCCGTCAGCTCGGTCTGCGCCGTCTGAATTTCCTGGGCCACCTGCTCCAGCTCCGCCATCATGGCCTGGTCATGGGCTGCAATCTCCGAAATTTTATTGATGGTGTCCAAAAGGTCTGTGAAGCTATTTGCTTTGAACAAAACAGACCAGTAGGAAATTTTGTCGCTCGTCTCCATGGCACGAATGCGGACCCGGTACTGCTCATTGAGCTCCGCCTGTCTGGCTTGGGCATCGTCCAACTCCGCCTGCTTATCTGCAATCAGCTGGTTGTAGCTTTGAATCTGTGCATTCAGATTGTTAATCTCGTCGTGAATGATCTTAATTTCCTGGTCAATATCCTTCTTTTTGGGAAACCACATCCTGGGTATCGGAGGCGTTGGCTGCCTGCTGCTGTGCCAGCTCTTCCTTCGCCCTTTGAATTTCCTCCGCCTGACTCTCCAGTTCATCCAGCTCCTGCTGAATGGCAGAGGAACTGGCGGCAAACACCGTGGCCGGAACAATGCTCAAAACCAAGGTCAAAATCAGGGCAAACGCCAAGACGCCAGCCATGACACCGATCATTTTTCTGCGTTTCATGATATCATAATCTCCTTTGTATCCTCAGCTTTACACATCCAGGAACTTTCGAATGGAGGCAAAGCTGCCAAAAATACCGACGAACAAACCGGCTGCCCCAAACGTCGCCACCATAGGCCAAAGCAAATCCGTAAAGGGCACAAAGTCCAAAAGATTCAAGGAATCCACTGTGCCGATCCAATTGACCATTCCATTGTAAAGGCCCCACTCCAGGAAAAACGCAACTGCAGCGCCGAATATTCCCAGCAGGAAGCCCTCTATTACAAACGGGAACCGAATGAAGCCGTTGGTCGCACCCACCATCTTCATAATGGCAATCTCATCCCGCCGGTCATACATGGCCAGCTTGACCGTATTGGAGATGATCAGCAGGAAACCACCAGCAGCAGAATAATCACCGCCGCTGAGACAATCCGCAAAATGTGCTGAACCGTACCCAAGGCCTCCGCCACCTGATAAGGCGCATTCACCTCCGCCACGCCGTCGACGGCTTCAATCATCGGAACCGTTTCCCGCATTTTGCTGTTATCCTCCAGAACCACAATAAACCGGTCCTGCAGCACATCAGCCTGAAGGCCGTCAAAAAGCGCTCTCATCGCCTTGCTTGGCGACAAATTCTTCCAGCGCCTCCTGACGGCTGACAAAAAGTGGCCTGGTAAACGTTGTCGATCATGTTAATTGGGAGCCCACGCTTTTTGGCCTCTGCCTCCGTGTAGGTCTCGTCAATGTACACCAGGATTTCCGCATCCTGCTCGACCTCGGCCAGAATGATATTCAGGTTGTACAGGAGCACAGAAAAGCTTCCGATGATCACCAGGCAGGCAACCGTCACACACACCGCCGCAAAAGACATAAAGCCGTGTAGGAAGATGCCCCGAATCCCTTCTTTTAATAAATAACCGAAATTATTGCTCTTCATAATGATAATACCCGTCCATTCCGTCGCTGATTACCTTTCCCTCATCAATAGCAATCACTCGTTTGGTAAATCGCTCTACCAGTTCCCGCTCATGGGTGACCACGAGAACCGTCGTGCCCAAATTGTTGATCTCCTCCAGCAAGAGCATAATCTCGTAAGACCGCGCTGGATCCAGGTTTCCGGTGGGCTCGTCGGCAATGATCATCGAGGGGTTGTTGACCAGCGCCCGGGCAATGGCCACACGTTGCTGCTCACCGCCGGAAAGCTCCCCGGGATGCCGGCGGCCTTTGTTCTCCAGCCCCACCAGCTCCAGGACATAGGGCACCCGGCTGCGAATTTCCTTTTCCCGGGCGCCAATGACGCGCATGGCAAAGGCAACGTTTTCGTAAACAGTTTTGTTGGGAATCAGACGAAAATCCTGAAACACCACCCCCACAGTCCGGCGCAAATAGGGGATTTCTCTGCTGCGAATGGACTCTAAACGGAAATTATTTACCAAAACGGAACCCTCCGTCGGCTGGATCTCCCCTGTAATCAGCTTGATGATGGTCGATTTCCCGGATCCGGAAGGACCCACCAGGAAAACAAACTCCCCATCATCCATGTGCATCGAAATTCCCTTCAGGGCTTTGTTGCCGGTATTATAGGCCTTTACTACATTTGTAAATTCTATCATAATTCTTTTGCTCCAAAAAACTGCCGGAATTAGGCGGTGTGTATATCGCGGGAGGACAAATACTTTCGAACCATTAAAGCTACCTTGAAGATGATGGCATGATCGAACTGCCGCAGATCCAGGCCGGTGAGCTTCTTAATTTTCTCCAGACGGTATACCAGGGTATTCCGGTGAACAAACAGCTTCCGCGAAGTTTCAGAAACGTTCAGGTTGTTTTCAAAAAATTTGTTGATTGTAAACAGAGTCTCCTGATCCAGGGAATCGATGGAGTTCTTCTTGAAGACCTCCGTCAGGAAAAATCTCACACAGGGTGGTGGGCAGCTGATAAATCAGCCGGCCGATACCCAGATTTTCATAGTTGATGATGGTCTTCTCCGTATCAAAAACCTTCCCCACATCAATGGCAGTTTGGGCTTCCTTATAGGAGTCCGCCAACTCCCGCAGATGGCTGGATACGGTGCCAATGCCGATCACCGTCTTAATAAACAGCTCCGTCTTCAGCAAATCCTCCATAGACTGCGCCAGCCGCTGCAAATCCTCCGACGTGGTACTGGGACTGATTTGCTTCACCACTGCGATATCCGTCTCATTGATGCTCAAAACAAAATCCTGCAGTCTATCCGGGAAAATCCCCTGCAGCACCTCCACAGCCGCCACATCCCCGTGGCCCACTTGCCGAATGAGAAACACTGCTCTGGGAGCATCAATGGAAAAGTGCAGCTCCTTGGCACGCACATAAATATCCCCGGGAGAATGTTGTCCATGATGATGTTTTTGACAAAGGTCCCGCGGTCGTGCTTTTCCTCATAAAAAACCTTGGCGTCATTCAAAGCCACATAGGCCATGGTGCACATACTCCGGGCCATAGCGTCTTCTCCGCCGGAAAACACGGCATACTCAAAATAATTGCTGTTGCCGACAATCGCCTTGAACGTCTTGCCGTCAAAGCTCAGCATTGCATCAAAAGAACTGCCTACCTTCAGGGCGGCATCGGTCCATTTTTCCCCAGCATGCTGCTGTCACTGCAGGAAACTACGACACCTTCCGAGTCGATGACACCCAAAACCCGGTCTGTGGCATCTTTTAATTGCACAATCACACTCTGGAAAATCCGATTGGACATGGAAGCGCCCTCCTTGAACGTTGCGTCAATACGGTTTATACAAAATCACGAGAACATGATACACCGTTTTTGCGCATTTTGCAAGTGCCATTTGACAAATTATTGCAAAATGGAGGCGGGTTTTTATGGAATATCACATATTTTAAGGCACTTCGCCCAGAGTTCGTCCTGTGTTTTTGAAAAAATGCCCAAAAACTTCAGCCGTCTCCCCGTCAAAAGACGGCGCTCCTCCTGGGTCAGCAGGCGCACCTGGCCCCGGGGCAAATCGCCCAGGGTGAGCCCCCCTCTGCCCGGCGCTCCAAATAGGACACCGGCATTCCCCGGGCGGCCAGCATCCGGCGGACTTGGTGATACTTCCCCTGACAGACCGTCACCATGCTCTCGCCCGGTCCCAAGACCTCCAGTTTCGCCGGTAAACACACAGTACCATCCGCTAAAATTAGGCCGGCCGCGAAGGCTGCCACGTCTTCGACGGTACCCCGACCCGCATGTCGGGCATAATATACCTTCGGAACCTGGAATCGCGGCGCAATCAACCGGTGAGCCAGCTCCCCGTCATCCGTCAGCAGGAGCAAGCCCTCCGTATCCTTATCCAGCCTTCCCACCGGGACCACCCGCCTCCGGTAAACAGACGGCAGCAGATCCATCACCGTAGGGAATCGGGAATCTCGGGTCGCGGTCACATAACCTGCAGGCTTGTTCAGCAAAAGCACCACCGTCCCACCGGCAATAGGAGCTCCGTCCAGTGTAACCGGCGTAGTCTCCGGGTCAAATTTCGCCGCGCCGTCTCGAACCGTCTCCCCATAAACGGCAACACGACCCGCCTTCAGCGCGTCCCGGGCCTGACTTCTGGTCAGCCGGCCGGAGTTGGACAGGATTTTATCCAGTCTTTGAAGCATGTACACACCCCCTGTTCTATTCGCCTGGTCCAGGCCATAGGATGTACCACCAAAACAACTGGAGGGATCGCTATGGTCGTGATGACCGCAAAAGTCAATAAAAAACGCGTGATCTTGGTCTTGGCCGCTTTGGCCGCACTCATTGTTCTCATCTGCGTCCTGGCAAAGGGCGGCGGCAAAGATGCGCCGGCTGCGCCTCAGGAGCAGCCCGTTTCCGTCGCCACCAACGACGCCCGGGTACAGTACCTGTCGGATTACGGCTGGGAGGTTGTTGCATCCCCGGTGCAAACCCAGCAGGTCCGGATTCCCTCAGAAGTCACAGAAGTTTACGAGCGCTACAACGCCTTGCAAATGAGCCAAGGCTTCGACCTGACGCAATATGCCGGAAAAACAGCCACCCGCTATGTGTATGAAATTGAGAACTATCCCAACGCCACCGATCCGGTTTACGCCACCTTACTGGTCTATCAGGATCAGGTCATCGGAGCGGATATCACCGACACCTCCGCCAACGGCGTCGTGCAGGGGTTGGAGATGCCCGAATAATCACAGCCAAATTGCCCACACCGGCAGGCCCAGGCGCTTGGCATAGGCCACCGTCGCACCGGTCCCGCCTCCGGTCCCGTCGTAGACGCTGATCAGGCGGTCGGCTTTCTGTATCATCGCCCGGTTCCGGCGCAGCATACAACCGGGGCCGTAGGCAGGCTCCACCATATGAATCCGGCTGCACCGGTCCAAAAGAGCCCGGTATCGGATCCGGTCCGCCTCCGGCCACCGGTCCGCCTGTTCCGGGCAGGGAACCCAGCCCTCCAGGCTGACGGCGCTTCCCTGCCCCTGCAAACGGAGCACCGACTCTGCAAAGTAAAAGTCGCATCCCCGGGAAAGGCCACAGGCAAACACCGTCGCCCCTTCCTCCCAGACCGACCGGACCGCATGGGCAATCTGAACCTTCAGGGCGCAACACCTGGGATCCGTCTCCCGGCTGCCCCAGGGCAGCTTCTCCGGGCGGTGTCCTGTAAACGCGCAGACCATAGCAAAGCCTCCTCGCCGCATTCGCCGTTCCCGTTTTCAAGGCAGAAAACCTGCACGGCTCTCTGGTAAAGCCGGCGGGGAAACATGGCAACTTGTGGGAGTTTTATTATAGCAGAAAAAAAGGACCTTGACAATCTGCTCTACAAGGAGTATCATGTTCTCAACCCAACAAAATACGGAAATCTTCAGGGCAGGGTGAAATTCCCGACCGGCGGTGAGCCTTTGGCAAGTCCGCGAACGCTGCACGCAGCGCCGAGCTGGTGAGATTCCAGCACCGACAGTACAGTCTGGATGGAAGAAGATGCGCACAGATGACGTGCGTTTATTTTTCGCGCCCGGATAGTTTCTCCGGGCGTATTTTTGTGTTTGAGGTGATACCCCTTGAAAGAACTGTTGGAAACCGCAAAGGAAAATCTGAGCTTTCTGCTGATCTGCGTCCTGATCATTGTGGCTCTGGCCGTCGTGGCGCACATAGCAGAGCATTTTCTCCCGCTTAAGAGAAAAGTGTCTCCCACCCGCCGTGTGACCATCCTTGCCATGTGCAGCGCTTTGGCTATGGTTCTGCACATCTTTGATTTTCCCCTTCCCTTCCTGGCTCCGGATTTTTACAAGCTGGATTTTTCCGAGCTTCCCGTCTTGCTGTGCTCCTTCTACCTGGGACCTTCCGCCGGCATTGTCTGCGAAGCGCTTAAGATTATGTTAAAGCTTTTTGATCAAAGGCACCTCTACTGCGTTCGTCGGTGATTTTGCCAACTTTGTCGTGGGCTGCTCTCTGGTCCTCCCTGCGTCCATATGCTATCATATCAAAAAGACCAAAAAAACCGCCCTGCTGGGCCTGGGGCTGGGTACGCTGGTCATCACCATATTCGGCAGTCTGTTTAACGCCGTCTATCTGCTGCCTAGATTCTCGGAGCTCTACGGCCTGCCTCTGGACGCCATCGTCTCCATGGGTACGGCCATCAATGGACGGATTGACTCTGTGTCCACCCTGGTTCTCTTCTCTGTGGCTCCCCTGAATCTTTTGAAGGGAGCGGTTGTCTCTCTTCTGACGCTGCTTTTTATACAAGCGGGTGGAAAAGCCCTTATTTGAAAAGGTCGGCTAGTCGCCTGCTTAGAAACCGGACCGGTTCCGACAGAACCGGTCCGGTTTCTTTTTTCAAAAATTTCCGCCTGGGCAGATTTTTGCCCAACCATATGCTAAAATTGTTTTGGGCTGCAAACCCAGAATTTCTATAACAAAAGGAAGGGACCTGCTATGGCAGCAACCTGGCTTGACAACGCCGTATTTTACGAAATCTACCCCCAAAGCTTTATGGACTCCAATGCAGACGGCATTGGCGATATTCCCGGCATGACCGCCAAACTGGATTATATCCAAGGTCTCGGCTGTAACGCCCTGTGGATCAATCCCTGCTTCGACTCTCCCTTTCAGGACGCCGGCTACGACATACGGGATTACAAGCTGGTAGCCCCCGCTACGGCACCAACGAGGACCTCATTCACTTTTTTGAGGAGGCCCACCGCCGGGGCATCCGGGTGCTCTTAGATCTGGTTCCCTGCCACACCAGCGAAACCCACCCCTGGTTTCAGGCAAGCTGCCGGGATACGCCCAATGCATATTCCCACCGGTACATATGGACGGACTGCTGCTGGGAACAGCCTCAGGGACTCCCCTTTGTAGGAGGAGAAGCGCCTCGGGACGGCTGCTATATTTTGAGCTTTTTTAAATGTCAACCGGCTCTGAACTTTGGCTTCAGCACACCTACCGCCCCCTGGCAGCACAAAGCCGGAAGTCCCGCTACCCTGGATACCCGGCAGGCCATTTGGGACGTGATGAGGTTCTGGCTGGAACAGGGCTGCGACGGTTTCCGTGTGGATATGGCCGGCGCTCTGGTAAAAAACGACACCCCGGATCAGGCGTATACCCAAGCGGTATATCGGGACCTGCGGGAACGGCTGGACCGGGAGTTCCCCGAGGCCGCTCTGGTGTCGGAGTGGAATGCGCCCCGTCACGCCTTAGGTTGTGGATTTGATATGGACTTTTATCTGAGCTGGACGGGCAACGGCTATCACAGTCTCATGCGCAGCTACGATCCCAAATCCAAGGATACGCCCATCGGGCCGGACCGGAGCTATTTCAAAGCGGATTCCGGAGCAGATCCCATGCATTTTCTGGGAGAGTATCTGCCCAACTACCTGGAAACCTGCGGGAAGGGCCTCTGGTGCTTCCTCACCTGCAACCACGATACGGTCCGTCCCCGGTTCAATTTAACGCCGGATGAGCTCAAGCTGGCTTACAGCTTTTTTGTTCACCATGCCCGGCGCTCCCTTTCTGTATTACGGCGACGAAATCGGTATGCGTTACCGCCGCCTGCCCAGCAAAGAGGGCGGCTACAACCGCACCGGTTCCCGCACGCCGATGCAGTGGTCCGCAGGGAAAAACCTGGGCTTTTCGAAAGCGAACCGGAAAAACTGTACCTGCCGGTGGACCCGGCCGCCGATGCGCCTACGGTGCAAGCCCAAGAGGCAGACCCCAACTCCCTGCTGAATTACACCAAAGCAATCATCGCCCTGCGTCACAGTCAGCCGGACTTGCAGGCCCGCTCCCCCCTTCCAGGTTTATTTCGCTCAGCCGGGCTCGTCTCCTGGCGTATCGCCGGGGCCGCCTGCTGTGTGCCGTCAACCCCGGACATGAAGAACAAACCCTGGAGCTGGATCGGCCGTACCGCATCCTGTTCTCCCACGGCCCGGTGTCCTTGACGGGCAGAACCCTGCACATGCAGGGCTTCGCGGTACTTGCGCCGCAATAACCGAACCAACCGGAAAACTCAGCCGCCCGGCTTTCAGGCCGGGCGGCTGAGACAGACAGATTCCAAATTCTACGGCAGGATCACAAGGACTCGTAAGGGTCCGTTTCCTGCCCGGACTCCGGCAGAGGCTCCGGAGCCTGGGTCCGCCGGGGCGGCATCCCCAGATCCAGGTTCCGATCCGCCACCAGGAAAAACGGCACCGTCACCGAAAAAACGATAGACAAGATCAGAAACACCACACAGGTATCCGGATTGCAGGACTTATACACGTGGTACAAGCTGATATAGAAAAACACCGCACACACCACAACCAAGGCCAGCACAGCAAAAAAGAAGAAAAAGAAAAACAGGAAAAACGCCGCCCTGAACTGCTCCCCCGTCAAGAGGACAGAGAAAAATATAAAATTTTTCCGGCCAGCAGCTAAACGTTGCTGGCCGCTTTTTTATGCAGCAAGACACAACTTGTGTTTTCCATTGGCGTCAGCACGCCCAAGTTACGCTGTACTCTTCTGGTGTTGTAATAACGGATGTAGCACTCAATCATTTGCACGAGTTCCTGTTTGCTGGTGAAGCGCTTGCCGTAATAGCGTTCCCGCTTCAAAATGCCCCAGAATCCTTCCATAGGCCCATTGTCAATGCAGTGGGCTATACGGGACATACTCTGTGTCATTCCAGCCTGTACGAGTTTGTGGTGGAACGATCTGCTTGTGTATTGGAAGCCTCTATCACTGTGGAACAGGGGATGGGCATCCGGGTTCCTTAACAGCTTTGTCAAAGGTTTTGCAAACAAGTGGATTATCATTGTGCTCACTGAGCACATAGGACACGATACGCCGGTCACAGAGATCCAGAATGGCACTCAGATAGAGTTTATGTACCTCAATACCCTCGTACCATTTGAATTCTGTCACATCGGTAAGCCATTTCTCATTCGGCTTCTCTGCGTGGAATTGGCGGTTCAGCAGGTTTTCAGCAAGATACTGGGGACTCTTTGCCCGTCTGGTGCAGCCACGGTTATTGTACTTTACAGTGGAGCGGATATCTTTGACCCTGCAGATGCGCAACACCCTTTTATCATTGACATAGATGCCATAATCATGACGGAGATCGTCATTCAGTCTCCGGTAACCTTTATCCGGGTTTTCCAAATGAATCTTTTCAATCTTGTCGGCCAGTTTCTCATTCTCCGCAGTCCTGTGGCTCAGCTTCCCGGATGCCCATTTGTAGTAAGCAGAACGGGCCACATGGAGCAGTTCGCAGGCTGTCTCAACAGGAAACCCGTGTTCCTTACAACACTCTTTAATGGCCATATAAATTTGCCTCTGCCTTACTTCTGAGAGGCATCCCTCCTCTCTACCTCGTCCAATTTTTTTAGAAGTGCGTTCTCCATTTCCGCCAGATACAGTTTGTGCTTGAGCTGCTCTATCTCAATTTGTGCCTGTTCCAGCTCGGTACGGGGAGTTTGATCCTTCTTGCGCTGGCCACGCCGGTCTTGTAATCCCGCTTCTCCCATTTGTTCAAAACGAAGTGTCCAAGTACGAACTTGTTGGTAGCTTACCTGGTATTTTAAGGCTATTTCTCCGCAGTTTTTCCCTGTGGCGATACATTCCCTGGCGATTTGAACTCGTTCCTCAAATGTGGTTTCTCGTCCCTGCTTCATGTAACTTCCTCCTCCAGAAAACTTTGTGGAGCTGAAATCTCCATGAGCATTATACACCTTTATCCAGTTACTGAGTTGACGATCATTTCGCAACTTATATTTTTTGCTGATTTCTCCGAGACTGCCCGCCCCGGATAGGTATTCATGCACCGCCTTTAACTTTAGTTCTGGCGGATAGACTCGGTTTTTCTGATATGGTAAAAATCCGGCCGCCCCTTCTACTTCATACCGTGCACTCCATCTATAGATTGTCGTTGTCCCAACCCCTGCGTCCCGAGCCGCTTGAACTAAGCTTATTTCCCCTTGCTGGTACTTCCTGATAATCTCGACTTTTTCTTCTGCGTTTAGTTTACTTTTTGGTGACATAGAATTGCTCCCTTCATGATGACAGTTTGTTTTTTCACTGTCTCTCATAAAGGGAGCATATCACCCACTGGCTGCTGCGCATTATTTCATGAGGAAACACGATGGTCCGGGCCGCCATAGAGAATACGACGCCCATATAAAGGACAACCATAGCGCAGATGCCGATCGTCAAGCCCAGCAGAACCTTCCGGCTGCTCTGCACCCTCCGGTTCACCACATACTGGTACTGGTCGGCAATGCTGCCGACGGTCCAAACTCCGGCTACGGGAATCCACGCCAGCCAGGGCTTCCGGATTCCCCGCCGACGCGCGATGGTATACACGCTCCACGCCTGTAACACGTAGAGAAGCAAGCCAAGAGCAGAGACAATCCCCAGCACCGTCAGGAACACACCGGCCAAGATAGCCCCTTCGCCGCTTGCAAACATTTCCGTATAATCAGGTTTCATTCTACTGCACCTGCTTTCAAAAATCTACCGGGTGATCCCGGTCTGCATGATGCCGGGGTCGGTATGCGCTTCTTCCTCCGCACGCTGCTCCGGCGCCGAGGCAGCTGCGTCCCGCCGCCTGGGCATCCCCAGCTCTTTTTTCCGGTCGGCAAAGAGGAAAAACGGCACCAAAATGGGAAAAATCACCGACAACACCAAAAATACTACGCTGGTCCCAGGATTACAAGACTGAAATACGTCGTACAGGCTGATATATTGGAATACGGCCAGCGCCGCCGCTGCCAGCCCCGCCAGGGTGCCGCCTGCCGCGCGTCCCAGCACCTGCCGGAGAAATGTGCCGCTTCCCTGAAACGCATCCAGAACGGCGCCATAGTTGGACAAAAATACCAAACCTCCGCCGCTTAAGAGAAAGCAGGCCAGACCCAGGGCCAGGAGAATCTTCCGTCTGTTGCATACTTTCCCACGGACCACATACTGATATTGATCGGAGACGCTGCCTAAAATCCACACAAAAGCGACCGGCACCCAAGCCAAGCCCGGGTTGGAAATCCCCCGCCGCTTGGCAATGGAGTACAGACTACAGGACTGAAAAATATACAAAACAAGGACCGCCGCCAGAAAAAACAGGGCTATGATGAGACCCACGCCGGCCAAAGCCACACCCACCGGGCTGGAAAACAGTTCTTCCCAACTGGAGAAAAAGTACGTATATGAATCTTGCATATGAGACACCCCTTTCTCTTTTCTGCAACCAATGAACCGATGAAAGTAGTGTATCACACAGGGGCGGAAAGCGCAACAGGAAAAATCCCCCCGCTTTCACGCCATGGATTGCCTGGCAACGCACACCGGCGGGAACCGCCCCATGGACAGTTCCCGCCGGTGCTTGTTCATCCCAAACAGATTGCCGGCCTCAGTTCATCAGCTTGCACACAAGCTCGGTATACGCCATGGGGTCCTCCAGGGGCAGATCTGCCATCAAAAGGGCCTGGCTATACAAGAGACGGACATAATCCTTCGCTTTTTCCGGATCGGCCGGAATCGCCTCTTCCATCGCCCGGAACGCAGGGTGGCCGGCGTTCAGCTCCAAAATTCGTCCGGAGGGTAGGCAAACTCCGGGTTCACCCGCTTCATATATTTTTCCATCTCAAAGCTCATGCCCGCATCGGGAACCAGGCTCACCGGATAGCTGCCCAGGCTGTTGGACAGGCGAACCTCCTTCACCCGGTCCGCCAGGGTCTCCTTCACGAAGGACAGCACGTCTTTCAGCTCTTCCGCCTTCTCCTGGGTCTGCTTCTTCTCTTCTTCCGTCTCCAGCCCCCAGATCATCGGTGGTCACGTTGCAGAAGGACTTGTCCGCATATTTCATCAGGGTCTGGGGGATAAACTCATCCACATCTTCGGTAAAGAGCAGGACATCATAGCCCTTTCCGTTCAGCGTTTCCACCTGGGGCAGCTTGGCCAGGCGGTCCTTGCTCTCGCCGGGCGCAAAGTAAATCTTCTCCTGCCCTTCCGCCATGGCGTCCACGTACTCCTGCAGGCTGACGAGCTTGCCCTGCTTGTGCGACCAAAACAGCAGCAAGTCCTGGCAGGCCTCTTATGCGCGCCGTAATCCGCCACCGTACCGTATTTCAGCTGACGGCCGAAGGCGCCGTAGAATTTCTCGTAGGTCTGCCGGTCGTTTTTCAGCAGGTCCAGGAGCTCGTTCTTTATTTTCTTTTCCAGATTGCCGGCAATGAACGTCAGCTGCCGGTTGTGCTGCAGCATCTCCCCGGCTGATATTCAGGGACAGATCCTGGGAATCCACAATGCCGCGGACAAAGCGGAAATGGTCCGGCAGCAGGTCCTCGCAATTGTCCATAATGAGAACGCCGGAGGAATACAGCTGCAGCCCCTTCTTGTAATCCTTGGTGTAAAAATCATAGGGCGCACGGCCGGGAATATACACAGCAGGGCCTTATAGGTCACCGCGCCCTCCACGCTCAGATGCAGGTGGCAAATGGGCTTCTCATAATCGAAGAACTTCTCCCGGTAAAACGCGTCGTATTCCTCATCGGTCACGTCTTTTTTGTTTCGCTGCCACAGAGGAACCATAGAGTTCAGCGTCTCCACCTCTGTGTACTCCTCGTACTCCGGCTCCCGGTTCTCTTTCTTATCCTCCTCCGTCTGCTCTTTCCGGCGGGACTTGGTAACCTCCATCCGGATGGGATAACGGATATAATCGGAGTACTTTTTCACCAGCTCCCGCAGCTCAAACTCCTCCAGGAAGCGGCTGTACTTCTCGTCTTCGGTATCGGCCTTCAGCTTCATGATGACATCAGTCCCTGCGGTGTCCCGCTGGGCAGGCGTTATGGTATATCCATCGGCGCCGCTGGACTGCCACATCCAGGCCTCCTCGGGCCGTACCGCCTGGAGATCACCGTCACCGTCTCTGCGACCATAAACGCCGAGTAAAAGCCCACGCCGAACTGGCCGATGATGTCCACATCCTCCTGCTTGTCCATCTGCTCCTTAAAATCCAGAGAGCCGGACTTGCAGATCGTACCCAGGTTCTCCTCCATCTCCTCCTTGCTCATCCCAATGCCGTTGTCGGAGACCGTGAGAATGCCGTACTTGGGTTCTCGCTGAATGGTAATGACAAAATCGTCCCGGTTCAGGCCCACCTTTTCATCTGTTAAGGCCTGATAAGCCAGCTTGTCGATGGCATCGGAGGCGTTGGAGATGATCTCCGCAAGAAAATTTCCTTGTGGGTATAAATGGAATTGATCATCAGGTCCAGAAGCCGCTTTGACTCCGCTCGAAATTGTTGCTTTTCCATATGCGTCACATCCTTATGATGAATTTTACCGGTTTAGCACTCGCAAACTAAGAGTGCTAAATCTTATTATAACCCTCTTCTGGAAAAATGCAAGGGGGTCGGAGAAAAATGTTTTCTTTCGGGAAAATCTGTGATATACTGTCCGGGAATCCAAAGATTGGACAATGGGGGTGTCGGCATGACCCGTCAGGAAATAGAAGCCTGCTTCGACAAATGGTGCAAAAAACTACGGCTGATCCCCAGCTGGGACATTCGCCTCCAGCTGGTGGAAGATCCGGAGTGGAACAAAACAGGAGACTTTCACATCGATTGCGACGATAAGAAAGCCATCATCCTGATAAACTGGGCCCACCCCAAACAGGAAAACCTGGAAGAGGTCCTGGTCCACGAGCTGATGCATCTGAAACTGTACCCCCTGGACCAGGTCACGGAATCTCTCATCACCAGCATCTGGGAAGAGGGAACCCCCGGCCGCAATTTTGCCTACACGCAGTTTTTCACAGCCTTAGAGCAGACGGTAGAGGAGCTCACCAAGTGTTATCTTTTGGAATTTGGGGAAAATAAAACCCTATCCTTCGGACGCTGCCAAGGTCAGCCCACCTTCTCCTCCCTCTATGACGGGTTGAAAAACATTCCATAAGAAAGGAATCTCCATACCATGATCACAGTCAATCATCTCAGCATGCAATTTGGCGGCCAATGGCTGTTCCAGCATGTCGATCTGCAGTTTACCGCCGGCAATTGCTACGGCATCATCGGCGCCAACGGCGCAGGAAAGTCCACGTTTCTCCGAATTCTCTCCGGGGAGCTGGACTCCACATCCGGCGCCGTCACCCTGCAGCCCGGCGTCCGGATGTCCGTGCTGAAGCAGGATCAGTTCGCCTATGATGCGCACACGGTATTGGACACCGTCATGATGGGCAACGAGCGGCTGTACCAGGTGGGAAAGGAAAAGGACGCGCTGTATGAAAAGCCCGACTTTTCCGATGAAGACGGATTGCGGGCTTCGGAGCTGGAGACGGAGTTCGCAGAGCTGGGCGGCTGGGAGGCCGAGTCCGATGCCAGTCAGATCCTCCAGGGGCTGGGGGTTCCGACCGAGCTGCACCAGGACCTGATGGCAGACACCGACCCCCGAATTAAGGTCAAGGTTCTTTTGGCTCAGGCCCTGTTCGGCAATCCCGACATTGTGATGCTGGACGAGCCCACCAACAACCTGGACATCGCCTCCATCAATTGGCTGGAGGATTTCCTTCTGGATTTCCCCGGTACCGTCATTGCCGTCTCCCACGACCGGCATTTTCTCAACACCGTCTGCACACACATTGTGGACATTGACTACGGAAAGATCAAAATGTACGTGGGCAACTATGACTTCTGGTACGAGTCCAGCCAGTTGGTTCAGTCCCTGCTGAAAAACAAAAAACAAGCGAAACCAGGAGAAGATCGAAGAGCTGCAAGCCTTTATCTCCCGCTTCGCCGCCAACCGCTCTAAGAGCAAGCAAGCCACCTCCCGCAGGAAGCTTTTGGATAAGCTGTCTGTGGAGGAGATCCCCTGCTCGACCCGGCGCTACCCCCTTCGTGGGCTTCCAGCCGGAGCGGGATTTGGGTAAGGATATTCTCACCGTGAAGAACATCTCGAAAACCGTGGACGGCGTCAAGCTTCTGGACAATGTCTATTTCACCCTGAGTAAAACCGATAAGGTGGCCCTTGTGGGAGAAAAATGAGCTGGCCCAAACCACCCTGTTTAAAATCCTCATGGGCGAGCTGGAGCCTGACGAAGGCTACGGTCAAATGGGGCGTTTCCACCCTCCCGCAGTTACTTGCCCAAGGACAACTCCGACTACTTTGAAGGCTGTACCATGGAGCTGGTGGACTGGATCCGGCAGTACCCGTGAAAAAGGACGACGTATACCTCCGGGGGTTCCTGGGACGGATGTTGTTCTCCGGTGAAGACGTGTTTAAGCCGGTCCACGTCCTGTCCGGCGGCGAGAAGGTGCGGTGTATGCTCTCCAAAAATGATGCCTCCGGCGCCAACGTGGTCCTGCTGGATCAGCCGACCAACCATCTGGACATGGAGTCCATTCAGGCCGTGAACAAGGGCCTCATCGCCTTCCCCGGCGTGGTGCTTTTGGCCAGTCACGATCACGAGATGCTGCAAACTGTTTGTAACCGAGTCATCGCCTTCCAAACCCGACGGCACCATTGTGGACCGGCTGGGAACCTATGACGATTACCTGGCCTGGATGGAAGAGCAGAAAAATAAAGCAATAATGGAGGTCAACCTGATGGACCAAGCAACACAATGGGAACTGAAAGCTGCCCCGACTGTCGCGGGCCGGGCGTGATTTGCCACGAGGGCGACTGGTGCGTATCGGTGGAATGTCTGACCGCGGCGCGCACACTGTTTATTTGGAGTACCACAATGAGACGGAACGGGGAATCCGCCGAGCGTCAGGTAGTTGCCATCTGGAATCGGGGCAAGGTCATTCATATGAATCCCGGCGAATAAAGAAAACGCGCCCAGAAGCGGACTGCTTCTGGAGCGCTGATTTTATGGGACATCTTGAAACATACGCCATGGGCATCGCCCTATGTCTCGCTCCCGGCCAAGAAGCTCCCAACGAGCTTTCGCACAGGAAATGGGGACTCTCTCCCCATTGATCGGCTTAGGTGGCTTTTCCGTTTCTTCCGGTCAACGAGATTTAATAACACTGCAGGATCAACCACACCTGATCAAAGCGTCGTGCCAGCAAATCTTCCTTTTTAATATAGAAATAGATCCGTCCGCAATCGCCGAACATGAGACAAAATCGTCATGTTCCACCGTATCAAGTTGGAACAACAAACGCCACCGGTCTAAAAGTTTCTTTCACCCGCTGCCGGACATCCTCAGGAATGTGGCTCCATCCTTTTCCCAGATCATAACCCTG
>VOFH01000915.1_pt1 | contig 77215 bp, 88 predicted proteins | sample 5384091 | NCBI WGS metagenome assembly VOFH01 (sample SAMN12384727, study PRJNA508395) | human gut metagenome | isolation source: healthy gut G | host: Homo sapiens
ACTATCGTAAACCGTTCAGTGAGTCGGACATCAAGAGCGCGGTAGCCTTTTTTAATATCGTATTTTTGTTCCTCCAGTCGGCGAACCTGCTTTTCCAGCTCGCGAATACGTTGCTGTTCAGGGGTAATGGGTGTTGCAGAGGGCGCAATACCTTGGCGCTCTCGCCTGAGCTGACGTACCCAGCTCTCAAGCGTGGTAGAACCGACATTCATCGCCTCACTGGCTTGTCGATACGAATAGCCCTTATCAACAATCAGCTGTGCACATTCCAGCCTGAACTCAGGGGTGAAAGTACGTTTGGTTTTCTTGTTCATTAAGTCACCTGTTTTGTGTTGAGGTGAGAATATCACCTTTAATCAGGTGGCCAAATTTACTGTGCCACTACAGATGAGTGCAACATATACGGTAAAATAGCGTGTATTCTTGACAGGTGTAAATACATTCCATGTGGAAGTGGAGCCTGTGCGCAATGTAACGCTGCTAAACAATTACATTACAGGGCGTTTCGGTGGGAATAGTTTACCGGGTCATACGACGTTAAATTTAGATTATTTAAGGCCGACTGATGATGAATATTCATCTGGCTGGACTGCAAATGACAGTTGAACGGCATCAGGATATTTTAATACTTAACAGGATATAGCAATTTTCCTGAATAAAAACCGGACCACATTACCCTGTTGCTTTACTCAGGTGGCAGGGTAATGAATACAACCGGGGAATATTAAATGAACGAATCTTTTATTACTTCAGAACATCAGACCCGGATTACATTCGCCACGCACCGTCAAGGCTTGAGATTTTTAAGTAAAGCATTCACCACTATTATTACGCAGCAGGAAAGTGAGCATGAATTGCAGCGTCTTATTCATTTACTAAATAAACTGAAAGGCAGCAATCGCTGCTACAACATCATTGCTCAAAACTCAGGCAGTGCAGAAACGGATCTCCATGCAACAGTCTTATATGCCCGCATTGCCAGCGGGAACGCATTCTGGCGCAACTGGCTATGCTGCATGTCCTGCCGGGGAATTCAGCAGAATATGTGGGAGTGGTCCTGTTTTCAACAAGGATACGCAAACTCCGCCGCCATGGAAGAACACCGATGCGCTCAGGGCGCAAATTGGTCGTTATAAGCAGAGGATAAGCCGGGTACTTAACCGACTGGGGTACGCCGGTCCGGCCACAGGCACCTTTAGTATGATGCGCCATATGCCTGATGGCCCAGAAGCGCGTATTTTCTGGGTTCCACAGTTGTGTTTGTTCCTGCCCAATGACAGTACGTTGATTAAGGGGCTAAAAAAAGCGCATATGTCGCGAAGTAGTGGGGAATTTATTGATGCGACGACAGTTAACACGCCGGGTGATCGTGCCCGGTATAAAGACCCCGCCAGGCTACTTTCATGCGCCCTGGATCCCGCCTGGCACACAACAGATTATACACTGACTGATAAAGACGCTCTTGTTAAGTCCAGAGTAGCGCCATTGAAAGGTCGGACACTGTTAAAAGTTTACTGGCCCTGGACTCACTGGCAACAGGTGCCGTTTCTTTTTCGTTTGGGCAACCCCAGGGAAAGTGCATTGATTTCCCCGGTAATGCAGCCACTGCAATGCACTTTTGTTGTTGATCAAATTGCAGTGGAACGACGGTAACACTGGCAACCACTGCATTTTCGTTGTTGTAAAACTGCAGCGCTCGCCTGTGATTCTGCTGGCACTGATGCACTTTAAAATTCCAACTGTTCCGATTTTAACGTAACCGTCTGTTTTCTGCAGGGTCTTACGGATGCCTCTGCGCACCCGATCCTTGCCATCAACTGACGAGTTAGCGCATCTGCGAGGGCTTTCTGCGTTTCTGCCAGTGAATATTCTACACACAATGGGGGAGCGGTCAGCGAGCACCATTGCCATTGAGCGCAACGGAGAGCCTGGGGACGCGCAGCATAACGGAGGCTTCATCCGCTTCTCCAGTCATGAAACAACATGGCGAACGAGCGCAGCGAGTGAGGGAAGGCGTCAGCCTGAACAGGGGAAAGATTTGCGACCGGAGTGGAGCAAATCATGGGCGGAGCCCGTCCTCGCGACTGGGGTTTTGACTTTCAAATTGCTCAGTGTTGAGTTTGGTTAATGTAATGATATGAGGATGCTGAGAGGGGACCGTGAGTACTGAAAAGGATTATCCAGTGAAGATCCCGAGATGGGTTTATGATCGTATTACTGAAATAACGGGCTGTGTAGTAGGGGATACGCAATGGGCGGTCACCCGGCGACAGACATTGCGCCAGTTCCTGGTCTACATCTGGCTGGAGGCAGACGATGATGGGTGGACTATATGCACTGTCCGGGATATCCGTAGTTGTTACGCCAGCCTTCTAAGTGAATGTGAGATCAATTACCAGGGCAGGGCCTCCATATCCATGCTAGTCGATTTCCTGCCGACACTGTCGGATATTGAATTTCGTGCAGGGAAAGCGAGTAAAGACCCGGAAAAGCGTAAAGCCAGTGCATGGCTGTTCAACCCGCAGCAACCAGTGTCTGATTTGGGTAAATTAAATCTGGTTGACCTTGAAACCGGCGAGTCTGTCAGTTTTAGAGCTCTGCTTCAGGGGAACGGGAAAGCTCCTGGGCATGCGATAGATGTAGAGAAACGCCAGACGGCCCTAAAACAAACGGAAAAGGCATTCCTGGCCAAAGTTGGGCGGGGGCGCATGAGTATACAGTTTGTGAAGGAATTGCGTAGCCGTGAGCCGGATCACTATTACCGCGCAGGTATATGCAGCCTTAACCATCTCTACAATGGCAAAATTGAGGGAGAATATGTTACTTACGACCATCATTATCGTCTGACGTTTGGAGGGCGGTATTACGATCAAGCTTTCCAGAATCTGCCCAATGAGTTGAAATCTAAATTTCGTAGCGGATTACTCAACTATGATATCGAAGCCTGTAATTTGGCCTGTCTGAACCATCTGTTCAGGGAATATGGTGTTGATTACTGCGTAGACACTTCTATCTATGCGGGGATGATGGAACATACAGGTCTGTCCCGGAAGCAGTGCAAACCGATGGTTCAGACCACCACCTACAGAATTGGTCGCGTGACTATTGGTATTAATGATGACCTTGGGGCAAAAGTGTATGAATGGTGCGGTAACAGCAAAAAAAGGCGCTAAAGATTTTGCGTTGGTGGAACCGTTATGTCAGCCCTTTGAAATCCGCGCTTGAGTCATTGCTGGAACGTGTTCATGAAGTACACCGAGAAAACTGTTCATCGCCGCGTAACTATCACAGGTACGCTAATGAAGTCGGATTAATACTGGATCTGGATAGTGAGGTGTATCAGCGTGAAAAGACTCACCATCAGCAATATGCGCGGAATAAGGCACTCTTGGCGTTTATGATCTGTGGTGTGGAGCAGGCGTATATCCGTGAGGTAGTCAGTCTGAACCCTGGTCGTGTCTGCATGCTCGATCACGATGGAGTAGTGGCAACGGGCGCTCTTTCACTGCCGGACTGGCGGGGGTTTCACGATGAAGGTGAAGGACTAGCTTACTTTCTTGAATTTAACTATCTGCGATCTCTGATAAGGGCGTATTACGTTGTGGCGTATGCGCATTGGAGCACGATGTGCATATCCAGCAAGTGATCCACGTCCGCTTTGAGCGCAGGCTGTGTGAAAACTCATAGCTTTGAGTAGCCAAAAAATATTTCTCATCTGTGTTTTGAGAATGCTGTTTAAGTTGACGAGTTAATCTGTGATTTTATTCGGGTGTTTCAGAGATTTTTATTGCGGGAAAGAGCCTAATATTTGTTTCTGGAGGATAAAACGCCGGAACCGTTAGCCGTATTGTTCCTGAAGCTGAAATATCAATCCTGTAGTACCCCATATCGATATCATCCTTTTTCAGGTTATAAGCCAATATATGTAGACTTATTTCCGTACTGACATTTTTTAAATTTCCGCATCAGGAAGTGCGTTGCACCCATCCCATTTTAATTGTCCCAAACGGATGTTCTACCGTTTGCTTTCGCATGACTACCGCCTGAGGAAATGACTCAAGCCTCGCATGCATTTCTTCCATTTCAGCTTCATGAACCCAACGCCGTATACGCCTTGGATCGCGTTTCGATGTAGTGCACCTGGAGCGCTGGCTGCAATCGCGACAGGCAATATTGTTAAAGTATAAATGTTGCTCCAGTCCGTCCTCTATTGAGATAAATCGATTCTGAAGCTCATTGCCCATTGGGCATACATAAACATCTTTTTCCCTGTTATATCTGAATATTGAGCGATTATAGAGCCCCTTACGTTCAGCACCAGAGGTATCTCCTTTTGGCACTAACGCCACGGCTCCGCTATCCAGAACTGTTTTAATATCGCTGCGACTGTAATACCCTTTGTCGGCAAGTACTGTTATGTCCTTCCGGCAACAGCTTTCTGAGCCAGTGTTGCTACTGAACCAAGTTGCCCATTATCTGTTGTGTTGGTAACTTTATGCGCAACAATCAAGTGGTTCTTCGTATCCACAGCTGTCTGAACGTTGTAGCAAACTTGCCGATTCATATTATTTGTTTTCATCAACCGGGAGTCAGGGTCGGTTAAAGAGAGTTGTTTATCTGGCTGTTGTGCGACTGCTTGTTGGATCTCCTGAAGCTCACGTAAACGCTTTTTTAGCCAGGCCAGTTTAGTGGCAGTTAACTTTGTGTTTGCATCTGGCTCAGTATTCTTGTCGGCTTCATCCAGCTTGTTTAAATAATAAGTAATACTTTGCTCAACGCGCTCAATATGGTCTTTGGCTTTCTGAGATGTGAAGTTGTTGGGTTTGCTGTTTACTGCTTTAAATTTGCTGCCGTCGATGGCAACAACGACATCAGTGAACATTTGCATTTGCCGGCACAGGCCAATAAAGGCCCTACAGGCATTCCTGATACCTTCACCGTTATCTTTTCTGAAGTCTGCAATGGTTTTAAAATCAGGCGTTAATCGTTCAAGTAACCACATCAGTTCAACGTTCCGATGGGCCTCTTTTTCCAGTCTGCGGGAGGACTGAATTCGGTTGAGATATCCGTAAATGTACAACTTCAGTAGGGTTGCAGGGTGATATCCGGGTCGTCCGGTTCGCTTTGCATCAACTCTTCTGAAACCAAGAGAATCGAGCTTTAGTCCATCAACAAAGATATCAACGACTCTGACGGGGTTATCTTCAGTGACAAAATCATCCAGTGCATCAGGGAGTAATGTCACCTGGTGCCTGCCTTGTCCTTGAATGTGATTGGCATGTCGGTATCCGCAGTATTCATTCGTATATTTCTAATTTTAATGAAAAAGTCAGTTCGTCGCATGGGTTTATCAAGAATGGTTGATCATATGAAACCATCGCTTAGACCAAGAAGTGATCAGGAGTTTTCACACAGCCTGAGCGAGGAACGGAAGTTCGTTTTCAGGTAACATACTCCCTCTGAAAGAGAATGGGGCGTCTAAGCGGGATACTTATTACGATTCTTGCCGTATTCACAGTAAGCACACTGTTTGGCGTATTTTTTATTCGAATAGCAAACACTAATAAAAGGAATTCTCATGAACAACATTCCCTCTATGCCGCAGTTAGGGATTTATGTCTCAAAAATCGATCCCACCCTTCGCATCACTGTAACCGACGTTGATATTGTTGATGACGATGATGAGTCTCCTGATGATGAATTGTTTTATTTAGTCCGCTGGATCGAGGGGGAAGATGAAAGTGATATGTCGGCGATGGAATTTGAGCTAGGCCCAGTAGAGTGGCATGCTTTTGTTGAGTCTGAGCAATTAGTGTTTGAGCGCGATCCATACATGGATTCAGCCCCCGTAAATTCAAACCTTGCGAAAATCCGGGATTTACTCATGAAGACTAAACAGAATGATCGTTCGTAAGCCCCCATCAGGAAAGTGGTTTAGCGAGTGTTATCTATTTAGGGCAAGCGGCAAACGGATTCGCATGCAATTTTCCACCAAAGGTGAAGCACTTTCACATGAACGCTGTATAATAAATAACGTGTTCGACCTTCAGTTTAATACCCGACTTGTACGGGGTTTGTACTTTATGAACCTCAATCTTAATTCAGGAGTAAGATAGTGGACACTTTGTCTATTAAAGGGATTCTTGAAGTTTTCGTTAACAATTGGGTTCTGGTATCTTCACCTTCTTTTTTAGGTATCTGTTACTCAAATATCGTTGAAAAAAAGAAACTTAAGCAGAAGCTAAAGAACGATATTCTTGAGATCTTCATACCGGTCTTTAATGCAGGAAACGAGATCTCATTCGAAATCGCGGAAAATGCCTGCAGGAAGATGAAAGGTACCTTTCAGGCATACAAGAGAATATATCCAGGTATCTTCAACAAAGAGGTAGAGAGTGAACTTGAAGACCTACTTAAAGATGGTTTCCTCATAAATGGTGAAGTTAATCCGCATTACTTTGAACCAGCCAATATTGAGAATCTGATTAAAAAATTATAGTTTCGTTCAAACCCCGCTCTTTCGGGGTATTTGCATCATGTGTCAATAGCGGCTATTTGATTTGCTTTCAGTTGTTCCACGCAATCGACTATTAGCTACTGCCGCTTTTGGCACGAAGCGGAGTGGGCTTAAGGCCTGCTGTGAGCGAAAAGCGGACATTGGCCTTATAGGATACCTGAACCGTTCACTGAGAATTCTCTAAAAGTGAATGGATTAGTTAAGCGGATACTTACAAAGGGCCAGCCAGTTCCACACAACGCGGTTTTGACTGAGTACGGCAAGTGCGGATGCCGTGCAGGTTTCTAGGATGTTGAAAGCCATACGCTACTCAAGAGCAAGGGGCAGTCCAACTATAGGGCAGGATCGTCTACCGGGGTGGGGTCAGTCCAAAAATGACTCTGAGGTGTCTGTTAGACCCGTGTCGATTCATGCAACTATATAGGGCATGCTACTAAAAAAAGTAGGATCTATTTCTCCAGTAGTGAATTGAATATCGTCTGAGTTTGTTTTTGAATGAACACAGCACAACTAAACTTTAAGGTTAATTTTTAGATGAAATCGCATGAAGATGGATTGACCGAACAGGAAAAAGAATGGTTTTACGCCCTAATGCAAGATCGTGCGGATAATGCTAACACTCTGGAAAAACCATCAATGCGTGGTATCCAGCGCAGCGTTGTGGACAAGTATTCCGACCAGGCGCATTTCATCTACGAGCTTTTGCAAAACGCAGATGATGTCAGAGCAACATCGGTGAGCTTCCGCCTTGATCAAGATGGACTTTATTTCATTCATAATGGCTCTATTCACTTTTCCGTATCTGACCCGCACTGTGAAGGTGAAGACGCTGGCAACGGTGCTTTAGGACATATTAATTCAATCACCTCCATCGCTAACTCAAGTAAGACGGAGGCGTCTATAGGTAAGTTCGGTGTAGGATTTAAAGCTGTCTTTCAATACACGCAAACCCCACACATATATGACCCTGGAATTCGTTTTAAGATCGAACGTTTCATCGTGCCGCAGATGCTAAATGCTGACCTTGATTGGCGTAATGCTTCAGATACCGTTTTTTTCTTTCCGTTTGACCATAAAGAAAAAAACGCCCCTGGAGAGCTACAACGAAATTTTTGAAAAATTGAAAGCGCTTGAATTTCCTGTCTTATTCCTTTCGACGTTAAAATCGGTATCCTTTACCGTAGGTGAAACTACTGGCAGATATACTAAAAAAATTGTAGAGGAACTGGAGCAAGAAGACATTCTGGCGCAAAAACTGGTGCTGACATTAGAAGTGGGTGACAGTAAGGCTATTCATCAATTACTCCTATTTACACACAATCACGCGAACAGAAATGCCTGCACAATCGGGTATGCAATTGGAGAAGACGGGAAACTCGAGCCTGTTGAACATCCAGCGTTCTGTTTTTTCCCGACCAAAGAAATAACGCATCTGAAATTTATCCTTCACGCGCCATTTCTGTTAACGGATAGTCGTGAAGGTATCAAAGCAGGAGAAAAGCATAACCAGCAACTGATTCAGCAGCTGGCGAAACTTACAGCGGATAGTTTACCCATTATTCGTGATAAAAAACTGCTCGATGATGGCATCTTTGACATTATTCCCTATGACGAAAATCAGTTCAGTGAACTAGACGACCGGAGAAAAATTTCGTTCAAGCCGTTTTATTCTGCTATCAAAACCAAACTCCAGACCGACACGTTGCTCCCCGCCGCCAATGCCAACTACTCACCAAAAAACTGCTCCTATTGGGCAGCAGACAGTGAACTAGTTGAATTATTCTCTGACATGCAACTGGCGCAATTGACGGGTACAGAGAACGCAAGCTGGATTTTTCGTAGTCGTGGCAAGAAAGACGTACAAAATGTTAATAAGGCCCTGGCCGAATACATCGACGGCGGCGATGCTAGGGTATGGTCAATAAGAGAACCTAATCTGATCGTATCAAGTCTTGATCCCGAAGCTACCCTTAAGAAAATTACCGCTGACTTCATCGCCAGTCAGTCAATAGAATGGCTGCACAGACTCTATATATACCTTGCCGGACGCGATTCTTACCAAAAATTTGTGAAAGATAAGCCTATCTTTCTTGACCAGCAAGGTCAGGCAATCCCGGCCTTTGACGCCGGAATCAACTCATCCTGTTTCTACCAGACGACGATATTGACGGCTACAAGACCGTCAACGCCGAATTGCTGTCCGACGAGAGCACTCGTGAGTTTATTGAAAAATTTGGAATCAAGAAGCCAAGCCTGCGTGATGAGATCTACAACAAGATCCTCCCGGCCTATAACAGCACCAGCAGCCCTGTTAACGCAGACACCCATTTCGGCCGATTCTTCCGTTACTTCAAAGAGTGTAAAAACGAAGACGTTTCAGAATTTATTAAGCTTATTAAGGATAAAGCTTTTCTTCTCTACACAACGGCTGGGAAAAATGAGTTTTCTCATGGCAAAGCCGATGACATCTATATGCCGACCGAGGATTTGCAAACCTGGTTCACGACCAAGCCAGAAACACCATTTCTGTTTTTGGACAAATACCACGAGATGTTTAGCGAAAAGAATATCCTGCACTCAAGGACTTTTTCAAAAACTGGGAATTGCGGATCGCCCTAAAATAATCACCGAAGAGCGCTATATTGAGTGGCAAGAGCGGCGCGATCGACACTTATCCTTAGAGGGACATTCGCACAAGCTGTATGAAAAAAACCTTGATGGCTGTCAGCAGATCATGGCAAATATTGACTTGCCACGGTCACTCCTGCTGTGGAAATTACTTCCACAATTCATTCACCAGCTTAGCGGCAAGCATGTATGGTTTTATTATACAAATCGAAGCGAGTCTTACGAATCCGCAGAGCAAGAAAAATTGCGTACAACCCGTTGGATCCTTGATAAGGATGGAGCATGGGTTTCAGCCAAAGAGATCACGATTCAAACGCTTGCAGAGCAATACGACATAGTCAGTGCAGAAGCAAAGATGCTCATCAACTTTTCGCACATTCGCGATGAGACACATTTAAGCCCCGAGGAAGCCAGAAAAATTAGACTGGCGGATGCAATTGAACACTCCGGTTTGTCAGAGGACGAAATCCGCATAGCGATTGAAGATGCTAAGCGAAAAAAGCAAGATTCATCCCAACCCATCGTGGAGCCCGTTGACAAAGATCAGCCAGCGGCCGACTCACCATTCATCCGTGATATTGCTCGACGCCGTCCATCCATCCAGGACACCCACTCGGATGGCCCGCAGAAAGACGATTCTGCGGCAGCAGATCGTCAAAGCGACGAAAGCATCGACACAGACGATTACACGCCAAAAAACGGTTGACTACGGCAAAAAATTGACTTGGCAAAGACCGTTATGCCAGTGAAATTGACTGTCTGGAGCATGAGCAGACGTTATATGACAAGGCCAACGAATTACCTCGTTACAGTTATGGCTGGTTTCTGGCTTTGCTGGAACTTGAGTGCTTAGCAACCAGAACAAAGAATGCTGACAGTAAGACTATTTCTATTGGCTTTGGCAAGGTGGAGCACGATGAACAATCATCCAGAACCATCGTACTGAAAGAACCCAGTCGCTTCATTCCGCAATCTATTGAAGAACTTTCCGGCATACGTGTGGATCTCGATTTTGGTAATGGGCGTACAGGAAAGTTACATATTGAGTCGTTTTACCAGAGAATTTTCATTACTTGGTAAACTGGAATCTGCCGATGATTTACAAGGGATGGCACTGGAAGAGGTGGTGGAAGCACGTATTGAAGTCCAGAATCCATCGTTCCTGCAGCAGGTGTTGCTGGAACGATTCCAGGAATTGAGATTAGGCGAAACGTTTGCGATGAAAGCGGGCCTGACGTCTGACATTGATTTTGTGTTTGGTCCACCAGGAACAGGTAAGACGACTCATCTCGCAGAAAAAGTACTGATACCAAGAATGAAGGGTAGTGGGAAGGAAAACGTGCTTGTCCTAGCGCCAACCAACAAGGCTGCAGATGTGTTGACGACCCGCGTCATGGAGGCGATGGTTGGGGATACCTCATATCAGGAGTGGTTGGTGCGTTTCGGATCATCTGTTGATGTGCGTATTGAAAACGCTGGAGTATGGCGGGACAGAACATTCAACATCGGCGCATTGGATCGCTCTATAACGATCACCACCATTGCTCGCTTCGCCTATGATGGATTTACTGGTGAGTATGGTAAGAAACTTTATGAAATGGAGTGGGATACCGTCGTCATTGACGAAGCGTCAATGATTTCGTTAGCCAATATCATCTATCCACTTTACCGCATACACCCACGAAAGTTCATTATCGCTGGAGATCCTTTCCAGATCGGGCCGATTGTTGCTGTAGAAGAATGGAAAGATGAGAACATTTACACGTTGGTCGGTCTCAATAAGCGAGGTTCTTTTGCGCAGCCGTCGACAGAGCCTCATGATTACCCGATAGTCAATCTGGAAACACAGTACCGTAGTATTCCTGCAATTGGTGAAGTTTATAGCCGTTTCACTTATGACGGGATCTTGCAACATCACCGTACGGCAGAATCTCCCTGTTCGTTTAGTTTCTGCGAATTCGATGCTATGCCGATAAATCTCATCAAATTTCCGGTCAGTAAATATGAAAGTATTTACCGGGCAAAACGAATGGAAAGCGGAACACCTTATCAGACTTATTCAGCATTGTTCACTTTCGAGTTTGTTCGCTGGCTGTCAGGGAAGATACAGAGAAAAAATTCAGAGATAATCCGTATAGGAGTTATCGCTCCTTATCGCGCTCAAGCTAATCTACTGAGCAAGTTGAATGATTCATGGCTTACCAAACCTGATACTGTAAATGTTCAGGTCGGTACGATACACGGCTTCCAAGGGGATGAATGCAATATTATTATTGCGGTGCTTAATCCGCCGCCAAACATTTCAAGTGACTCCCGGATGTTCCTGAATAAACAGAATATTCTTAATGTAGCGATCAGTCGCGCACGCGATAACTTGTTCATTGTTATGCCTGATGCTGAAACAGAGAATATTGGAAATTTACGCAAAGTTACTGAGATTGAGAGGCTGGTGAAAGCAAGTGATGCGTACTACGAATATGGATCGAATGAAATTGAGAAGATGATTTGGGGCAATGCAAGATATCTTGAAGAGAATATATTCTCGACTGGCCATCAGATGGTGAACGTTTATCGGAAGCCTGAACGTTACTACGAGGTACGTAGTGATGATTCTGCGATTGATATTCAGATTCATGAAAAACAAAGCGGAAGTAAGTCACAGATACCTTGATCTGGAAACGTAGCAACCTCACCCGATAATATGATGTTTACCGGGTGAGGAATTACTATTTCTGACCTTCTAAATAGAGCTGACTCCTAATCATTGACTGAGATTGTATCTTATCTATCCTTTTTTTCTTACTGCTTTTTGTCCGCTCATGGCAGGGAGCAGACAGGCTTGCTGGACTAGAAGGTCTGCTTTGAGCGAGAAGCGGAAGTTCGCTTCTTGATGTATTAGTAAATACTACCATGCTAAGATCGGCGAGGATCTGGCATCCGTTGCACTTTCATAGATAAGATATATACCATTGCGGTATATAATATAGCATATAAGGTCTGCAAAGTATTAGTTCACGGCTCAATCTATTTTTTTGAAGACAAAAGTAAATTATAAAATATTTAACTTTGATTAAATGCTTCGCGTGGCTTACAGTTCACAAAAAATTAAGTAAATCCTTCTGTTTTGTATGTTACAATTCGTCGGTAAATGTTGTACATTGCTACAATAATCTTAAGGTAAATGTCCTGCCGATAAGGAGGTATAGCTCTACCTAAATCATCTATTAATTCATCCATCTCTACTGTGTAATCGCCATAATAACTAATACCATCCATGTGTGGATTAACGTTAACCGTGTCCGTGTGGATCGAAAAAATACATTTCATTCAACGAGTTTGGACTAAAGTTAAATGTCATATTAAAGGACTCAATTGTTTCATCAAACTCGTGAGATAATACTACATAATCAATTAATTCCTTTACTGGCAAGCATATTAATCCTATGTAAGAATCATTTCTATATTTGATGGGATTGAATGAATCTTTAAAAAAGATATCTATTCTACGATCTTTTACGATTATATTTAAAGGCCCAACACCGCGCAAAGTGAAGCATTTATCATTTGAGTCCCTATATAAACTGAAATATTCAATATCACGAATACCTGAAAAAGTTCACGATGGCGATTTACATTTTCCGTAAAGACATCCTGAGATACATCATATCTCGCTTTGCCTACTTTACTCAGCGCATACTGTTCAGCTGTAAGCTTCCATTTACGAAGAAGCCCTACAGAGAAGCGGTCTGGATCTACATCAATTTCTTTTGCATGGATAGAGCAAAGCCAAATACCGTTGTCAAAAGAGCATCTTTGATCTTTTGCATTTCCTTGTTGTAGCGGGGGCCACCTTCAGATGCGGCTTCAATATGGCATGCCTGTCCAACATTAACTCGCTTTGTAGGATCTGTATGGGGCCCAACAGTCACAACTCTGCAATCGGGATTGGAGCAAAGCCATGCTACGCGTTCGGCCAACCTCTGTTTAATTTTGTTTGAGAAATCGTCCCTCACTGCCAATCCCTATTTGAATTACTATTACGCGTTGGCCAACACTTTATCATAATTGCAAAACTGTAGTCAGGGTAACCAGCTCAACCCATTTATTATTATCTGTCTCCTTCAGCAAGGTCCGCTCCTGGCACGAAGCGGACATACATTGCAAAGCAGCCCACGAGCGAGCATCGGCTTCTTCCATAGCCGCTTTTACTCTTAGAAAGGTCTGCCTTGCGGTGTCGAATTCTCGGGCGAGCGTGCTGATGCTTTTCCCTTCACCAGGGCACTGGAACACCGCTTTCTTTTGTATGGGCTATATATTGATCATTATAGTATGCCTTTGCCGTGCTTTCACTATTGCCAGCTTAACAAAGCCATCACAAGCGCCGTACATACGCTCTATAAAATAACTGCTCCGGCGCTGCGGTACCAAGGGCGAATCCCGGAGTGCTTTACCCAAAAAATGAAACGGTGCTTTATATGTACTGGCTTCAGCTTAAATAATTAATCGGGCCTCTGCAATATACGGGGCCTGCTCAGTGTCTTTGCCGTAAAGGATTAGGTATGGAAATTGAAATTAACTGCTGTAATAACATCGATAAAGCAGATATAACTCTGGCAGTAAAAAATTAAATATTAAATTTGCGCCTAACGGCACCGGAAAAAGCACCATTTCCCGCGCGATTCAGTGTACGGTAAACGGGGATGAACAAGGTCTCAGCGACCTGCTTCCGTTTAGATACCGTGGTTCTAATCCCGATGCAGTACAGCCTAGGGGTAACTGGTGTCGATGGCCTGCAAAACGTCATGTGCTTTAATGAAAAATATGTCGATCAATTCACTTTTCAACCAGACGAGTTAGTAAAGTAATAGTTTTGACATCTTCATCAAAAGTGAAGCGTATCATGAGACAGAACGCGAAATCGAAGCCATGGTCGTGCCATACGGCAGCAGTTTGCTGATAACGTCGGGCTTGAAAATTCATCACGCACCTGGGGGAACTCAGCGCCGCATTTAAGCTGGAGTAGTACCGGGGATTGCAAAAACGTCTACCGGTATGAAAGGCTTATCAGCCGGCAACAAGCTTCAGCACATTCCCGACGGTTTGGAATCTTATAAGCCGTACATCAAAGTAAAAGCAGCGTAAGAGTGGATCAGTGGCAGACCCGGGGTATGAGAAATTCTCCGCGCTATCGACGGCTGCTGTCCGTTCTGTACTGGCGACTCCGTGAAAAGGCCGAGCAGATTAGCCGCGTCAGCGCGGAGTATGATAAGGCTGTCATTAAAAACCTGATCGGCCTGATCGGCGTGCTAGATAAACTCGGCGAATATTTTTCAGAGTCTGCCCGTGCCCGCCTCACTGATATTACAACCCTAAAAAGTGGGCTGGAAAAACAGCACGAAGAATATCGTGACAGTGAAGAAGCAGACAGACAGCCTGATAAATATGCTGAATACCCAAGACTCTTAACGGCATTCAGCGCTTCAACCAACGTCAAGGCTGCACTGGAAGCCTGTCGCCTTAGACGTGAAGTTTTTCCCGGAGCTGCAGTCGGATAAAACGGCCCGCACCGTAGCCAGTCTCAATACCTCTTTAGACGATCTGACGACGCAGGCCGGACGCCTGCAGGGGGTCAAATAAATAAGCAGCGTCAGGGCATGCAGAAGCTGATCCTCAAGCATAAAACCGATATCAATACCTTTCTGGCTTACGCTGGCTATCGTTATCAGGTGGATATCACGGGGAAGGCGATAAATGTCGGCTGAAACTGCGCCACGAAGACTTTGAAGGCTACGTCAGCGGCGGCAGCCAGCATCTCAGCTACGGTGAACGCAACGCCTTTGCCATCGTTCTGTTTATGTATGAATGCCTAGCAAGAAGCCAGGCCTGATCATTCTTGACGACCCGATTTCATCGTTTGATAAGAACAAGAAATTTGCCATCCATGGAGATGCTGTTTCGCCGCAATACCGGTGAGTGCCTGAAAAATGAAACGGTACTGATGCTGACTCACGATGTTGAGCCTATTATTGATACGCTGAAGTCCGTCAGGAAGCTGTTCAGTAATCTGGTTACGGCCTCACACTTGCGCTACTGCGCAGGCTGCATCACCGAGCAGCTCATCGGTGAAAGTGATATCCGCACTTTTGCTCAGATCTGCCAGTCTGTCACTGACTCTGATAGTGAAGACATCATCAAGTTGATCTATCTTCGCCGACATTATGAAATTATGGACGACCTCGGTGATGCCTATCAGGTGCTGTCAAACCTTTTTCATCACCGTGAAACGCCCATCGACACCCGTGAACCCGTTGTGCAGGGAGTGGGACATCCTGAAATGTCCGCAGAAAAAGTTGCCAGCGGCTGCCAGGCAATCGCCGATCGCATTCCCGGCTTTGACTACAGGCCACTTTCGTTCAGCTCACCGACCCGGATCGTATACGTGCGCTTTATCTGCTCTGCCGTAATGGCTACGAGAAACTGCAGGTGTTCAGGTTGCTTCAGACCGGAGTCGAAAACGCAGTCATACGTAAATTCATGAATGAGACCTACCACATTGAAAATGAATTTATCTGTCAGCTGGATCCTGCCCGGTTTGATCTCATTCCTGAATATGTTATCAGGGAGTGCGACGCGCTTATACTTCCTCCTCCACCGGCAAATGACGATGCGCTGGAAGAAATTGCCTGACTTGTCGGGGGCGCAAGTGTATTAATGCGCTTCAGTTTTCAGTGCGGCTCCAGTCAGGGCCAATAACCGCCAGCAGGCGATTACGGTCTGTGACCCGGTCCGTTTTCCCCTGCCGCAGCGACCTGATGAGCTTCTGGGCCTCGCGGCTGGGCCTGACATTCAGAGTGCTGACTGTACCAAGGCAGCGCCACCTCAAAGGGAGCAGGAAGGCGACAGGAGACATGATCTTGCACGGTAATCGGATACATTACGATAATCAAATCCATCACATGGAGATAAACAATGAACCATCCTGAAATTCACGTCAAAGACTGGATTGATGTTGGCAATCGTGAGTGTGTGGTGCAACGACTTCTTCCTCAGGGTCTCCCGTCGGCGCCTGTATTGTTGTTCTGAATAAAACCAAACCGACCACCCGGATCGCTGGTTGGAACGGCGAAAAGTGGTACTTCATGCCCAGCCATGACTTTGGTGGCTATGCAGATGAGTATGATCCCTGTGTACGTGAACTGAATCGGGGCCGTCGCTGACCCCACGAGGTAATGTAGTACAACTGCGTTTAGGCCAGACCACACGTCACAACACAAGGGCTGCATTCTGATGTTGACCATAACGCATTGTGATGTAGCAATGTCCGCTTCTGGCACATTGCGGAAGGGCTAACGGCCCGGGTAAGTGAGTAACGGATGTATGCAAGCACTCTTACTGCTGACAATGATCGCATCCAAGATAAGATAGGTGGTGTCACTCAATCTATCCAAGGTACAGGTTCACCAATATAAGTGTGTGTGCAGCAACGACATGTCACCTTAACGTCATCTCTTGTGATTGAAAGGTTTACCTGTTGCAGAATTCCATTCTCATCAACAAACAGACCTGGGTAAAAACTGCTTGCACCAATGCAGACTAAATCCCTTCGCTGATGCTCATGTAGCGCGACCAACCAGAATACCGGCTCAGTGGTATCAAGACGTCCACATACTTCGCTGAATATTTCATTCCACGGCTTGCCAATCTCTTTGATCAGAAAATAAAACAATGGTGTGTAGTCTCGGCCACGCTTCTGTCTGCTAAGCATTGTCTCACGCTTTACCAGTAGCTCATCTCCGACTTTTTTGCGATTTCGTTCCCACCGATACTCAGCACCCGGATTATTAGAATGGTGCCGCGTCGTCGTGTTGACGCTGCGATATAGTGTACGGGACTTATTCTGCTGATGAATACGCATAGCTCGATCTCGTACATCCTTTCTTTTGTGGGCCAGTAGCCCCATTCAGACCTTGTGTTGTTGTATAAAAACGAACAGCCTTAAAGGCTGTCTCATTCTGCTCAAATACCATCCTACTGACAACTACCAAAAGTCGGCTTCTGGCACGCAACGGACAGGCTAAGTGGTCATTGGGTTTGCTTTGAGCGAGTAGCGGACATCAACGCTGCCAACAGCGGCCGAGCGTAGCGAGGTCCTGCGCACGAAGTGCGCGATGCAGTGTTATGCATTTTTTCGTCCGTCAAATGGTATTAACCATTGGCAGCCGGTAACCTCTCTGAATATTGCCATAGTAAGCATTGAGTAGAACAGTACGAACTGTTGAAGTCCGTAATCTCTAAATTCATCCATACGATTCTCAAATGCGGTTTTCAGATAACCAATCCCTTCGACATCCTTCATGGCTGAATTAATCTGCCTTGAAAAGTTAATGATTAGATTAACGTTATCTTCTGATTGGCGTGGTTCCATTGCTTCAATCATTTCAATTAGATTAAAATTTTCAATCATTTCTGGTTCACTACATGCTTGCGAGTATGTGCCTGCCTTTATGTAGGTGTTTCTGTGGTGCCCATCCAATTCTCTGGCGCGTCTAAAGTTAGTGTGATCAATGATTGACCCAGCCCTTTTAGGTTAACCAAATCGCCAACATCTACGACAGAAGGGGCAGCGTAAAGGACTACGGCATCGTTACCAAATTTAGTTTCTATGTGGGAGAGCAAGGTATGTTGCTGAGTGTACAGGTCATAGCGGAAATACTTGATTCCATAAGTGCCACTCAGAACCACTTGACATCGTTATGTATTGCGGACGCTTATACTGAAATAGCAAGTTAACTTTCATGGTCGGTATGTTCTTAACCTCTCGGCCAAGGTAATGCTCCATTTCATGAGCGATTTCCCTTAGTTCAACGCCTGAAAATTGCGGAGAGAGCCAGAATGGATATCCGAGCTTTCGCCACAGAAACCATCCTCTAGAATGAGCAACGGAGTCCAAGCCTAAAACGCCTTCTTGCACCTGGCCAAGGGGGGAAATAGATAGATGTTTTTCTATCAAGCTCATTGTTGAAGTAACTTTCGAAAGTCTTTTCTTCGTATCTCGCATCCATTCACACATTCTCTATTATCATTTTGAATAGGCATAACGCTTATTTGGCGGAAAGCTCCATATTTAAACATGGTGTTTTCCGCCTTTGTAAAATTTGATGTAGAACACTACATCGATTTTTCACAACTAACAATAGGTTGTAGGTACAGCTGGTGGGATTTGCATTTGCTACAAATATGGATTAATCCGTCTAATAAGCGTTGTCTATGCAAAAATGCAGGCAAAATATTTAAACGTCTGCTCCTGGCACAAAGTGGACCCATGAAGAATGAGTTCTATCCTCGTGGTTCACTAAGTGCAGTAAGTTCTACTCGGATCCTGCTACCCATTTGTCCAACATATCAGACCATTCCTGCATCATCACTTTACGCTCATCAAGGTAAGTTGCATGGTTGTATGTGCGACGAACATTGTTGGTATCAGCGTGCGCGAGTTGGGCCTCAATAGCATCAGGCCGATAGCCCATTTCGTTTAAACGCGTACTTCCTGTAGTTCTGGTAGCATGGGGGCTATAAATGCCACTCCAGCCGAAGCTTTTAAGTAGCTGGCGCAGGGAATGTGATGTCATTGGGCCTTTCGGATTATCCCTGCCCGGGAAAAGGTGCTGCCGATGTCCGGTTAATCCTTGTAGCGTTCTAAGAGTTTTGACAGCTTGAGAGGGCAGGGGAATAACGTGTTCTCTTCGGGCTTTCATCCGCGCTGCCGGAATGGTCCACAGGGCGTTATCAAGATCGAATTCTATCCATTCCGCTTCGGTGGTTTCTGCAGGACGCGCCAATGTCCACCACATAAGCCACATGCAATAGTTAACCTGGTACGAGCCACGACTATTGTCAAAACAGCTTAATAACTTTCCGATTTGCTGAGGATTCAGTGCTTGTTTGTGCTGTGTCTTATTGGCGGCAGAGCCTTGCGCACGGGCCAGACAGGATCACTATCAGCTCTAAGCGTCGCAACTGCCAACTCAAAAACTGAAGAAATCGGTGCGACGTGCTTCAGCGGCAACTGTCGGTGCTCCTCGTTTGGCTGTTTCCTGAAGAATTTTAAGGATATGGTGTGGAGTGATCTCTCTGACAGGGGAGCTTACCGATGGCGGAAAACCACACGTTCAAGCATATCCAGTCGGCGCGTTTTGGTGATTTCGGCCCAGTCTTTCATCTGCAACCACTCTTTGGCGATTAGCTCAAAGGTGTTGGAGGCATCATTGACCTTGCGAATCTTATCTAACTGGCGAGCCTGTGTCGGGCTAACTCCATCCGCGACTTGCTTACGCGCTTGCTCGCATTTTCGCGAGCTTCGGCAAGTTTGACCGTCGGGTACTCACCTAGCGCAAACATGCTGGATTTACCGTTGAGTTTAAACCGATAGCGCCAGGCCTTTTTTGCCATTGGGTTTAACTTCGAGGTAGAGACCGTTGAAATCATTGAGCCGATAGAGTTTTTCTTTCGCTTTAGCAGTGCGGCATTGCGTATCAGTGAGCATAACGGGGCCTTGTTTATTTATTATACCGTTATTGTACTCACTTAAAATGAAGATGGAAGGATATTGTACTCATCCATGTACTCATTTTTGACTGTGTTATCACGAAATGAATTGAGACTCTATGAAATGAAAAATCCACGCAATTGCGTGGATTTAATGGTTTTTTTGATTCTCATGAAGTTCAATGAAACCTCATGAGACAACAAATTTTATTTAGACGTTGAACAGGAAGTTCATTACATCGCCATCTTTAACGATGTAATCTTTTGCCTTCTGCACGCAGTTTGCCTGCTTCTTTCGCGCCTTGTTCACCTTTGTAAGTGATGAAATCTTCAAACGAGATGGTTTGTGCACGGATAAAGCCTTTTTCAAAATCAGTATGGATTTTGCCAGCGGCCTGCGGCGCGGTTGCACCAACCGGAATGGTCCATGCACGTACTTCTTTCACCCCAGCGGTGAAGTAAGTTTGCAGGTTCAGCAGCTTATAACCGGCACGGATCACACGGTTCAGGCCCGGCTCTTCCAGCCCAAGCTCCTGCATAAACTCGTCACGTTCTTCGTCGTCCAGTTCGGCAATGTCTGCTTCAACAGCAGCACAAACCGGAACCACAACAGAACCTTCTTTCGCCGCGATTTCACGCACCTGGTCAAGATACGGGTTGTTTTCAAAAACCGTCTTCGTTGACGTTGGCGATGTACATTGTTGGTTTCAGCGTCAGGAAGCTCAGGTAACGAATAGCCGCTTTCTCTTCAGCGCTTAAATCCAGCGCGCGCAGCATACCTGCGTTTTCCAGCTGGGGCAGGCATTTTTCCAGGACCGCCAGCTCAGCTTTCGCGTCTTTATCGCCACCTTTGGCTTTCTTCTGTACGCGATGAATCGCACGTTCACAGGTGTCGAGATCCGCCAGCGCCAGTTCGGTGTTGATAACTTCAATATCATCCGCCGGGTTAACTTTGCCGGAAACGTGAATGATGTTGTCATTTTCAAAGCAGCGAACAACGTGACCGATCGCTTCGGTTTCACGGATGTTGGTCAGGAACTGGTTACCCAGACCTTCGCCTTTCGATGCGCCTTTTACCAGACCGGCGATATCGACAAATTCCATGGTCGTGGGAAGCGTACGCTGCGGTTTTACGATTTCAGCCAGTTGATCCAGGCGAGGGTCAGGCATTGGTACGACGCCTGTGTTCGGCTCAATGGTACAGAATGGAAAGTTGGCCGCTTCAATACCGGCTTTGGTCAGCGCGTTGAACAGGGTAGATTTCCCGACGTTGGGCAAACCGACGATACCGCATTTGAATCCCATGATTTAAATCACCTTAATATCTTAATAATCAACCTGTTATTGCTAACAGATTGCAGAAATGGAAATAACTTTGCCTATTATACACGGCACTCGGCAAAAATGCCGCAGACAACGACTTATTGCGCTTTAAAGGCGTGCAATCGGTTCGTTGCTTTGGTCAAGCCATCTGTAAACCACATTTCAGTACAACGTGCCGCTTCGTCGATGGCTTCATCAATTAACTTCTGTTCACTAACAGGCGGTTTGCCTAACACAAAACCGACAACTTTATTTTTATCGCCTGGATGACCAATTCCGATGCGTAAACGGTGAAAGTTAGGTTATTACCCAATTTACTGATGATGTCTTTCAGTCCATTGTGACCACCATGCCACCGCCCAACTTAAATTTGGCGACGCCGAGGCAGATCCAGTTCGTCGTGGGCCACCAGAATTTCGTCCGGATTAATACGGAAAAAACTGGCCATCGCCGCAACGGCTTTGCCGCTGAGATTCATAAATGTAGTCGGGACTAACAGGCGGACATCTTCGCCTCCAAGGGTGACTCGCGAAGTATAACCAAAGAATTTAGCCTCTTCGCGCAGCGGAGCGCGCAATCGCTCTGCCAGTAAGTCAACGAACCAGGCACCAGCATTATGTCGCGTTGCGGCGTATTCAGCGCCGGGGTTCGCCAGGCCGACAATCAATTTAATCGTCACGTTTTTTTGTCCTGAGTGTGTACATAACTGGCGCGTAGTTTACTGGTTGCGGCCCCGCTTGACAAAAAACTGCGTATCAAATGCAGATAACGCAATAATTGCCTGAGTGGACTATTAGAAAGCCAAGGTGTTCAGGCGTTTATTTGTAAAGTTTTGTTGAAATAAGGGTTGTAATTGTGATCACGCCCGCACATAACCCACAGGGTGTTGTCTATACTTTTACACATAAGGAAGAGGGGTATTCCCTGTTACAACCCAGAAAGTTCCGGAGGTGACATATGAAACGCAAAAACGCTTCGTTACTCGGTAACGTGCTCATGGGGTTGGGTCTGGTGGTAATGGTGGTCGGTGTGGGGTATTCAATCCTCAACCAGTTACCACAGTTTAATATGCCCCAGTATTTCGCACATGGTGCAGTGCTAAGTATTTTCGTCGGTGCCATTCTCTGGCTGGCGGGTGCCCGTGTTGGCGGGCATGAACAGGTGTGCGACCGTTACTGGTGGGTTCGCCACTATGACAAACGTTGCCGCCGTAGCGATAATCGCCGTCATAGCTAACAAATACTGCAGTTTACTGACCAGTCAGTTTGCTCTGACTGGTCAATCTCGTACTTATAAATCCGCCATCGCCGCGCGACGATTCGGGAAGAAAGCAAGGCGGCCCGGGATCGGTTGAATGCCTGCGCGAGCCATCGTGCGCAGTGGCTGGAATTCCACGTTGCACACGCGCAGTTCACATCCTTCGGGTAGACGCTTCACAAAACGCTGGAACGCATCAAGACCACCAGCATCAAGTACCGGAACGGCATCCCACTTCAGAATCACAATCCGTTTGCCTTCAAGACGTGACTCCAGGTCTGTGAATAAGCCTTCAGCAGCAGCAAAAAACAGCGGGCCAATAACGCGCAGTACCAGGACATCGTCTGGAACATCTACGACTACCGGTGCCAGGCGAGTCATACGTGCGATACGACGCATAAACAGCAGCGATGCCAGCACGATCCCCACGCTGATGGCAATAACCATATCAAACAGCACGGTCAGCGACATGCACAACAGCATGACAATGATGTCATCTTTCGGTGCATGACGCAGCAAGTCGACCACTTTGTGCGCTTCACTCATGTTCCACGCCACCATCAACAGCAGGGCTGCCATGGCGGAAAGCGGCAGCCAGGAGAGCAGCGGTGCCAGTACCAGCAGGGCAAGAATAACCAGAATAGAGTGGATCACCGCCGAGATAGGGGGAAGTTGCCCCGGCACGGACGTTAGCGGCAGAACGCGCGATGGCAGCTGTAGCGGTAATGCCACCAAAGAACGGAGCGATAATATTCCCCAGTCCCTGTCCAACCAGTTCGCTGTTCGCTTTGTGTTTCGTTCCGGTCATACCATCCAGTACCACGGCGCAGAGCAGAGATTCGATTGCGCCGAGCATTGCCATTGAGAATGCCGCAGGCAGCAGTGTGCGAATAGAATCCCAGGTTAGCGTGAATTCTGAATCAGGCAGATCCCACGGCAGCACAAGTTGCGGCAGCAGTTGCGGAATACCGTTACCCTGAGAACCATCGGCCAGGACGTAGTGGAATTGCGAACCGATGGTAGCAACATGTCCGCCGAGCAGATTAACAATCCCCATCACCGCGCAACCAGCCAGCAAGGCCGGAAGATGACCGGGTAAACGAATGCCCAGACGCGCCAGAAAACCAGAATACCAAGCGTCACAATGCCAATGGCTGCATCACCCACATTAATGGTCGGCAGCGCCATAAATAATGCGCCGACTTTTTGTAGATAATGTTCCGGGACATGGGCCATTTGCAGACCGAGAAAATCTTTTAATCTGCATGGTACCGATGGTGATCCCGATACCCGAGGTGAAACCTAAGGTGACGGAAACCGGAATATACTCAATCAGGCGCCCAAAGCGTGCCAGCCCCATCAGAATCAAAAAGATCCCCGACAGCAAGGTCGCAACCAGCAGTCCTGCCAGTCCAAACTGTTGCGAAACGGATAGAGAATTACCACAAATGCCGCAGTCGGACCGGAAACGCTAAAGCGTGACCCCCCCGTCAGAGCAATGACAATCCCCGCAACAGCTGCGGTATATAAACCGTACTGGGGTGCCACACCACTACCAATAGCCAACGCCATCGCCAGCGGGATAGCAATAATCCCGACGGTTATCCGGGCAATCAGGTCACGGGTAAACCGTGCGGCGGCAGTATATTTTTTTTCCAACAAGCGTCGATGAGGGCGCGGAAAGGCATCACATGTGAGGGAAAATATTTTGTTCACAATAATGTTTCATCCGTGAGCGCATCATCTGTCAACTAAATGGCAGGTGAAGGAGGCATAGGTCATACAAATGGATATTACAGACAAAAAAACCCGCCGCAGCGGGTCTTTGAGCCGGGTTCGATTAGTGTTCGAACATGGCAGAGATCGATTCTTCGTTGCTGATACGACGAATCGCTTCGGCCAGCATACCCGACAGGGTCAGAGTACGCACGTTCGGCAGTGATTTGATTTCATCGGTCAGCGGAATAGTGTCACAGACAACGACTTCATCAATTACAGAGTTACGCAGGTTGTTCGCCGCATTGCCAGAGAAGATCGGGTGAGTCGCGTAAGCAAATACACGTTTAGCACCACGTTCTTTCAGAGCTTCAGCAGCTTTACACAGCGTACCGCCAGTGTCGATCATATCATCGACCAGCACGCAGTCACGACCTGCAACGTCACCGATGATATGCATCACCTGAGAAACGTTCGCACGCGGACGACGTTTGTCGATGATTGCCATATCGGTATCGTTCAGCAGCTTAGCGATAGCGCGGGCACGCACAACGCCGCCGATGTCCGGAGAAACCACAATAGGGTTATCCAGATTCAGCTGCAGCATGTCTTCCAGCAGAATAGGGCTACCGAATACGTTATCAACCGGCACGTCGAAGAAACCCTGGATCTGCTCAGCGTGCAGATCCACTGTCAGCACACGGTCAACACCGACGCTGGAGAGGAAGTCTGCAACCACTTTCGCAGTGATTGGTACACGAGCGGAACGGACGCGACGGTCCTGGCGCGCATAGCCAAAGTAGGGGATAACAGCGGTGATACGACCTGCAGAAGCACGACGCAGGGCATCAACCATAACGACTAATTCCATCAGGTTGTCGTTAGTAGGGGCACAAGTGGACTGGATGATGAAAATATCACCACCGCGTACATTTTCGTTAATTTGTACGCTGACTTCGCCGTCGCTAAAGCGACCTACAGCGGCGTCGCCGAGTGAAGTGTACAGGCGGTTGGCAATACGTTGTGCTAGTTCCGGGGTGGCGTTACCAGCAAAAAGCTTCATATCAGGCACGAGAAGAACCTCAGGCATGCGTCCATTGGTGGAAAGAATCTGCCGAAAACTGTGCGGGCCAGGCATGATTCTTTCCAGGCGGTGTATTAAAGAGCGCGATGCAACGTCTGGAACAAGGTGACGTTGTCACCGAAACTCAGCTTGCCCGGCTTAAAGCATGGCTCTGTGCAATGGGGAAAGATTAACGCCTTTCGCCACAAAGCCATTGAGCCATTCCGGGGCTTGCTCTAGCACCTGGCGGGCTTCAGACTCTGTATCAAATTCAGCAAAGACACAGGCCCCTGTCCCAGTCAGGCGCGACGGGGCGTATTCTAACAGCCAGGAAAGCACCGCATCAACCTCGCGAAAACGTTTTCTTGCGATAACCTCGCAATCATTGCTGAATTCACATTTTAGCAACGTTTCTATTGACCTTTTTGGCGTATTGCGCGGGAGTTCAGGATCTTTAAAAATCACCGGTGTCGGAATACTTACACCAGTGGTGCGCCACCAGATACCACTTCTCTGGCGGATCCACCGGCGTTAGTATTTCACCAACGCCTTCGGCAAACGCGGCATGCCCCCGAACAAAGACAGGAACATCTGCGCCCAGCGTCAGTCCCATTTCCGCCAGCTCATCCATGCTTAGCCCGCATTGCCAGAGATGATTTAATGCCACCAGGACCGTCGCGGCATTGGATGAACCACCGCCGAGACCGCCGCCCATCGGCAAACGCTTGTCAATGCTGATATTCGCACCGCTTCCCGTCGGAAGGCGCCCGCTGTCTGCCGCAGTTTTCATCAATAACCGCGCTGCGCGAACGATCAGGTTATCTTCATGTTCCACGCCTTCAACGGGCGTTAACAGACGAATATCCCCATCGTCACGAAGCTCAATGTTGATGGTGTCGCCGTAATCAAGAAACTGAAACAGCGTTTGCAGCGTGTGGTAACCATCCGCACGCTGACCGGTAATGTATAAAAACAGATTAAGTTTTGCCGGAGAGGGCCACTGTGTCCGCATTATTTCACTATCCAGTTATCCATTTTTAACTTGATGCGTTGACCACCGTCGGTGAGTTCCATATTGGCTGGCATCGCAGGTTGAGTTTTTGTGTCATAACCACCGTAAACAACTTTCCAGTTTTTGCCATTCTGGCTGTAGGTGATTTCGCTGAGGCGATATTGATCGTCCAGTTTGTAGTCGGTTGCATCCCCGGTAAACCCTAAAATCCACTGGCGCAAACTGTTGAGCGGAATCGGCATTCCGGTCAATTTGCCAATCATCTCTTCGGCGTCATCGGCGGTGTAACGCTGCCCTTTATTGTCGACTAACTGCACGTTACCCGGCTGAGCATTCAGCTCCAGTTCCGTGCTGCCCAATGGGTTAGTTAGCAGCAGACGGTAGCGATCCTGACCAGTTTGCTGCCAGAAGAAACGGGCGTACACTTTTTGTTGGTCAGAAATATAAGCGAACGCGCCGCGAGTTTGATACTGATTAAGATTGCGCACGTCTTGCTGATGCTGACGCCATTGTGGCGAATCCGGGCTTTTGCCAGGACCTTTGGGCGTGGTAACGGAACAGGCAGTGAGCACAAGAGCAGCCAGCGGTAGCAGGCGGATAAGACGAAAATCGGGCAGGGGCATAATAATGACAAGTCCTTGAGATACGTTGCAGTTATAACCCTTAATGCTAGCGTTACCGTTAGCCATCGTCTATGTTCACGTTGTCTTAATTGCCAGAATCTAACGGCTTTCAGCAATTACTCCAAAAGGGGGCGCTCTCTTTTATTGATCTTACGCATCCTGTATGATGCAAGCAGACTAACCCTATCAACGTTGGTATTATTTCCCGCAGACATGACCCTTTTAGCACTCGGTATCAACCATAAACGGCACCTGTATCGCTGCGAGAACGTGTATCGTTTTCGCCGGATAAGCTCGAGCAGGCGCTTGACAGCCTGCTTGCGCAGCCGATGGTGCAGGGCGGTGTGGTGCTGTCGACGTGTAACCGCACAGAACTTTATCTCAGCGTTGAAGAACGGGATGACCTGCAAGAGGCGCTCATTCGCTGGTTGTGTGATTACCATAATCTCAACGAAGACGATCTGCGTAATAGCCTCTACTGGCATCAGGATAACGATGCGGTCAGTCATTTAATGCGCGTTGCCAGTGGGCTTGATTCTCTCGTCCTTGGCGAGCCGCAGATCCTCGGTCAGGTTAAAAAAGCGTTTGCCGATTCGCAAAAAGGTCATATGAAGGCCAGAGAACTGGAACGCATGTTTCAGAAATCTTTCTCTGTGGCGAAACGCGTTCGCACTGAAACAGATATCGGTGCCAGTGCTGTGTCTGTCGCTTTTTGCGGCTTGTACGCTGGCGCGGCAGATCTTTGAATCGCTCTCTACGGTGACGGTACTGCTGGTGGGTGCGGGCGAAACCATCGAGCTGGTGGCGCGTCATCTGCGTGAACACAAAGTACAGAAGATGATTATCGCCAACCGCACTCGCGAACGTGCCCAAATTCTGGCAGATGAAGTCGGCGCGGAAGTGATTGCCCTGAGCGATATCGACGAGCGTCTGCGCGAAGCCGATATCATCATTAGTTCCACCGCCAGCCCGTTACCGATTATCGGGAAAGGCATGGTGGAGCGGGCATTAAAAAGCCGTCGCAACCAACCAATGCTGCTGGTGGATATTGCCGTTCCGCGCGATGTTGAGCCGGAAGTTGGTAAACTGGCGAATGCTTATCTTTATAGCGTTGACGATCTGCAAAGCATTATTTCGCACAATCTGGCGCAGCGTAAAGCCGCAGCAGTTGAGGCGGAAACTATAGTCGCTCAGGAAACCAGCGAATTTATGGCGTGGTTGCGTGCACAAAGCGCCAGCGAGACCATTCGCGAGTATCGCAGCCAGGCAGAGCACGTTCGCGATGAGTTAACCGCCAAAGCGTTAGCGGCCCTTGAGCAGGGCGGCGACGCCCAAGCCATTATGCAGGATCTGGCATGGAAACTGACTAACCGCCTGATCCATGCGCCAACGAAATCACTTCAACAGGCCGCCCGTGACGGGGATAACGAACGCCTGAATATTCTGCGCGACAGCCTCGGGCTGGAGTAGCAGTACATCATTTTCCTTTTTTACAGGGTGCATTTACGCCTATGAAGCCTTCTATCGTTGCCAAACTGGAAGCCCTGCATGAACGCCATGAAGAAGTTCAGGCGTTGCTGGGTGACGCGCAAACTATCGCCGACCGAGGAACGTTTTCGCGCATTATCACGCGAATATGCGCAGTTAAGTGATGTTTCGCGCAGTTTTACCGACTGGCAACAGGTTCAGGAAGATATCGAAACCGCACAGATGATGCTCGATGATCCTGAAATGCGTGAGATGGCGCAGGATGAACTGCGCGAAGCTAAAGAAAAAAGCGAGCAACTGGAACAGCAATTACAGGTTCTGTTACTACCAAAAGATCCTGATGACGAACGTAACGCCTTCCTCGAAGTCCGTGCCGGAACCGGCGGCGACGAAGCGGCGCTGTTCGCAGGCGATCTGTTCCGTATGTACAGCCGTTATGCCGAAGCCCGCCGCTGGCGGGTAGAAATCATGAGCGCCAGCGAGGGTGAACATGGTGGTTATAAAGAGATCATCGCCAAAATTAGCGGTGATGGTGTGTATGGTCGTCTGAAATTTGAATCCGGCGGTCATCGCGTGCAGCGTGTGCCTGCTACGGAATCGCAGGGGCGTATTCATACTTCTGCTTGTACCGTTGCGGTAATGCCAGAACTGCCTGACGCAGAACTGCCGGACATCAACCCGGCAGATTTGCGCATAGATACTTTCCGCTCGTCAGGGGCGGGTGGTCAGCACGTTAACACCACCGATTCGGCAATTCGTATTACTCACTTGCCGACAGGGATTGTTGTTGAATGTCAGGACGAACGTTCACAACATAAAAACAAAGCTAAAGCACTTTCTGTACTTGGTGCTCGCATCCACGCTGCAGAAATGGCAAAACGGCAACAGGCCGAAGCGTCTACCCGTCGTAACCTGCTGGGGAGTGGCGATCGCAGCGACCGTAACCGTACTTACAACTTCCCGCAGGGGCGCGTTACCGATCACCGCATCAACCTGACGCTCTACCGTCTGGATGAAGTGATGGAAGGTAAGCTGGATATGCTAATTGAACCGATTATCCAGGAACATCAGGCCGACCAACTGGCGGCGTTGTCCGAGCAGGAATAATGGAATATCAACACTGGTTACGTGAAGCAATAAGCCAACTTCAGGCGAGCGAAAGCCCGCGGCGTGATGCTGAAATCCTGCTGGCGCATGTTACCGGCAAAGGGCGTACTTTTATTCTCGCCTTTGGTGAAACGCAGCTGACTGACGAACAATGTCAGCAACTTGATGCGCTACTGACGCGTCGTCGCGATGGTGAACCTATTGCTCATTTAACCGGGGTGCGAGAATTCTGGTCGCTGCCGTTATTTGTTTCGCCAGCGACCTTAATTCCGCGCCCGGATACGGAGTGTCTGGTGGAGCAGGCACTGGCGCGGTTGCCTGAACAACCTTGCCGTATTCTCGATCTCGGGACGGGTACCGGGGCGATTGCGCTGGCGCTGGCTAGCGAGCGCCCGGACTGCGAAATTACCGCTGTAGATCGTATGCCAGATGCTGTCTCTCTGGCGCAACGTAATGCTCAGAATCTGGCGATCAAAAACATCCATATTCTGCAAAGCGACTGGTTTAGCGCGCTAGCCGGGCAGCAGTTTGCGATGATTGTCAGTAATCCGCCGTATATTGACGAGCAGGACCCACATCTTCAACAAGGCGATGTCCGCTTTGAGCCGCTCACTGCGCTGGTTGCGGCAGACAGTGGAATGGCAGACATCGTGCATATCATCGAACAGTCGCGTAACGCGCTGGTATCCGGCGGCTTTCTGCTTCTGGAACATGGCTGGCAGCAGGGCGAAGCGGTGCGACAGGCATTTATCCACGCGGGATATCATGACGTCGAAACCTGTCGGGACTATGGTGATAACGAGCGCGTAACGCTCGGCCGCTATTATCAATGACAAGTTTTTTCTACACTGCTTAGTGTTCATCTTATTAGTATCGCGCTTTCTGTTGGGCTATTAACCTTACGTTTCTGGCTACGTTATCAGAAGCATCCACAGGCATTTGCGCGCTGGACGCGCATTGTGCCGCCGGTTGTCGATACGCTGTTATTGTTAAGCGGCATTGCGTTGATGGCTAAAGCGCACATCCTGCCATTTTCCGGGCAGGCACAGTGGCTGACTGAAAAGCTGTTTGGAGTTATCATTTATATCGTTTTGGGTTTTATTGCACTCGATTATCGTCGTATGCACAGTCAGCAGGCGCGCATTATTGCCTTCCCGCTGGCGTTGGTGGTGCTGTACATCATCATTAAACTCGCCACCACAAAAGTACCGTTACTGGGGTAAGTCATGAGATCGTTAGCTGATTTCGAATTTAATAAAGCGCCATTGTGCGAAGGCATGATCCTGGCTTGCGAAGCAATCCGCCGCGATTTTCCCTCGCAAGATGTTTACGACGAACTGGAGCGTCTCGTTAGTCTGGCGAAGGAAGAAATCAGCCAGCGTCTGCCTTTAGAAGAGCAGCTGGAAAAACTGATCGCGCTGTTTTACGGCGACTGGGGATTTAAAGCCTCACGCGGCGTTTATCGTCTTTCCGATGCATTATGGCTGGACCAGGTGTTAAAGAATCGACAGGGCAGTGCGGTATCATTAGGTGCCGTTTTATTATGGGTCGCGAATCGTCTCGATTTGCCACTGCTGCCGGTGATTTTCCCTACGCAGCTGATATTGCGCTTTGAATGTCCGGATGGCGAAATTTGGCTGATTAATCCTTTTAACGGTGAATCGTTAAGCGAACATATGCTGGACGTATGGTTAAAGGGAAATATCAGCCCGTCGGCGGAACTGTTTTATGAAGACCTTGATGAAGCTGATAACATTGAGGTAATCCGCAAATTGCTGGATACACTCAAAGCCTCGTTGATGGAAGAAAATCAGATGGAGCTGGCGCTACGTACCAGCGAAGCTTTATTACAATTTAACCCGGAAGATCCCTATGAAATTCGCGATCGCGGGTTGATTTATGCGCAACTGGATTGCGAACACGTTGCGTTGAACGATTTAAGTTATTTCGTTGAACAGTGTCCGGAAGACCCGATCAGCGAAATGATCCGTGTGCAAATAAATAACATCGCGCATAAACATATTGTGCTGCATTAATTAATCGACATTTTACTCAAGATTAAGGCGATCCTATGAAACAAAAAGTGGTTAGCATTGGCGACATCAACGTAGCAAATGACCTGCCGTTCGTACTGTTTGGTGGTATGAACGTGCTGGAATCTCGCGATCTGGCGATGCGCATTTGCGAGCACTACGTAACCGTGACCCAGAAACTGGGTATCCCTTACGTGTTCAAAGCCTCTTTTGACAAAGCCAACCGCTCCTCCATCCACTCTTATCGTGGACCGGGCCTGGAAGAAGGGATGAAAATCTTCCAGGAGTTGAAGCAGACTTTTGGCGTGAAAATTATCACCGACGTTCACGAACCAAGCCGCTCAGCCCGTTGCTGATGTTGTGGATGTGATTCAGTTGCCGGCGTTTCTTGCTCGCCAGACAGACCTGGTTGAAGCCATGGCGAAAACCGGTGCGGTAATTAACGTCAAGAAACCGCAGTTTGTCAGCCCGGGACAGATGGGTAATATCGTTGATAAATTCAAAGAAGGCGGCAACGAAAAAGTGATTCTTTGCGATCGCGGTGCTAACTTCGGCTATGACAACCTGGTTGTTGATATGCTGGGCTTCAGCATCATGAAGAAAGTGTCTGGTAATTCGCCGGTGATTTTCGACGTTACCCACGCACTGCAATGTCGCGATCCGTTTGGTGCAGCTTCTGGTGGTCGTCGTGCTCAGGTGGCTGAGCTGGCACGTGCCGGTATGGCGGTAGGTCTGGCGGGGCTGTTTATTGAAGCGCATCCGGATCCGGAACATGCGAAATGTGATGGTCCATCCGCGCTGCCGCTGGCTAAACTGGAACCGTTCCTCAAGCAGATGAAAGCGATTGATGACCTGGTGAAAGGTTTCGAAGAACTGGATACCAGCAAGTAATCTTTTTTGCCTGAAAACTAAAGCCTTAGCGTTCTGCGTTAAGGTTTTTTTCATGGGTGCCGGATACAAAAAAGGCCGCAGGCTGTTACCCCTGCGGCCGTTTTCGGGCGCATATTGCCATCACGGCAGCCTGACGCCCGTTTTCACCTTACTTCCGGTTACGCCACCAGCTGACAATCACTGCGGTAATAATTCCCGCCAGGATCGGTGCTGCCAGGTCGTGCCAGAAAGTCATGGCAAACTGCGCGAGCGTCATATAGCCGCCTTGTTGTAATGACAACATTTTGCGGCTATTCTTGAATTGTTCTGGTTCAAGATTAGCCCCCGTTCTGTTGTCAGGTTGTACCTCTCAACGTGCGGGGGGGTTCTCTTTCCAGCAACCAATGCCACCAGGGATAAAGCCCCCGCAACATTGCGCCTCACCGGATAACGCCGGCTTGGTGTGGATACTACGTCTCAATTCATCTTCACTTCATCCCTGAAATGTTTGCAATGAAGAGTGCATTCCGGTTTTTCAACAGCTGTTACAGTCGTTTCATGAGTGCTCTGGATGATGCTTCCAGCTCGGGTTGCCAATATTTACTTGCAGAAGAGATAAAGACAAAAAGGGCCGCAGGCTGTTACCCCTACGGCCGGTTTCGGGCGCATATTGCCATCACGGCAGCCTGACGCCCGTTTTCACCTTACTTCCGGTTACGCCACCAGCTGACAATCACTGCGGTAATAATCCCCGCCAGGATCGGTGCCGCCAGGTCGTGCCAGAAAATCATGGCAAACTGCGCGAGCGTCATATAGCCGCCTTGTTGTAATGACAACATTTTGCGGCTATTCTTGAATTGTTGATGGTTCAAGATTAGCCCCCGTTCTGTTGTCAGGTTTTACCTCTCAACGTGCGGGGGTTTTCTCTTTCCAGCAACCAATGCCACCAGGGATAAAGCCCCCGCAACATTGCGCCTCACCGGATAACGCCGGCTTGGTGTGGATATTACGTCTCAATTCATCTTCACTTCATCCCTGAAATGTTTGCAATAAAGAGTACATTCCGGCTTTTCAACAGCTGTTGCAGTGGTTTCGTGCAGGTTGTGGTACAGGCTCGCAATTCTGATTAACGACCTGTTCAGGTAGTATGAAGAAATACAATAAGCAGGAATTTATATTATCTCCCCCGATTTCTGTCATCAGAGGAGATATAACTGTCAGGCAAATATCGTCATCAAATAGGCGGCAAACAGTGCCAGATGCGCTGCGCCATTGAGCACGTTAGTTCGTCCGGTGGAGAAGGAGATATGGCACAGTACTAAAGAGGCCACCATCACCACCATTTCTGGCGCACCAAGTGCAAACTGCAATTCGTTACCCGTCATAAAGGCAATTAGCGTGACGACAGGTACGGTAAGCGAAATGGTTGCTAACACTGAACCAAAGAACAGATTCATCGCGCGCTGGACCTGGTTATTCAACACTGCTTTTAACGCACCTAAACCTTCCGGCGACAGAATCAACAGAGCCACCAGGAAGCCAGTAAAGGCGACAGGCGCATTCATGCTGTCGAGCAATGTCTCCAGCGGGCTGGCGTTCATTTTGGTGACTGCAATAACGGCAATCAGATGGATAATCAACCAGATAGCATGCCACAGGCTGCTATGGGCAGACGGTTTACCGTGGTGCGGGTCGTCATCATCACTGTCATCTTCGTGCTCGTAGACAAACAAACTTTGATGCGTTTTGGTCTGGATCAGCAAAAATACGCCATACATTGCCGCAGAAATTAATGCTACCAGTAACGCCTGACCGGTTGAAAAATTCGCCGCAGGCAGAGCCATTGGAAATACCAGTACGATTATCGCCAGGGGGAACAGCGCAATTAAATACTGCTTGATACCAAACAGATTCATATATTGGGTGGCAAACTTGCGTCCGCCCAACAATAATGAAAAGCCAACCAGCCCACCGGTAACAATCATAATGATTGAATAGAGCGTATCACGCATTAGCGTTGGCGCGGCGTCGCCGGTTGCCATTAAAGCTGAAATCAAACTGACTTCAAGAATAACCACTGAAAGGCTAAGAATAAGCGAACCGTAAGGTTCTCCCAGGCGATGGGCTAATACGTCCGCATGACGGACAACACTAAAGGCGCTACTTAAAATACCAATAAGAGCAAGAAGATTGATGGCAATGACCACTGGTAGTGTCTGGCTGCTTCCCCACAGGAACAGCACTACCAGCGCCAGAACCGGGAAAATAAGCGAAGTCTCCTTGTGGCGGGTTTTTACCGCCTCTTGAGCATTTGACATTATGGTTATCCCTTTGCAGATGAATTTATCGAAAATGTAAAAAATAGGTAGGAAAAATAACAGAAAGTGTCTGGATATCGGTAACATTTTACGAATTTTTACCCCGCTGTCGATTTTTTACTCATCGGGCCATAAAAATAAGCAATGCGTTTAGACAATGTTTGTTTTAGCACTTCTTAAGAAGAGTCTGACATGAAAATTCTTATGTTTTGGCAAGAGTAGATGTTGTTGACCACACTTAATGTTCAACTTTGTAAAAGGAGTCAACGATGCCGTATAAAACGAAAAGCGATCTGCCGGAAAGCGTAAAGCACGTGCTTCCGTCTCATGCTCAGGATATCTATAAAGAAGCGTTCAACAGCGCATGGGATCAATATAAAGATAAAGAAGATCGGCGTGATGACGCCAGTCGCGAAGAAACCGCGCATAAAGTGGCCTGGGCTGCTGTGAAGCATGAATATGCCAAAGGGGATGATGATAAATGGCATAAAAAATCGTAAAACCGGTAGCTTAGTTAAAGCTATTCGTGCGGTGTTGCCTTGCAAGTGGTCCGTGGATTGCATATTGTCCCGTTAGTGGTTTCAAAATGAGCAGTAAAAATGTCCGGAAGACACCAAAAAGTTGTCGCAGGGAAGTATGCAGTGGCGGAGGTGTAAGGTGATAACGCGTGATTTCTTGATGAATGCCGATTGTAAAACGGCATTTGGTGCCATTGAAGAATCACTCTTATGGTCAGCAGAGCAACGGGCGGCTTCGCTGGCGGCGACGCTGGCTTGTCGACCTGATGAGGGACCGGTGTGGATCTTCGGTTATGGATCGTTGATGTGGAATCCGGCACTGGAGTTTACCGAGTCGTGCACCGGTACACTGGTTGGATGGCATCGCGCGTTTTGCCTGCGCCTGACCGCCGGGCGCGGGACTGCGCACCAGCCGGGACGGATGCTTGCACTGAAAGAGGGCGGACGCACCACAGGCGTCGCCTATCGACTGCCAGAAGAGACGCTGGAGCAGGAACTAACCCTGTTGTGGAAGCGCGAGATGATTACCGGCTGTTATCTGCCAACCTGGTGTCAGCTTGATCTTGATGATGGACGCACAGTAAACGCCATTGTGTTTATTATGGACCCGCGACATCCAGAATATGAATCTGACACTCGCGCTCAGGTCATCGCGCCGTTGATTGCGGCGGCGAGCGGTCCGCTGGGAACCAATGCACAATACCTGTTTTCACTGGAACAGGAGCTTATCAAACTGGGAATGCAGGACGATGGGCTGAATGATTTGCTGGTATCGGTAAAAAAAACTGCTGGCGGAGAATTATCCGGATGCTGTGTTACGGCCGGGATTCGCCTGAGTAAACTTCCCTCATAGTGGGGCGTCAGACGCCCCCTCAAACATTAAAATGTGAGCACTTTATCGGCTGACAGCGTCCATTGCGCCAGTTCCACAAGAGTACCGATTTCCACCCCATCAATCAGAGGAAGTGTGCTAATCCCGCGTCCGTCAGTACAGGTTTTGCACAATTTCACCGGTACATTCTGAGCGGTAAGGATCTCCAGCATTTGCTGAATGTTGTAGCCTTCCCCTGGTTTTTGCCCGCGCAACCCGGCTGTGACCGCATCAGACATCAGGAACAGACGCAGATCCAGATTGTTCTCCTGCTCTCGTAACGCAATGGCCAGCCGCAAGCTGTTAAACAAGGATTCGCTCCCGTAAGGTGCGCCATTGGCAACGATCACGATTTTTTGCATTATTTACTCCTGTATTCAGGGAATTAGACACTCATCTTCTATCTTACCGCTTCTGCAGCGTCTGACCAATCGGTCACATTTTTAAGGATTTTCCTGAAAGCGCGAGAAAATACGACAAAAGGTGCCAGTAATCGTTATTCTTTAAGGCTATGGTTTTTCATTTTTACCGGAAGTTACCGACGTTTTGAGCCGTTTCGTTCCTCGCATTATTCCGTTTTATTTACTCTTGCTGGCGGCAGGCGGTACAGCTAACGCACAATCTACCTTCGAGCAAAAAGCGGCAAATCCCTTTGATAATAACAATGATGGTCTGCCGGATTTAGGCATGGCACCCGAAAATCATGATGGGGAAAAACACTTTGCTGAAATTGTGAAAGATTTCGGCGAAACCAGTATGAATGATAACGGGCTGGATACTGGCGAGCAGGCAAAAGCTTTCGCATTGGGAAAAGTCCGCGACGCGCTTAGTCAACAGGTTAATCAGCACGTTGAGTCGTGGCTATCACCGTGGGGAAATGCCAGTGTTGACGTCAAAGTGGATAACGAAGGACATTTCACCGGCAGTCGTGGAAGCTGGTTTGTGCCGTTACAAGATAATGATCGTTATCTCACCTGGAGCCAGCTTGGTCTTACTCAGCAGGATGATGGCTTGGTGAGCAATGTGGGCGTAGGGCAACGCTGGGCGCGCGGCAACTGGCTGGTGGGTTATAACACTTTTTATGACAACTTGCTGGACGAAAATCTTCAGCGAGCGGGCTTTGGTGCCGAAGCGTGGGGCGAATATTTGCGACTATCGGCAAACTTTTATCAGCCGTTTGCTGCATGGCATGAACAGACAGCCACGCAGGAACAACGGATGGCGCGCGGGTACGACCTGACAGCCCGGATGCGCATGCCGTTCTATCAACACCTCAATACCAGTGTCAGCGTAGAACAGTATTTTGGTGATCGTGTTGATTTGTTTAACTCTGGTACGGGTTATCACAATCCCGTCGCGTTGAGTCTGGGATTAAATTACACCCCTGTGCCCTTAGTCACTGTGACGGCCCAGCATAAACAGGGTGAAAGTGGCGAGAATCAAAATAACCTCGGGCTGAATCTTAACTACCGCTTTGGTGTACCGCTCAAAAAACAACTTTCTGCGGGCGAAGTTGCCGAAAGTCAGTCGTTACGTGGTAGTCGCTATGACAATCCGCAGCGAAATAATCTTCCGACTCTTGAGTACCGACAGCGAAAAACCCTAACGGTGTTTCTGGCGACACCGCCGTGGGATCTAAAACCTGGCGAAACAGTGCCGCTGAAATTACAAATCCGCAGTCGTTACGGTATTCGGCAACTGATTTGGCAGGGCGATACGCAGATATTAAGTTTGACGCCGGGCGCACAAGCCAACAGCGTGGAGGGCTGGACGCTGATCATGCCTGACTGGCAGAACGGGGAAGGGGCGAGCAATCACTGGCGATTGTCGGTGGTGGTGGAAGATAACCAGGGGCAGCGTGTCTCCTCCAATGAGATCACGCTAACGCTTGTCGAACCGTTCGATGCATTGTCAAACGACGAACTGCGCTGGGAACCGTAATCAGAAAATGCGCTCCTGATGCACCCATACCGCTGCTTCCACGCGAGACTTGAGCTTCATTTTCTTCAGCATGTGCTTGACGTGCACTTTTACTGTGCTTTCGGTGATATCCAGGCGGCGGGCAATCATCTTGTTCGGCAAACCCTGGGCAATCAGCTTGAGAATATCGCGCTCGCGTGGGGTTAACTGGTTAACGTCGCGCTCAGTAGTGGCACGGTTTGCGCGCAAGCTGGCGGCCAGAACAGGCGTTAATGCTTCGCTTAATACCATTTCGCCAGCAGCTGCCTGATGTAACGCTTTCAGCAGATCTTCCGGTTCCATATCTTTTAACAGATAGCCATCCGCGCCGCGTTTCAGTGCGGTGACCACATCTTCTTCATGGTTAGAGACGCTGAATACCACAATGCGCCCTGAGAGGGACTTTTCGCGGAGTTTATCCAGCGTTTCCAGACCATTCATGCCGGGCATATTGAGATCTAACAGGATCAGATCGGGATCAAGAGATTCCGCCAGTTCAATACCCTGTTCGCCATTACTCGCTTCGCCAACCACGGTGATATCTGGTGCCATACTGATAAGCTGTTTTACGCCAGTTCGCAGCATCGGGTGATCGTCGATCAGCAGGATAGTAGCCGGTTCCTGATTACTCATGGGTATCTCCTTGGACGTCTGTGAAAGTTTTTTCGGGAATAAAGGTGACAACCACTTCGGTGCCACCTGATTCACGACGGCGGACGCGGCAATCGCCTCGTAAACTTTGCGCACGGTCGCGCATTATTATCATGCCGTAGTGATTGCTGCGGATGGCATTTTCAGGCACGCCGCAGCCGTTATCCTGGACGGTCAGTTTGACCTGATTATCGTTTTGCGCCACCGTCACCACGACCTCACTCGCTTGCGAATGTTTGAGGGCGTTACTTAATGCCTCACGGGCAATTTGCAACAAGTGGATTGCCTGATGCGAAGGCACCAGACGAGGCGGCAATTGATAATCCAGCTTCACCGGGAAGCCAAATTTGGCGCTGTACTCTTCGCAACTCGCCTCCAGCGCCGGACGTAATCCAGGCTCGGTGAGCTGCAAGCGGAATGTGGTGAGCAATTCACGCAACTGCGCCCAGGATGCATTCAGTTCGTTACGGATCTGACTTAACAGTTCGCGGCTGCTTTCTGGCAGCGCATCGCCCTGCATCTGTAAACAACTCACCTGCATCTTCATGCAAGAGAGAGATTGGGCAATAGAATCATGCAGTTCGCGCGCAATGGTGGCACGCTCTTCCATCACGATCAACTGTTGCTGACGTTCCTGATGCCGATCCAGCGCCAGCGTGGCGGTGAGTTGTTCAACCAGGGTATCCACCAGTTGTTGTTGATCATGGCTAAGATGACGCCCCTGCGGCAGGGTCGCCAGCAAAATACCGTACTGCGTATGAGAGTCAGCCAGCCGCCACTTCAGGGTTGTACCGCGATCGCCAACGGGTAATACGCCGCGCGGGCAGAGCTGGCAGCCTTTATCATCACAAGTCATATCTGGCTGGCAGGTAAACTCCTGATGATTCTCTTCATCATCAGTATCATAAACCCGCAGTTCGATATCACGTAGCAGGGTTAAATTCTGTAAGCCGTTGAGTACCGGTGACAGGCGTTCACACAGCGGGGCGCGGGAATGCAAACGGCGGTTAGCCTGCCATAAAAAAGAGAGGATCTGATTTTTATGCTCCAGCCCGGCAGTTTTCTCCTGAACCCGCTGCTCAAGTACGGCATAACTTTCGGCCAGTTCTGCAGACATATTGTTCAATGCAGTTCCAAGCATCGCCATTTCGTTGCGCCCGCTGATGTTTGCGCGTTGGGTAAAATCGCGATGGCTGACGGCACTCGCCATTGCCAGCAGTTGCCGCCACGGTTGTAGCAGTCGCGCCCGCAACCAGATAATAGTGAACACCAGTAAAAGTGCCATAAATACCGCCATTACCCGATGGACCAGTACCACTGTCTCAATGCGCATTTCCGTGGTGCGGTCAAAACCAGATACCAGCTGATCAAGCCCGGCAACAAACTGGCTGACATCCGCTGACACCGTTTCGCGGTTTTGTGCACGCATCAGCGCAGGGATCAGTTCATTACGCCAGTAATCTTGTAAACCCTGTAATTGCGCCAGTTGTCCGTCTCGTTCCGCTGCTCGAGTCAACTCGGCGCTAAATGCCGTTTGTTCCATTTCTTTAATTAAGGGCTTGTCTTTCTCGCTTAATGGCACTGCCGCCAACAGACGGTAACTTTGCATGCGCAGTGATCCCGCTTTGTTGATCGCATGGGCGCTGCCCTGAACGCCTTGCACTAGCCAGCCAGAAACTGCCATCCCTGCCAGTCCAATAGCAGTAGAAAGCAACACAATAAGCGCAACCTGATTAACCAGGGTGAGCGGAGAGAGACAACGTTTAAGCATGTAAACCTCTTCCTTCAGGCTTTAAATGAGCAATAACCTTAATGAATGTGACGATACATTCTGGAATGGCAGTATTCTCGGCTATTGGCTGAAGTATACCCATACCCGGAAAGAGTTACTCCTTATTTGCCGCGTGGTTAGTCGCTTTACATCGGTAAGGGTAGGGATTTTACAGCACCGTGAAAAATCTCATAATTTTTATGAAATCACTGTACTCACTATGGGTAATGATAAATATCAATGATAGATAAAGTTATCTTATCGTTTGATTTACATCAAATTGCCTTTAGCTACAGACACTAAGGTGGCAGACATCGAAACGAGTATCAGAGGTGTCTATGAGTCACTCATCCGCCCCCGAAAGGGCTACTGGAGCTGTCATTACAGATTGGCGACCGGAAGATCCTGCGTTCTGGCAGCAACGCGGTCAACGTATTGCCAGCCGCAACCTGTGGATTTCCGTTCCCTGTCTGCTGCTGGCGTTTTGCGTATGGATGTTGTTCAGCGCTGTTGCGGTGAACTTACCGAAAGTCGGTTTTAATTTTACGACCGATCAGCTATTTATGTTGACTGCGCTGCCTTCGGTTTCTGGCGCGTTATTACGTGTTCCATACTCCTTTATGGTTCCTATCTTCGGTGGTCGTCGCTGGACGGCGTTCAGCACCGGTATTCTGATTATTCCTTGCGTCTGGCTGGGTTTTGCCGTGCAGGATACCGCCACGCCTTATAGCGTCTTCATCATCATCTCTCTGCTGTGCGGCTTTGCTGGCGCGAACTTCGCATCCAGTATGGCAAACATCAGCTTCTTCTTTCCGAAACAGAAGCAGGGTGGCGCGCTGGGTCTGAATGGTGGTCTGGGCAACATGGGCGTCAGCGTCATGCAGTTGGTTGCTCCGCTGGTGGTATCACTGTCGATTTTCGCAGTATTTGGTAGCCGGTGTCAAACAGCCGGATGGGACTGAGCTGTATCTGGCGAATGCGTCCTGGGTATGGGTGCCGTTCCTTGCCATCTTCACCATTGCGGCGTGGTTTGGCATGAACGATCTTGCTACCTCGAAAGCCTCCATCAAGGAGCAGTTGCCGGTACTCAAACGGGGTCATCTGTGGATTATGAGCATGCTGTATCTGGCAACCTTCGGCTCCTTCATCGGCTTCTCCGCGGGCTTTGCGATGCTGTCAAAAACGCAGTTCCCGGATGTTCAGATTCTGCAATACGCTTTCTTCGGGCCGTTTATTGGTGCGCTGGCGCGTTCTGCAGGTGGTGCATTATCTGACCGTCTGGGCGGAACTCGTGTCACGCTGGTGAACTTTATCCTGATGGCGATTTTCAGCGGCCTGCTGTTCCTGACCTTACCGACTGACGGACAGGGCGGAAGCTTCATGGCGTTCTTCGCAGTCTTCCTGGCGCTGTTCCTGACAGCTGGGCTGGGTAGTGGTTCCACTTTCCAGATGATTTCCGTGATCTTCCGTAAACTGACAATGGATCGCGTGAAAGCAGAAGGGGGTTCTGACGAACGTGCGATGCGTGAAGCGGCAACCGACACGGCGGCGGCGCTGGGTTTCATCTCTGCGATTGGCGCGATTGGTGGCTTCTTTATCCCGAAAGCGTTTGGTAGCTCGCTGGCATTAACGGGTTCGCCAGTCGGCGCAATGAAAGTATTTTTGATTTTCTATATCGCCTGCGTGGTGATTACCTGGGCGGTATATGGTCGGCATTCTAAAAAATAAATCTTAATATTTGATTATCCTTTGCGCGGCATGATGTCGCGCTTTTTTTTATTCGTCATTTAGTTACAACATACTCATATTATATGGCTTATTTCGCCGGATTTCATTAAGAGCCATTAATATGTTACCCATGGGGAATACTCCTTAATACCCATCTGCATAAAAATCTTAATAGTTTAAATAACTACAGGTATAAACATCTTAATTTACAGCGTGTTATGCTGTAACTGCTAATTATCCTAAAGGGGTATCTTAGGAATTTACTTTATTTTTCATCCCCATCACTCTTGATCGTTATCAATTCTCACGCTGTTTCAGAGCGTTACCTTGCCCTTAAACATTAGCAATGTCGATTTATCAGAGGGCCGACAGGCTCCCACAGGAGAAAACCGATGAGTAAATTCCTGGACCGGTTTCGCTACTTCAAACAGAAGGGTGAAACCTTTGCCGATGGGCATGGCCAGCTTCTCAATACCAACCGTGACTGGGAGGATGGATATCGCCAGCGTTGGCAGCATGACAAAATCGTCCGCTCTACCCACGGGGTAAACTGCACCGGCTCCTGCAGCTGGAAAATCTACGTCAAAAACGGTCTGGTGACCTGGGAAACCCAGCAGACTGACTATCCGCGTACTCGCCCGGACCTGCCAAACCATGAACCTCGCGGCTGCCCGCGCGGTGCCAGCTACTCCTGGTATCTTTACAGTGCCAACCGCCTGAAATACCCGATGATGCGCAAACGCCTGATGAAAATGTGGCGTGAAGCGAAGGCGCTGCATAGCGATCCGGTTGAGGCATGGGCTTCTATCATTGAAGACGCCGATAAAGCGAAAAGCTTTAAGCAGGCGCGTGGACGCGGTGGTTTTGTTCGTTCTTCCTGGCAGGAAGTGAATGAACTGATCGCCGCCTCTAACGTTTACACCATCAAAAACTACGGCCCGGACCGCGTCGCTGGCTTCTCGCCAATTCCGGCAATGTCGATGGTTTCTTACGCTTCCGGCGCGCGCTATCTCTCGCTGCTTGGCGGTACTTGCTTAAGCTTCTACGACTGGTACTGCGACCTGCCTCCTGCATCTCCGCAAACCTGGGGCGAGCAGACTGACGTACCGGAATCTGCTGACTGGTACAACTCCAGCTACATCATCGCCTGGGGTTCAAATGTGCCGCAGACGCGTACCCCGGATGCTCACTTCTTTACTGAAGTGCGTTACAAAGGGACCAAAACTGTTGCCGTCACACCAGACTACGCTGAAATCGCCAAACTGTGCGATCTGTGGCTGGCACCGAAACAGGGCACCGATGCGGCAATGGCGCTGGCGATGGGCCACGTCATGTTGCGTGAATTCCACCTCGATAACCCGAGCCAGTATTTCACCGACTATGTGCGCCGCTACACCGACATGCCGATGCTGGTGATGCTGGAAGAGCGCGACGGTTACTACGCTGCGGGTCGTATGCTGCGCGCTGCTGATCTGGTGGATGCACTGGGCCAGGAAAACAATCCGGAATGGAAAACTGTCGCCTTTAATACCAATGGTGAAATGGTTGTGCCGAACGGTTCTATTGGCTTCCGCTGGGGCGAGAAGGGCAAATGGAATCTTGAGCAGCGCGACGGCAAAACTGGCGAAGAAACCGAGCTGCAACTGAGCCTGCTGGGTAGCCAGGATGAGATCGCTGAGGTGGGCTTCCCGTACTTTGGTGGCGATGGCACGGAACACTTCAACAAAGTGGAACTGGAAAACGTGCTGCTGCATAAGCTACCGGTGAAACGCCTGCAACTGGCTGATGGCAGCACCGCCCTGGTGACCACCGTTTATGATCTGACACTGGCAAACTACGGTCTGGAACGTGGCCTGAACGACGTTAACTGTGCAACCAGCTATGACGATGTGAAAGCTTACACTCCGGCGTGGGCCGAGCAAATCACTGGCGTTTCTCGTAGCCAGATTATCCGTATTGCCCGTGAATTTGCCGATAACGCTGACAAGACGCACGGTCGTTCGATGATTATCGTCGGTGCGGGGCTGAACCACTGGTATCACCTCGATATGAACTATCGTGGTCTGATCAACATGCTGATTTTCTGCGGCTGTGTCGGTCAGAGCGGGGGCGGCTGGGCGCACTATGTAGGTCAGGAAAAACTGCGTCCGCAAACCGGCTGGCAGCCGCTGGCGTTTGCCCTTGACTGGCAGCGTCCGGCGCGTCACATGAACAGCACTTCTTATTTCTATAACCACTCCAGCCAGTGGCGTTATGAAACCGTCACGGCGGAAGAGTTGCTGTCACCGATGGCGGATAAATCCCGTTATACCGGACACCTGATCGACTTTAACGTCCGTGCGGAACGCATGGGCTGGCTGCCGTCTGCACCGCAGTTAGGCACTAACCCGCTGACTATCGCTGGCGAAGCGGAAAAAGCCGGGATGAATCCGGTGGACTATACGGTGAAATCCCTGAAAGAGGGTTCTATCCGTTTCGCTGCGGAACAGCCGGAAAACGGTAAAATCCACCCGCGTAATCTGTTCATCTGGCGTTCTAACCTGCTCGGTTCTTCCGGTAAAGGTCATGAGTTTATGCTCAAGTACCTGCTGGGGACGGAGCACGGTATCCAGGGCAAAGATCTGGGGCAGCAGGGCGGCGTGAAGCCGGAAGAAGTGGACTGGCAGGACAACGGTCTGGAAGGCAAGCTGGATCTGGTGGTGACGCTGGACTTCCGTCTGTCGAGCACCTGTCTCTATTCCGACATCATTTTGCCGACGGCGACCTGGTACGAAAAAGACGACATGAATACTTCGGATATGCATCCGTTTATTCACCCGCTGTCTGCGGCGGTCGATCCGGCCTGGGAAGCGAAAAGCGATTGGGAAATCTACAAAGCCATCGCGAAGAAATTCTCCGAAGTGTGCGTCGGCCATCTGGGTAAAGAAACCGACATCGTCACGCTGCCTATCCAGCACGACTCTGCCGCTGAACTGGCGCAGCCGCTGGATGTGAAAGACTGGAAAAAGGCGAATGCGACCTGATCCCAGGTAAAACTGCACCGCACATTATGGTCGTAGAGCGCGATTATCCGGCGACTTACGAACGCTTTACCTCTATCGGCCCGCTGATGGAGAAAATCGGTAATGGCGGTAAAGGGATTGCCTGGAACACCCAGAGCGAGATGGATCTGCTGCGTAAGCTCAACTACACCAAAGCGGAAGGTCCGGCAAAAGGTCAGCCGATGCTCAATACCGCAATTGATGCAGCAGAGATGATCCTGACGCTGGCACCGGAAACCAATGGTCAGGTAGCTGTAAAAGCCTGGGCTGCCCTGAGCGAGTTTACCGGTCGTGACCATACGCATCTGGCGCTGAATAAAGAAGACGAGAAGATCCGCTTCCGCGATATTCAGGCACAGCCGCGCAAAATTATCTCCAGCCCGACCTGGTCTGGTCTGGAAGATGAACACGTTTCTTACAACGCCGGTTACACCAACGTTCACGAGCTGATCCCGTGGCGTACGCTCTCTGGTCGTCAGCAACTGTATCAGGATCACCAGTGGATGCGTGATTTCGGTGAAAGCCTGCTGGTTTATCGTCCGCCGATCGACACCCGTTCGGTGAAAGAAGTGATGGGGCAGAAATCCAACGGCAACCCGGAAAAAGCGCTCAACTTCCTGACGCCGCACCAGAAGTGGGGTATCCACTCCACCTACAGCGACAACCTGCTGATGCTGACTTTAGGTCGCGGTGGTCCAGTGGTCTGGCTGAGTGAAGCCGATGCCAAAGATCTGGGCATTGCCGATAACGACTGGATTGAAGTCTTCAACAGCAACGGTGCTCTGACTGCCCGTGCGGTTGTCAGCCAGCGTGTTCCGGCAGGGATGACCATGATGTACCACGCGCAGGAACGTATCGTTAACCTGCCTGGTTCGGAAATTACCCAACAGCGTGGTGGTATCCATAACTCGGTCACCCGTATCACGCCGAAACCGACGCATATGATCGGCGGCTATGCCCATCTGGCATACGGCTTTAACTACTATGGCACCGTAGGTTCTAACCGCGATGAGTTTGTTGTAGTGCGTAAGATGAAGAACATTGACTGGTTAGATGGCGAAGGCAATGACCAGGTACAGGAGAGCGTAAAATGAAAATTCGTTCACAAGTCGGCATGGTGCTGAATCTCGATAAGTGCATCGGCTGCCACACCTGTTCAGTTACCTGTAAAAACGTCTGGACCAGCCGCGAAGGCGTGGAATACGCGTGGTTCAACAACGTGGAAACCAAGCCGGGCCAGGGCTTCCCGACTGACTGGGAAAACCAGGAAAAATACAAAGGCGGCTGGATCCGTAAAATCAATGGCAAACTGCAACCGCGCATGGGTAACCGAGCCATGCTGCTGGGTAAAATCTTCGCTAACCCTCATCTGCCGGGGATCGACGATTATTACGAGCCGTTCGATTTTGACTATCAGAACCTGCATACCGCGCCGGAAGGCAGCAAGTCGCAGCCGATTGCCCGTCCGCGTTCGCTGATTACCGGCGAACGGATGGCGAAAATCGAAAAAGGGCCGAACTGGGAAGATGACCTGGGCGGTGAGTTCGACAAGCTGGCGAAAGACAAGAACTTCGACAACATCCAGAAGGCGATGTATAGCCAGTTCGAAAACACCTTCATGATGTATTTGCCGCGCCTGTGCGAACACTGCCTGAACCCGGCATGTGTGGCGACCTGCCCGAGCGGTGCGATTTACAAGCGTGAAGAAGATGGCATCGTCCTGATCGACCAGGATAAATGCCGTGGCTGGCGTATGTGCATCACCGGATGCCCGTACAAAAAAATCTATTTCAACTGGAAGAGCGGTAAGTCTGAGAAGTGCATCTTCTGCTATCCGCGTATTGAAGCGGGTCAGCCGACCGTGTGCTCAGAAACCTGTGTCGGTCGTATCCGTTATCTCGGCGTGCTGTTGTACGATGCCGACGCTATTGAACGTGCAGCCAGCACTGAGAACGAGAAAGATCTTTACCAGCGTCAGCTGGACGTGTTCCTCGATCCGAACGATCCGAAAGTCATCGAGCAGGCGATTAAAGACGGTATTCCGCTGAGCGTTATTGAAGCCGCACAGCAGTCGCCGGTTTATAAAATGGCAATGGAATGGAAACTGGCGCTGCCGCTGCATCCAGAATATCGCACACTGCCGATGGTCTGGTACGTGCCGCCTCTGTCTCCGATTCAGTCTGCAGCAGACGCGGGTGAGCTGGGTAGCAACGGCATTCTGCCAGACGTCGAAAGCCTGCGCATTCCGGTGCAGTATCTGGCGAATCTGCTGACCGCCGGTGATACCAAACCGGTACTGCGCGCGCTGAAACGTATGCTGGCGATGCGTCATTATAAACGTGCTGAAACCGTTGACGGGAAAGTGGATACCCGTGCGCTGGAAGAGGTCGGTCTGACCGAAGCCCAGGCACAGGAGATGTACCGTTATCTGGCGATTGCTAACTACGAAGATCGCTTTGTGGTGCCGAGTAGTCATCGTGAACTGGCGCGGGAAGCCTTCCCGGAGAAAAATGGCTGCGGCTTTACCTTTGGTGATGGCTGCCACGGTTCAGATACCAAATTCAATCTGTTCAACAGCCGCCGTATCGATGCCATCGACGTAACCAGCAAAACGGAGCCGCACCCATGATCGAACTCGTGATTGTATCGCGTCTCCTTGAATATCCGGATGCTGCCTTATGGCAGCATCAACAAGAGATGTTTGAGGCGATTGCCGCGTCGAAAATCTGTCGAAAGAAGATGCCCATGCGCTGGGCATTTTCCTGCGCGATTTAACGGCGATGGATCCGCTCGATGCTCAGGCCCAGTACAGCGAACTGTTCGACCGTGGCCGCGCCACGTCACTGTTGCTGTTTGAACATGTGCACGGCGAATCCCGCGACCGCGGTCAGGCGATGGTAGACCTGCTGGCGCAGTATGAGCAGCACGGTTTGCAGTTAAACAGCCGCGAATTGCCCGACCATCTGCCGCTGTATCTGGAGTACCTGGCGCAGCTGCCGCAAAGCGAAGCCGTGGAAGGTTTGAAAGATATTGCGCCGATTCTGGCATTGCTGAGTGCGCGTCTGCAACAGCGTGAAAGCCGTTATGCCGTGCTGTTTGATCTGCTGCTGAAACTGGCGAATACCGCTATCGACAGCGACAAAGTGGCGGAAAAAATTGCCGACGAAGCGCGCGACGATACGCCGCAGGCGCTGGATGCCGTTTGGGAAGAAGAGCAGGTTAAATTCTTTGCTGACAAAGGCTGCGGTGATTCAGCAATCACTGCCCATCAACGTCGCTTTGCCGGTGCCGTCGCACCGCAATATCTGAATATCACAACCGGAGGACAGCAATAATGCAATTCCTGAATATGTTCTTCTTTGATATCTACCCGTACATTGCCGGGGGCGGTGTTCCTGGTTGGTAGCTGGCTGCGTTATGACTACGGCCAGTACACTGGCGCGCCGGTTCCAGCCAGATGCTGGATCGCAAAGGGATGAACCTGGCATCGAACCCTGTTCCATATCGGTATTCTGGGATTTTTGTCGGTCACTTCTTCGGTATGTTGACGCCGCACTGGATGTATGAAGCCTGGCTGCCGATTGAAGTGAAACAGAAAATGGCGATGTTTGCTGGTGGTGCCAGCGGTGTGCTGTGTCTGATTGGCGGCGTGCTGTTGCTGAAGCGTCGTCTGTTCAGCCCACGCGTGCGTGCAACCACTACCGGAGCGGATATCCTGATCCTGTCGCTGCTCGTTATCCAGTGCGCGCTGGGCTTGCTGACCATTCCGTTCTCCGCCCAACATATGGACGGTAGCGAGATGATGAAACTGGTTGGCTGGGCGCAGTCGGTAGTGACCTTCCACGGTGGCGCTTCTCAACACCTTGATGGTGTGGCGTTTATCTTCCGTCTGCACCTGGTGCTGGGGATGACGTTATTCCTGCTGTTCCCGTTCTCGCGTCTGGTGCACATCTGGAGCGTCCCGGTGGAGTATCTGACACGTAAGTATCAGCTGGTGCGCGCTCGTCACTAAGCGAATTTTAGTTCACATAGACCCTGCTTCGGCGGGGTTTTTTTATGGGCACGGTGCGGGGTGAGTTGTCGGATGCGCTTCGCTTATCCGAACTTCAGGGGAGGATATTTTAGGTCCGGTAAACGCGGTGCCATCGGGCAGAATTAGCTCGGAGTAACAGGTTTTGAGTATTTCAGGAAGTATTGGTGGTGGGGGAAGGATTCGAACCTTCGAAGTCGATGACGGCAGATTTACAGTCTGCTCCCTTTGGCGCTCAGGGCCCCACCGAGGGGTAATTCAAATTCTGAGGTAATGCTTGAGATGGTGGTGGGGGAAGGATTCGAACCTTCGAAGTCGATGACGGCAGATTTACAGTCTGCTCCCTTTGGCCGCTCGGGAACCCCACCACGGGGTAATGCTTTTTACTGGCCTGCTCCCTTATCGGGAAGCGGGGCGCATCATATCAAATGACGCGCCGCTGTAAAGTGTTACGTTGAGAAAAATGAACTGGTTGCGTAATTTTCATCCGTAACGGATTAAAGGTAACCAGTTATTTTTGCTGGCGATTAAAGAATAATCGTCCGATTACCGTAAACAAAGACGCGCTGCGCCAGTACTTTGTAGAGTGCGCGACTTAAGACGTTTTTCTCGACGTCACGACCTGCGCGCATCATATCTTCAGCTGTGTAGGTATGATCGACATGAATAACGTCCTGCATGATGATTGGACCTTCGTCCAGATTGTCATTCACATAGTGAGCGGTTGCGCCAATAATCTTCACGCCACGTTCATAGGCCTGGTGATAAGGACGTGCGCCGATAAACGCTGGCAGGAATGAATGGTGAATATTGATGATCTTATTCGGGAAGCGTGCCACAAATTCTGGCGTTAATACCCGCATATACTTCGCCAGCACCACGTAGTCAGGCTGATAAGCATCAATGGCATCCGCCATCTTTTGATCGTGCTCGTTGCGACTTAATCCTTCATGACTTACCAGCTCAAACGGAATATCAAAACGCTCAACCAGAGAACGTAAAGTATCGTGGTTACCAATAACTGCCGCGATTTCGACATCCAGGCCGCCGTAATTGGCTTTCATCAACAAATCGCCAAGGCAATGCGCCTCTTTAGTGACCAGAATCACTATCCGGCGACGACCGGCAGGATTCAGCTCACGTACGGAGCCTTCTGGCAATGCGCTGTCGAGATCCGCCAGCAGGGTGGAATCATTAAAAATTCCTTCCAGTTCCGTGCGCATAAAAAAGCGCCCGGTACGGTGATCAACAAATTCATTGTTCTGCACGATATTTAACTCGTGCTTGTAGCAAATATTGGTAATACGTGCGATCAGACCTTTTTGGTCCGGACAAATAGTACGCAGAACTTTACGTTGGAGTGAATGCATTGCTGGAAAAACCTTGTTGAGAGTGTTTGCTAAACCGTACCGTCAACCATTATTGGCCGCAGCACTTTTTAAATTTTTTACCTGAACCACAAGGGCAGGGATCGTTGCGGCCAAACTGCGGACGTGTACCGTCAATATAGTACCATTGACCGTTTTCTTTCAAAAATCGCGAACGTTCAATGATTGCACCTGTTTTGCCACCTTCGGTAAATCGAGCAACAAAACTGACAAATCCGATATTGTCGGCGTCCTGCCAACAATGTTCAAATACGGTCAATCCCAACCATTCAGTATGCGCAAATCCGGCCATCAATTCGGCACGTAACGCCGCCGCTCCACAAGATGGATGCCAGGTCTTTATTAAATAATCTGCGTCTTTCATCACAAAAGCGCAGTAACGCGAACGCATGAGATGTTCTGGATCAGGTGCAACCTTTTCACCAGACACATAAGGGTGGCAACATAGGCTATACTCGACAGCACTACCACAGGGACAAAGCTGAGACACAAATAATCTCCCTGGAAACAATAACGGCGTATTAACCGCCTGAGTAGCACTATGTTAACCGAGCAGTAGCGATGTGGCTACGATTGCATTCCAGGGGAATCTTGCGGGAATAATGAGAAAGATAAAAATAGGGCTGGCGCTGGGATCTGGCGCGGCGAGAGGTTGGTCGCATATTGGCGTTATTAATGCGCTAAAAAAAGTGGGTATTGAAATTGATATCGTTGCAGGATGCTCAATTGGTTCGCTGGTGGGCGCGGCCTATGCATGCGATCGATTATCTGCGCTGGAAGATTGGGTAACCTCTTTCAGTTATTGGGATGTTTTACGCCTGATGGATCTCTCCTGGCAGCGCGGTGGGTTACTGCGCGGCGAGCGTGTCTTCAATCAATATCGCGAAATAATGCCGGAAACAGAGATCGAAAATTGTTCCCGTCGCTTCGCGGCTGTTGCCACCAATTTAAGTACTGGGCGCGAATTATGGTTTACTGAAGGCGATCTCCATCTTGCTATTCGTGCATCATGCAGTATTCCAGGACTAATGGCACCCGTTGCGCATAACGGCTACTGGCTGGTTGATGGGGCAGTAGTTAACCCAATTCCTATTTCGCTCACGCGTGCATTGGGTGCTGATATTGTGATAGCGGTCGACCTGCAGCACGATGCTCATTTGATGCAACAAGATCTGCTCTCCTTTAATGTCAGTGAAGAAAATAGCGAGAATGGTGATTCTCTGCCGTGGCATGCGCGTCTGAAAGAAAGGTTGGGCAGCATAACGACACGTCGGGCGGTGACAGCGCCAACGGCAACAGAGATTATGACCACTTCTATCCGGTGCTGGAGAACCGCCTTAAAAGGAACCGCATGGCAGGTGATCCGCCCGATATTCTGATTCAACCTGTTTGCCCGCAAATATCTACGCTTGATTTCCATCGCGCGCACGCTGCCATTGCGGCCGGACAGCTGGCAGTGGAAAGGAAAATGGACGAACTTTTGCCGTTGGTACGCACCAACATTTGACCAGAATTTTTATCTACACTTAAGTTAATTCTGACAGGCGCAGGTGGCAATAGCATGCCACTATTGAGTAAAGCCAGTCAGGGGAGAGAACATGACGCAGCCATTGGTCGGAAAACAGATTCTCATTGTTGAAGATGAGCAGGTATTTCGCTCGCTTCTGGATTCGTGGTTTTCCTCATTGGGAGCGACAACGGTACTGGCGGCTGATGGGGTGGATGCCCTTGAGTTGCTGGGAGGTTTCACTCCAGACCTGATGATATGTGATATCGCGATGCCCAGAATGAACGGGCTTAAACTGCTGGAACATATACGCAACAGAGGTGACCAGACACCGGTTCTGGTGATATCTGCCACTGAAAATATGGCAGATATTGCCAAAGCGTTACGTCTGGGCGTTGAAGATGTTTTGCTGAAACCAGTTAAAGATCTGAATCGCTTGCGCGAGATGGTTTTTGCCTGTCTCTATCCCAGCATGTTTAATTCCCGCGTTGAGGAAGAGGAAAGGCTTTTTCGCGACTGGGATGCAATGGTTGATAACCCTGCCGCAGCGGCGAAATTATTACAGGAATTGCAACCGCCGGGTTCAGCAGGTGATTTCCCATTGCCGGGTTAATTATCGTCAATTGGTTGCCGCGGACAAACCCGGCCTGGTGCTTGATATTGCCGCACTTTCGGAAAACGATCTGGCATTTTATTGCCTTGATGTCACCCGAGCTGGACATAATGGCGTACTTGCTGCCTTGTTATTACGCGCATTGTTTAACGGATTATTACAGGAACAGCTTGCACACCAAAATCAACGGTTGCCAGAGTTGGGCGCGTTATTGAAGCAGGTAAACCATTTACTCCGTCAGGCCAATCTGCCGGGGCAGTTTCCGCTATTAGTTGGCTATTATCATCGCGAACTGAAAAATCTCATTCTGGTTTCTGCGGGTCTGAATGCGACGTTAAATACCGGCGAACACCAGGTACAAATCAGTAATGGTGTTCCGTTAGGCACTTTAGGTAACGCTTATTTGAATCAATTGAGCCAGCGATGCGATGCCCTGGCAATGTCAAATATGGGGAACCGGTGGTCGGCTTCGCTTGATGTTGTCTGCAGAATGAGCAAACGATAACGCGGGCTAAATTTGCATTACCTGCTAATGTCGGCTGGTGGTACTATCGTCGCCATTCGTATAAGTAATTGTCTTAATTATGCTAACTCGCCTCCTTTTCAGAACTTAGCCTTCGGGGTGCTGATATACTGGGATGCGATACAGAAATATGAACACGTTCAAAACACGAACAGTCCAGAGAATTTAAATGGCTGCCATTAATACGAAAGTCAAAAAGCCGTTATCCCCGTTGCGGGATTAGGAACCAGGATGTTGCCGGCGACGAAAGCCATCCCGAAAGAGATGCTGCCACTTGTCGATAAGCCATTAATTCAATACGTCGTGAATGAATGTATTGCGGCTGGCATTACTGAAATTGTGCTGGTTACTCACTCATCTAAAAACTCTATTGAAAACCACTTTGATACCAGTTTTGAACTGGAAGCAATGCTGGAAAAACGTGTAAAACGTCAACTGCTTGATGAAGTGCAGTCTATTTGTCCGCCGCACGTGACTATTATGCAAGTTCGTCAGGGGCTGGCGAAAGGCTTTGGGACACGCGGTATTGTGTGCTCACCCGGTAGTGGGTGATGAACCTGTGGCTGTTATTTTGCCTGACGTTATTCTGATGAATATGAATCCGATTTGTCACAGGATAACCTGGCAGAGATGATCCGACGCTTTGATGAAACGGGTCATAGCCAGATCATGGTTGAACCGGTTGCTGATGTGACCGCATATGGCGTTGTGGATTGCAAAGGCGTTGAATTAGCACCGGGTGAAAGCGTACCGATGGTTGGCGTGGTTGAAAAACCAAAAGCGGATGTTGCGCCGTCTAATCTCGCTATTGTGGGGCGTTACGTACTTAGCGCGGATATTTGGCCGTTGCTGGCAAAAACCCCTCCGGGAGCTGGTGATGAAATTCAGCTCACCGACGCAATTGATATGCTGATCGAAAAAAGAAACGGTGGAAGCCTATCATATGAAAGGGAAGAGCCATGACTGCGGTAATAAATTAGGTTACATGCAGGCCTTCGTTGAATACGGTATTCGTCATAACACCCTTGGCACGGAATTTAAAGCCTGGCTTGAAGAAGAGATGGGCATTAAGAAGTAACATCCGTATCGGTGTTATCCACGAAACGGCGTTGAGCAATCGACGCCGTTTTTTATAGCTTATTCTTATTAAATTGTCTTAAACCGGACAATAAAAATCCCGCCGATGGCGGGATTTTTAAGCAAGTGCAATCTACAAAAGATTATTGCTTGATCAGGAAATCGTCGAGGGATTTACCTTGCTCATCCATTGCTTTTTTGATTACAGCTGGAGTACGGCCCTGAAGCCAGTCCAGGTTTTAGTTTCGCCGTTTTCGTCAACGTAGCTATATTTTGCCGGACGCTGAGCACGTTTAGCTTTGGTGCCAGATTTAACGGCAGCAAGGCTATTCAGCAGTTCGTTCGGGTCAATACCGTCAGCGATCAGCATTTCGCGATATTGCTGCAGTTTACGAGTGCGCTCTTCAACTTCAGCAGCAGCCGCGCTTTCTTCTTCGCGACGTTCGTTAACAACAACTTCTAATTTTTCCAGCATTTCTTCCAGCGTTTCAAGTGTACATTCTCTTGCCTGCGCACGAAGAGTACGGATGTTGTTCAGAATTTTAAGTGCTTCGCTCATTGTAGTAATCTCAAACTTATATTGGGGTGGTTTGTTGAGGTAATAATAGAGCCTTAAATTCAGTTGTGCAATAGCCAGGAATGTAAGGAATTCAAAATTGTTCTTTATTTTGTGCCGCCAATAAATATCTTTTCATAAAATTAGCCAGAAAAGACGCGGCATATAGCCCTATTTGCACCGATGATTTCGCAGCACGTGAGGTTAAAACTTCCTGATTCATGTCACATTTTATGGGGAGATTATCGTAGGCTGACGACCTTTCAGTCTTCTGTATTAGTCGTGTTTACGAGAATTCCCTATTAAGCGAATGATGAAAAGTAGAACAGTCGCAATAAGAGCAGGGACTTAGTATTGCACTATCTCCAGGAGGTCAACAGAGGGCTATTACTTGCGCAACAGGTTAAAGATTGTGAATAGTTACCAGCAGTCATTTACCCGCTTATAACAAGCGAGGCAGTTGTAATGATAGCTCAGAAGGATTATGCAAGGCTTCGTAAGGGAGAACGCATATACCACTTCTGTGCATACTGTTGAGCTGTAAAACTGACGAATTATGATAAACTCCAGCCAACTTTAATTCATATCATTGAGGGCCTGTGGCTGATGGCACAGCTATATTTCTACTATTCCGCAATGAATGCGGGTAAGTCTACAGCATTGTTGCAATCTTCATACAATTACCAGGAACGCGGCATGCGCACTGTCGTATATACGGCAGAAATTGATGATCGCTTTGGTGCCGGGAAAGTCAGCTCGCGTATAGGTTTGTCATCGCCTGCAAAATTATTTAACCAAAATTCATCATTATTTGATGAGATTCGTGCGGAACATGAACAGCAGGCAATTCATTGCGTACTGGTTGATGAATGCCAGTTTTTAACCAGACAACAAGTATATGAATTATCGGAGGTTGTCGATCAACTCGATATACCCGTACTTTGTTATGGTTTACGTACCGATTTTCGAGGTGAGTTATTTATTGGCAGCCAATACTTACTGGCATGGTCCGACAAACTGGTTGAATTAAAAACCATCTGTTTTGTGGCGCAAAGCAAGCATGGTGCTGCGTCTTGATCAAGCAGGCAGACCTTATAACGAAGGTGAGCAGGTGGTTATTGGTGGTAATGAACGCTACGTTTCTGTATGCCGTAAACACTATAAAGAAGCGTTAGAAGTCGGCTCATTAACGGCTATTCAGGAAAGGCATCGCCACGATTAATAAGAATTTCTTTACTGACAGGGTGAGCAGGGCGCTTTTATCCTGTCAGTTCGTTTTACTCACTTCATCCGGTGTATATACCCTTCTCGACAGTTCTTTAACGCCACTATACCCTCACAGAGCGCTTATACACCGACATTGACTTGTAACCTGTAAAGTACAATATCGCTGTGTGTAGGCGTTATACATCGTCGCAAATATGATGAAGGACAATGCTGTCGGTTTATGGGAAAGTTGCTTTGGGTAAAACAAAAAAACGGCCCCAGAAGGGTAATGCCGATCAGTTAGGATCAGTTGACCGATCCAGTGGCTGTGTAAGAATCCGGAAACGCCTCACTTGTTTCCGGATTTTTTATGCACATTGGACAGGCTCTTGATCTGGTATCCCGTTACGATTCTCTGCGTAACCCACTGACTTCTCTGGGGATTACCTCGACCCCGAACTCATCTCGTTGCCTTGCCGAATCAGGTACTGTAACGCTACGCAAGCGCCGTCTTCCCCCTCGAAATGATGGTCTGGTGTATTGTTGGCATGGCGCTTGAGCGTAAAGAACCTCTTCACCAGATTGTGAATCGCCGGACATCATGCTGCCGGGCAATCGCCCTTCGTTGCCCCCAGTGCCGTTATTCAGGCCCGCCAGCGCACGGGAAGTGAGGCTGTCCGCCGCGTGTTCACGAAAACAGCGCAGCTCTGTCATAACGCCACGCCGCATCCGCACTGGTGCGGCCTGACCCTGCTACCATCGATGGTGTGTTCTGGCGCACACCGGATACACCAGAGAACGATGCAGCCTTCCCCGCCAGACACATGCCGGGAACCCGGCGCTCTACCCGCAGGTCAAAATGGTCTGCCAGATGGAACTGACCAGCCATCTGCTGACGGCTGCAGCCTTCGGCACGATGAAGAACAGCGAAAATGAGCTTGCTGAGCAACTTATAGAACAAACCGGCGATAACACTCTGACGTTAATGGATAAAGGTTATTACTCACTGGGACTGTTAAATGCACAGGAGCTGGCGGGGAGAACACCGCCACTGGATGATACCTCTCAGAAAGGGAGCGCAATATGAAGAGATCAGAAAACTGGGTAAAGGCGATCATCTGGTGAAGCTGAAAACCAGCCCGCAGGCACGAAAAAGTGGTAAGGACTGGGAAATGAAGTGACAGCCCGCCTGCTGACCGTGACGCGCAAAGGAAAAGTCTGCCATCTGCTGACGTCGATGACGGACGCCATGCGCTTCCCCGGAGGAGAAATGGCGGATCTATACAGTCATCGCTGGGAAATCGAACTGGGATACAGGGAGATAAAACAGACGATGCAACTGAGCAGGCTGACGCTGAGAAGTAAAAAACCGGAGCTTGTGGAGCAAGAGCTGTGGGGTGTCTTACTGGCTTATAATCTGGTGAGATATCAGATGATTAAAATGGCGGAACATCTGAAAGGTTACTGGCCGAATCAACTGAGTTTCTCAGAATCATGCGGAATGGTGATGAGAATGCTGATGACATTGCAGGGCGCTTCACCGGGACGTATACCGGAGCTGATGCGCGATCTTGCAAGTATGGGACAACTTGTGAAATTACCGACAAGAAGGGAAAGGGCCTTCCCGAGAGTGGTAAAGGAGAGGCCCTGGAAATACCCCACAGCCCCGAAAAAGAGCCAGTCAGTTGCTTAACTGACTGGCATTACCCCAGAAGGGACCGTTTATGTTGCCAGACAGCGCTACTGATTAAGCGGATTTCTTCGCTTTTTTCTCAGCTTTAGCCGGAGCGGCTTCTTTTTTCGCTGCAGTTTCACCTTCTACATAATCACGACCGTAGTAGGTATCCAGCAGAATCTGTTTCAGCTCGGAGATCAGTGGGTAACGCGGGTTAGCGCCGGTGCACTGGTCATCGAATGCATCTTCAGACAGTTTATCCACATTCGCCAGGAAGTCTGCTTCCTGAACGCCAGCTTCACGGATAGATTTCGGAATACCCAGTTCAGCTTTCAGCGTTTCCAGCCATGCCAGCAGTTTCTCGATCTTAGCAGCAGTACGGTCGCCCGGTGCGCTCAGACCCAGGTGGTCAGCAATTTCAGCATAACGACGGCGAGCCTGCGGACGGTCATACTGGCTGAATGCAGTCTGCTTGGTCGGGTTGTCGTTCGCGTTGTAGCGAATAACGTTACAAATCAGCAGGGCGTTTGCCAGACCGTGCGGAATATGGAACTGGGAACCCAGTTTGTGCGCCATTGAGTGACATACACCCGAGGAAGGCGTTCGCAAACGCGATACCCGCGATAGTTGCTGCACTGTGAACACGTTCACGCGCTACCGGATTTTTAGATCCTTCGTGGTAGGACGCTGGCAGATATTCTTTCAGCAGTTTCAGCGCCTGCAGAGCCTGACCATCAGAGAACTCAGATGCCAGTACAGAAACATAAGCTTCCATGGCGTGAGTTACTGCGTCCAGACCACCGAAAGCACACAGGGACTTCGGCATGTCCATAACCAGGTTGGCATCGACAATCGCCATATCCGGGGTCAGCGCATAGTCTGCCAGCGGATATTTCTGACCAGTAGCGTCGTCAGTTACAACCGCAAACGGAGTGACTTCAGAACCTGTACCAGAAGTGGTGGTGACAGCGATCATTTTCGCTTTCACGCCCATTTTCGGGAACTTGTAGATACGTTTACGGATATCCATAAAGCGCAGCGCCAGTTCTTCGAAGTGAGTTTCCGGATGTTCGTACATGACCCACATGATCTTCGCGGCGTCCATCGGGGAACCACCACCCAGCGCGATAATCACGTCTGGTTTGAAGGAGTTTGCCAGTTCTGCACCTTTACGAACGATGCTCAGGGTCGGGTCAGCTTCTACTTCGAAGAAGACTTCAGTTTCAACGCCTGCTGCTTTCAGTACGGAAGTGATCTGATCAGCATAACCATTGTTGAACAGGAAGCGGTCAGTCACGATGAGCGCACGTTTGTGGCCATCAGTAATCACTTCATCCAGCGCGATTGGCAGAGAGCCACGGCGGAAGTAGATAGATTTCGGAAGTTTGTGCCACAACATGTTTTCAGCTCGCTTAGCAACGGTTTTCTTGTTGATCAGGTGTTTCGGACCAACGTTTTCAGAGATGGAGTTACCACCCCAGGAACCACAACCCAGAGTCAGGGAAGGTGCGAGTTTGAAGTTATACAGGTCACCGATACCACCCTGAGAAGCCGGGGTGTTAATCAGGATACGAGCGGTTTCATTTTCTGACCGAAGTAAGAAACGCGAGCCGGTTGGTTATCTGGTCAGTGTACAGGCAAGAGGTATGACCGATACCGCCCATAGCTACCAGTTTCTCTGCTTTTCTACCGCGTCTTCGAAATCTTTAGCGCGGTACATTGCCAGAGTTGGGGACAGTTTTTCATGTGCGAACGGTTCGCTTTCATCAACAACGGTCACTTCACCGATCAGAATCTTGGTGTTTTCTGGTACAGAGAAGCCTGCCAGTTCAGCAATTTTATAGGCTGGCTGACCAACGATAGCCGCGTTCAGCGCACCGTTTTTCAGGATAACATCCTGAACAGCTTTCAGCTCTTTACCCTGCAACAGATAGCCGCCGTGGGTTGCGAAACGTTCACGTACTGCGTCATAAACAGAGTCAACAACAACAACAGACTGTTTCAGAAGCACAGATTACGCCGTTGTCGAAGGTTTTGGACATCAGCACAGATGCAACTGCACGTTTGATATCAGCAGTTTCATCGATAACAACAGGCGTGTTACCCGCGCCTACACCGATAGCTGGTTTACCGGGCTGTATGCGGCTTTAACCATGCCCGGACCACCAGTCGCGGATCAGGTTGATGTCTGGGTGGTGCATCAGTGCGTTAGACAGTTCAACCGAAGGTTGATCGATCCAGCCGATCAGATCTTTCGGAGCACCGGCAGCGATAGCAGCCTGCAGAACGATATCAGCTGCTTTGTTGGTTGCATCTTTTGCACGCGGGTGCGGGGGAGAAGATAATGGCGTTACGGGTCTTCAGGCTGATCAGCGATTTGAAGATAGCAGTTGAAGTCGGGTTAGTGGTCGGAACGATACCGCAAATAATACCGATGGGTTCAGCGATAGTGATGGTACCAAAAGTGTCGTCTTCAGACAGAACACCACAGGTTTTTTCATCTTTATAGGCGTTGTAAATATATTCAGAAGCAAAGTGGTTTTTGATCACTTTATCTTCGACGATGCCCATGCCGGATTCGGCAACGGTACCATTTTCGCGAGAGGGATTCGAGCGTCTGCGGCTGCCAGAGCGGCGGCGCGGAAGATTTTGTCTACTTGCTCTTGAGTGAAACTGGCATATTCACGCTGGGCTTTTTTTACACGCTCTACGAGTGCGTTAAGTTCAGCGACATTAGTAACAGCCATAATGCTCTCCTGATAATGTTAAACTTTTTTAGTAAATCATCTGCTCGAATACGAGAGTATAGTCAGTGCGGTGATGATTTGCTTAACCGATGGAAATCAAAAGCTTACTCGCGCTCACACTCACTGTGATTTACTAAAAGAGTTTAAACATTAGAGTTATTATCTCTAATGCGTCACTTCCAGGTGGCGTAAAGCAAGATTACTCACTTCTGGGTACTGATTACGTGATCCAAATCAAATTTTTTGCAAAGCTGACACCTTTCAGCATCGCTTTTCGCCATTATAGCTAACAGTTAATAAATTGTAGTATGATTTGTTGGCTACATTAGCATGTTTTGCACAACTAGATAACAATAACGAATGATAGCAATTTTAAGTAGTTAGGAGGTGAAAAATGCTGTCAAAAGGCGTATTGTCAGCGCGTCTTTTTAACCTTATTTATGGCTAACATTATCCGGCTTTTGCTTCGGAGCTAACCGTGATTCAGACCCTTTTTGATTTTCCCGTTTACTTCAAATTTTTCATCGGGTTATTTGCGCTGGTCAACCCGGTAGGGATTATTCCCGTCTTTATCAGCATGACCAGTTATCAGACAGCGGCAGCGCGAAACAAAACTAACCTTACAGCCAACCTGTCTGTGGTACCATTATCTTGTGGATCTCGCTTTTTCTCGGCGACACGATTCTACAACTTTTTGGTATATCAATTGATTCATTCCGTATCGCCGGGGGCATCCTGGTGGTGACAATAGCGATGTCGATGATCAGCGGCAAGCTTGGTGAGGATAAACAGAACAAGCAAGAAAAATCAGAAACCGCGGTACGTGAAAGCATTGGTGTGGTGCCGTTGGCGTTGCCGTTGATGGCGGGGCCAGGGGCGATCAGTTCTACCATCGTCTGGGGTACGCGTTATCACAGCATTAGCTATCTGTTTGGTTTCTTTGTGGCTATTGCTTTGTTCGCTTTATGTTGCTGGGGATTGTTCCGCATGGCACCGTGGCTGGTACGGGTTTTACGCCAGACCGGCATCAACGTGATTACGCGTATTATGGGGCTATTGCTGATGGCATTGGGGATTGAATTTATCGTTACTGGTATTAAGGGGATTTTCCCCGGCCTGCTTTATTAATTCCTTTCAATTGAAACGGAGCTGCCATGCTCCGTTTACTTCGTCATTATTTTTTACTTTGTTCCCGCGCAGTTATCAAAAGCAAAAGGAATAGGTAAAAATATTCTTCTCAAATTACAGTTAGTTATAAGGATTTCCCCTAACTGCTTCTCCTCACCATCATGTTATTTTCGCCACATCATAATCCTGGGCTTGCTGAAGAATAATTGAAATGATATTAGTAATTCCACTACCTTTGGTAGAGGAAAGTGCTAAATAATAATCAATTGTTAAATTATTGTGCATTTCACTACTGGAACTGTAATCAGAAAAGAGAGACATGCTTAACCAACCTCTATTTGATTGAATTGAAAGATGTTTGTTAAGGCATGGATGCAAAGCTATAGATTCTGATACGGTCAATAAAAGAGAATTGCTTAACAATTTTGCAAAATGTATTGGCGAGTAAGAACCGCATTTGGTACTTTCCGGGCAACCGCCAGGCGATTCTTTATTGGTAATGAGAATAATTAACAATTAAAGATCGTCGCGAAAGAATAATGTGTCTCGACAGGGGAGACACAGTACGAATCGACATAAGGTGATCGTCTGAATCACCAGAATAAATAAAGTCGGTGATAGTAATACGTAACGATAAAGTAACCTGACAGCAGAAAGTCTCCGAGCCTGTGCAGGGTCCCAATCCGGGATTACACATGCTGGTTAATACCAGTAATTATAATGAGGAGTCCAAAAAACAATGACCAACATCACCAAGAGAAGTTTAGTAGCAGCTGGCGTTTTGGCTGCGCTTATGGCAGGGAATGTCGCGCTGGCAGCTGATGTACCCGCAGGTGTCACACTGGCGGAAAAACAAACGCTGGTACGTAACAATGGTTCAGAAGTTCAGTCATTAGATCCGCACAAAATTGAAGGTGTTCCGGAGTCTAATATCAGCCGAGACCTGTTTGAAGGCTTACTGGTTAGCGATCTTGACGGTCATCCGGACCTGGCGTCGCTGAATCCTGGGATAATAAAGACGCGAAAGTCTGGACCTTCCATTTGCGTAAAGATGCGAAATGGTCTGATGGCACGCCAGTTACAGCACAAGACTTTGTGTATAGCTGGCAACGTTCTGTTGATCCAAACACTGCTTCTCCGTATGCCAGTTATCTGCAATATGGGCATATCGCCGGTATTGATGAAATTCTTGAAGGGAAAAAACCGATTACCGATCTCGGCGTGAAAGCTATTGATGATCACACATTAGAAGTCACCTTAAGTGAACCTGTTCCGTACTTCTATAAATTACTTGTTCACCCATCAACTTCACCGGTGCCAAAGCCGCTATCGAGAAATTCGGCGAAAAATGGACCCAGCCTGGTAATATCGTCACCAACGGTGCCTATACCTTAAAAGATTGGGTCGTAAACGAACGAATCGTTCTTGAACGCAGCCCGACCTACTGGAACAACGCGAAAACCGTTATTAACCAGGTAACCTATTTGCCTATTGCTTCTGAAGTTACCGATGTCAACCGCTACCGTAGTGGTGAAATCGACATGACTTATAACAACATGCCGATCGAATTGTTCCAGAAGCTGAAAAAGAGATCCCGGACGAAGTTCACGTTGATCCATACCTGTGCACTTACTATTACGAAATTAACAACCAGAAACCGCCATTTAATGACGTGCGTGTGCGTACCGCACTGAAATTGGGTATGGACCGCGATATCATTGTTAATAAAGTGAAAGCGCAGGGCGACATGCCCGCCTATGGTTACACTCCACCATATACTGATGGCGCAAAATTGACTCAGCCGGAATGGTTTGGCTGGAGCCAGGAAAAACGTAACGAAGAAGCGAAAAAACTGCTGGCTGAAGCGGGTTATACCGCAGACAAACCGTTGACCATCAACCTGTTGTATAACACCTCCGATCTGCATAAAAAGCTGGCGATTGCTGCCTCTTCATTGTGGAAGAAAACATTGGTGTAAACGTCAAACTGGTTAACCAGGAGTGGAAAACGTTCCTCGACACCCGTCACCAGGGCACTTTTGATGTGGCCCGTGCAGGCTGGTGTGCAGACTACAACGAACCAACTTCCTTCCTGAACACCATGCTGTCGAACAGCTCGATGAATACCGCGCATTATAAGAGCCCGGCCTTTGACAGCATTATGGCGGAAACGCTGAAAGCGACTGACGAGGCGCAGCGCACAGCTCTGTACACTAAAGCAGAACAACAGCTGGATAAGGATTCGGCCATTGTTCCTGTTTATTACTACGTGAATGCGCGTCTGGTGAAACCGTGGGTTGGTGGCTATACCGGCAAAGATCCGCTGGATAATACCTACACCCGGAATATGTACATTGTGAAGCACTAATGGCAATGAGTGGGGCAGGGTAATCCTGCCCCACGGTGTCTGATTTTTATCGCATTACAGAAGGCACAGGCCAGAAGGTAGGGCAATGTTAAAATTTATTCTACGTCGCTGTCTGGAAGCGATTCCGACGCTATTTATTCTTATTACTATTTCGTTCTTCATGATGCGCCTCGCGCCGGGCAGTCCTTTTACCGGCGAACGTACTTTACCACCGGAAGTGATGGCCAATATCGAAGCGAAATATCATCTTAATGATCCGATCATGACACAGTATTTCAGCTACCTGAAACAAATGGCGCATGGCGATTTCGGTCCATCGTTTAAATATAAAGATTATTCGGTCAATGACCTGGTTGCATCCAGTTTTCCCGTTTCTGCCAAACTGGGAGCCGCAGCATTTTTCCTTGCGGTAATACTGGGTGTTAGTGCTGGCGTTATTGCCGCATTAAAACAAAACACCAAATGGGACTATACCGTGATGGGGCTGGCAATGACCGGGGTTGTTATCCCCAGTTTTGTGGTTGCGCCATTATTAGTCATGATATTTGCGATCATTTTGCATTGGCTGCCGGGCGGTGGCTGGAATGGTGGTGCGCTTAAATTCATGATACTGCCAATGGTGGCGTTGTCACTCGCCTATATCGCCAGTATTGCGCGTATTACCCGTGGCTCTATGATTGAAGTATTACACTCCAACTTTATTCGTACTGCCCGGGCGAAAGGGTTACCTATGCGGCGGATCATTTTACGCCACGCATTAAAACCTGCTCTGTTACCCGTGCTCTCCTATATGGGCCCTGCATTTGTCGGCATTATTACCGGTTCTATGGTCATCGAAACCATTTATGGTTTGCCGGGGATTGGACAACTGTTCGTTAATGGTGCATTGAACCGTGACTATTCCTTAGTGTTAAGCCTGACCATCCTGGTTGGTGCTTTAACCATTTTGTTTAATGCCATTGTCGATGTGCTATATGCGGTTATCGACCCGAAAATCCGTTACTGATACTGGAGCTCGCGATGATGTTAAGTAAGAAAAACAGCGAGACGCTGGAAAATTTCAGTGAAAAGCTGGAGGTCGAAGGGCGCAGCTTGTGGCAGGACGCACGTCGACGTTTTATGCATAACCGTGCGGCGGTTGCCAGTCTGATAGTGCTGGTGCTGATCGCGTTATTTGTCATCCTGGCACCGATGCTTTCGCAGTTTGCCTATGACGATACTGACTGGGCGATGATGTCCAGCGCCCCGGATATGGAGTCCGGTCACTACTTTGGTACTGACTCATCTGGTCGCGACCTGCTTGTGCGCGTTGCGATTGGCGGGCGTATCTCACTCATGGTCGGTGTTGCTGCGGCACTGGTGGCAGTGGTCGTGGGGACACTTTTATGGTTCGCTTTCCGGTTATCTGGGCGGTAAAGTGGATTCGGTAATGATGCGTCTGCTTGAGATCCTCAACTCATTCCCGTTTATGTTCTTCGTTATCCTGCTGGTGACCTTCTTCGGGCAAAACATCCTGCTGATTTTCGTGGCGATTGGCATGGTTTCCTGGCTGGATATGGCTCGTATTGTGCGTGGGCAAACCCTGAGTCTGAAGCGCAAAGAGTTTATTGAGGCGGCACAAGTTGGCGGTGTATCGACGCCGGGCATTGTTATTCGCCACATTGTGCCGAACGTACTCGGTGTGGTGGTGGTCTACGCATCGCTATTGGTGCCCAGCATGATCCTCTTTGAATCTTTCCTTAGCTTCCGGGGTTGGGGACGCAAGAGCCGTTAAGCAGCTGGGGCGCATTGCTCAGTGATGGCGCGAACTCGATGGAAGTCTCTCCATGGTTACTGTTGTTCCCAGCGGGATTCCTCGTGGTGACGCTATTTTGTTTCAACTTTATCGGCGATGGCTTGCGTGATGCCCTCGACCCGAAAGATCGTTAAGGAGTGCAGCCATGAGCGTAATTGAAACTGCAACTGTGCCGCTCGCACAACAACAGGCTGACGCACTGCTGAACGTGAAAGATTTGCGTGTCACCTTTAATACCCCGGACGGCGACGTCACGGCGGTCAATGATCTGAATTTTTCCCTACGTGCCGGAGAAACGCTGGGCATCGTAGGTGAGTCTGGTTCGGGCAAATCGCAAACCGCATTTGCGTTGATGGGCCTGTTGGCTGCCAACGGACGTATTGGCGGATCGGCAACCTTCAATGGGCGTGAAATCCTCAATTTGCCAGAGCGTGAACTCAATAAACTGCGAGCTGAACAAATCTCAATGATTTTTCAGGACCCAATGACTTCGTTGAATCCCTATATGCGCGTCGGTGAGCAGTTGATGGAAGTGCTGATGCTGCATAAGAACATGAGCAAAGCTGAGGCGTTTGAAGAGTCGGTGCGGATGCTCGATGCGGTAAAAATGCCGGAAGCGCGTAAACGCATGAAAATGTACCCGCACGAATTTTCTGGCGGCATGCGTCAGCGAGTCATGATTGCGATGGCCTTGTTATGTCGACCTAAGCTGCTGATTGCGGATGAACCCACAACTGCGCTGGACGTCACCGTACAGGCGCAGATCATGACGCTATTGAATGAACTGAAGCGGGAATTTAATACCGCCATCATTATGATCACCCACGATCTTGGCGTGGTGGCGGGGATCTGCGACAAAGTGCTGGTAATGTACGCCGGGCGCACGATGGAATATGGCAACGCGCGCGATGTCTTTTATCAACCCGTTCATCCTTATTCTATCGGTTTGCTCAACGCGGTGCCGCGTCTCGATGCGGAAGGTGAAACAATGTTGACTATCCCGGGTAATCCGCCAAACCTGCTGCGATTACCGAAAGGTTGCCCGTTCCAGCCACGTTGTCCGCATGCGATGGAAATTTGTAGTAGCGCACCGCCGCTGGAAGAGTTTACGCCTGGCCGTCTGCGTGCTTGCTTTAAACCGGTGGAGGAACTGTTATGAATGCTGTAACCGAAGGAAGAAAAGTCCTCCTCGAAATCGCCGATCTGAAAGTGCACTTTGAAATCAAAGATGGCAAACAGTGGTTCTGGCAACCGCCGAAAACGCTCAAAGCCGTCGATGGTGTAACTCTTCGCCTGTATGAAGGGGAAACATTAGGTGTGGTAGGGGAATCGGGATGCGGTAAGTCCACCTTTGCTCGCGCCATCATCGGTTTGGTCAAGGCGACCGACGGTCATGTTGCCTGGTTAGGTAAAGAGTTGCTGGGCATGAAGCCCGATGAATGGCGTGCCGTTCGCAGTGATATTCAGATGATTTTCCAGGATCCGTTGGCATCGCTGAACCCGCGTATGACCATCGGCGAGATCATCGCGGAACCGCTACGTACTTATCATCCGAAAATGTCACGCCGAGGAAGTTCGCGAGCGCGTGAAGGCGATGATGCTGAAAGTCGGGTTATTGCCTAACCTGATTAACCGCTATCCGCATGAGTTCTCTGGTGGGCAGTGCCAGCGTATCGGGATTGCACGTGCACTTATTCTTGAACCGAAGCTGATTATCTGTGATGAGCCGGTGTCGGCGCTGGATGTGTCAATTCAGGCGCAGGTGGTCAACCTGCTCCAGCAGTTACAACGTGAGATGGGATTGTCATTAATTTTTATCGCTCACGACCTGGCCGTGGTAAAACACATTTCCGATCGTGTGTTAGTGATGTATCTCGGCCATGCGGTAGAACTGGGGACCTATGATGAGGTCTACCACAATCCACTACATCCTTACACCAGGGCATTGATGTCGGCAGTCCCCATACCTGATCCGGATCTGGAGAAGAACAAAACCATCCAGTTACTGGAAGGGGAATTACCGTCGCCGATCAACCCGCCTTCCGGTTGTGTTTTCCGTACCCGTTGTCCGATTGCCGGTCCGGAGTGTGCCAAAACACGTCCTGTGCTGGGGGAGTTTCAGACACGCCGTTTCTTGCCTGAAAGTCGATCCGCTTTAAACACAATAAGGGCTGACAGTTGTCAGCCCTTTTTCACTCCAAAAGCGATTATTTATTCCCGCCAGATGATATGGCAAAGTTTGTGATCTTTTTCGCGGCATAACAGAATACGCGCGAAAACATCGTTGATTTCACCATCTTCACTGTCCGCCAGACCAATCACCACTTCGGCAAAAAAGTCCGGGTTCAAATCGAAATCAACATGTTCCTGCCAGTCTTCTGCCGGATCGAATAACTCCGCGCCGCCGCGCTCTTCAAACTGAAGATTGAACAGCAGAACATCAGCTGGATCGAGATTGTCGGCAGCCAGTTCGAGAAAAATATCGTAGGCCTGCTCAAGCGTTTCATCTTCAGTCAGGCGATTGTTTAAATCCATATCCATAGTCACTACCTGTTTAACCTCTGTTGGCGACGTTTTACAGCAACGGGCTGAAGAAGTAAAACAGTCGCTCGGCGACACGTTGCCATAATGGACGTTTTAGCCATAAACGGGCATCGAGCAGACGAGAACGCGAAATATAATCGTCCTGAACGGCGGCGAGGTCTGCACCAAAACCTTTATCGTCGATTGCCAGGGTAATCTCGAAATTTAGCCACAGACTACGCATATCAAGGTTAACGGTGCCAACCAGACTTAGTTCACCATCGACCAGCACGCTCTTGGTATGCAGTAACCCGCCTTCAAACTGATAAATTTTAACCCCAGCAGCCAGCAGTTCCGTAAAGAATGCGCGACTGGCCCAGCCGACCAGCATCGAGTCATTTTTCGCGGAAGGATAATACTGACATCCACCCCGCGCTGCGCCGCCGTGCAAATCGCATGAAGTAAATCATCGCTGGGCACAAAATAGGGCGTTGTCATGATCAAATATTCACGAGCCGAATAAGCAGCAGTCAATAATGCCTGGTGAATGAGATCTTCCGGAAAGCCGGGGCCAGAAGCAATTGTGTGAATGGTGTGACCGCTGGCCTGCTCAAACGGCATAATATTGACATCTGGTGGCGGCGGCAGAATACGTTTCCCGGTTTCAATCTCCCAGTCGCAGGAATAAATAATCCCCATCGCGGTGGCGATGGGGCCTTCCATACGCGCCATCAGATCAATCCATTGCCCTACGCCCGCATCTTGTTTGAAGTAGCGAGGGTCGACCATATTCATGCTGCCGGTGTACGCGATGTAATTATCGATCATGATCATCTTGCGATGTTGGCGCAGGTCCATACGGCGAAAAACACACGCATCAGATTGACCTTTAAGGCTTCGACCACTTCAATACCGGCATTACGCATTAGCTCGGGCCACGGGCTGCGGAAAAAGCCACACTCCCGGCGGAGTCGAGCATCAATCGGCAATGAATACCGCGCCGTGCAGCGGGCCATTAATGATTCAGCCACCTGGTCCGCCATGCCGCCGGGCTGCCAGATATAAAACACCATCTCAATATTATGGCGCGCGAGCTGGATGTCGCGGATTAACGCCTGCATCACATCATCTGACTCGGTCATCAGTTGTAGCTGATTCCCTTTGACCCCTGCGATCCCCTGACGACGCTCGCAAAGCTTGAATAATGGCGCAGCGACACTGCTATTTTCTTCGGCGAAGATATGCTTACAGGCTTTAAGGTCGTTAAGCCATTTTGCGGTGGAAGGCCACATCGCTCTGGCGCGCTCAGCGCGGCGTTTGCCTAAATGGAGCTCGCCAACGGCAAGATAGGCAATAATTCCGACTAACGGCAGAATGTAAATAATCAACAGCCAGGCCATCGCGGAGGGAACTGCGCGTCGTTTCATTAGAATGCGTAAAGTTACGCCTGCAATGAGCAACCAGTATCCCAGAATGGCCAACCAACTCACCAACGTATAAACGGTTGTCATAGATTAGAAATCCTTTTGAAAGCGCATTGTTATGAGTTTACGCATATGGATTCATCTGGCAAATAAAAACGCGGGAAAAGCACTGGTCAGCGTCGGGGGCGGGGGTATAATGACCATTCTGTTATTGCATAGAGTAGTTAACATGAAGCGGAGTAGAACGGAAGTGGGGCGCTGGCGCATGCAGCGTCAGGCTAGCCGACGTAAATCGCGTTGGCTTGAGGGGCAGTCGCGCCGAAATATGCGTATCCACAGCATCAGGAAGTGCATTCTAAACAAACAGCGTAACTCGTTATTGTTTGCGATCTACAATATCTAAATGTTCTGGGCACCATTGCGGTGCCCAATAAGTTTACTCTTCCGTCTTTAAACTCTATTTTTGCGCCGATTCTTTACTGTCAGCTTTCGTTTCTTGTTCATCGTTATCGCTGAAAATGCCATGACCGGAGTTCAACAACATTGAAACGAGCATATCATTATTAATCTCTTCACCATTTAAAACTCGCGCCAGAATTTCGCTGCCAAACAGTTGTGGTGAGAGAATGATATCCGGATGTACCATCTTAATCTTATTCAGGTTTTTGCTATCACTGACGGCAAGAACTGTTTTGACATCACTGCTCATATCTTTTGCCGAGAGTACAACAAACGCGTTATCTGCATCGTTATCACTCAGCGCCAGAATGGCCCGGCAACGATCGATTCCCGCTTTCTTTAACACTGAACTGTCATTACTGTCACCGGGGATAACATCAGCGTTATCGCCTAAGCGTTGCTCAAGTTGCTTGATATCATCTTCAGGCAAGTTGCTGATAACCGTAACGTTTTGTCCGCGTTGATTCAGTTGCAGGATCGTATTGATGGCGAGAATCGAATGTCCGCAAACAATAAAATGATCTTTACGATGCATTGTATGATTGTTTCCTTTTACAAGTTTGTTGAATCCCCCGCGGATAAGCGGACCAAAAATTGAGGTCATAGAGGTGGCAAAAACGGTAATGCCGGAAATAATGACCGAAATAGTGAACAATCGTGCTGATTCAGAAACAGGGACAATATCGCCATAGCCGACGGTTGACATGGTTTCTATCGAAAAATAGAACGCGGTCATCAAACTTTCTATTCGCGGATTAAAACCTTCGCTTAAATAAAGCGCACCGTAGGTGGAGTAAAACAGTAACGTCGTGAAACTAATAAATGCGAAAATTGTCCCGGCTGCGGCGCTACTGTGGGAGAAGTCTTTGCGCAGTATCAGCAAAAACACCAGCGTAAAAATGCAAAATCCAATACTAAATTTCAGCCAGGGATAAAAATGCAGGGTGTAAATTAGCGCTATCAACAACAAAATGATACTGATTGCCCATGCGAGTTTTGCCCGGAACAGTAAGCCAATGGAGTTCAGGACAAGAAAGACGCCGAGCATAAAGAGTGGGGCGTTTGCCAGCAAGGAGAGATCCAACTCTGAAAAGGCTTTGATATGGAAAATATCAAGCAAATTGACCGACATACCATAGATTGTTTTAAAAATAAGCAATCCATTTAAAAAAACGGCCAGCGCGAGAATGTCGTGCCGTAGGGTCACCCATAAATTAGTTGCTGTTTGTTTGAATGTAGCCCAGTGACTCACTGATACCTCTGTAACCACAATTTTGTTTAATTATCTCAACGTGCACATTTTCTGAACATACATGCAGCACGTGAATGTGTTAAACAATAGTAGATGACTTTATCTGAAGTAATCAAAGGTTTTGAGTGAGCAACTCTGCGTCAGGAAAGGGCATTTTTCCTGAATATGCTCACATCATATAAAGAAATACAGATAAAGTTATTATCTGCTTGTGGGGGTGAATGCACTGACCGACCTATAAGGAAAGGCCAAACAAGAACACGGTTGCAAAAACCGTGCCCTTAAATATTGAATCTCTATTCAGAACACTTTCTTAAATGGTTTCACTGAAACGTGTTCATAGACTCCTGCCGCTACGTACGGGTCAGCATCGGCCCAGGCCTGAGCTGCTTCCAGCGATTCAAATTCAGCAATAACGGTTGAGCCAGTAAATCCCGCAGCCCCTGGATCGTTACTGTCTACTGCTGGCATTGGACCGGCGGTCAACAAACGACCTTCATCATGCAGTAACTGTAAACGTGCTAAATGTGCCGGACGAACGGAAAGGCGTTTTTCGAGGCTATCAGCTTTGTCTTGAGCGTAAATAACATACAACACGGGCACAACTCCTTGTTCGGGAAAGTTGTAAAGTACGTTATTTGAAAGGGCGAAGATCTGCAACGGAAAGATGATGTCTTTGTTAAGACCATTTAAAAAGTAAGGTCAATTGCGCCAAAAATGACATTTTCACTGATCCTGATCGTCTTGCCTTATTGAATATGATTGCTATTTGCATTTAAAATCGAGGCCTGGTTTTTCTACTGAAATGATTATGACTTCAATGACCCTTGATTTACCTCGCCGCTTCCCCTGGCCGACGTTACTTTCGGTCTGCATTCATGGTGCTGTTGTGGCGGGTCTGCTCTATACCTCGGTACATCAGGTTATTGAACTACCTGCGCCCGCGCAGCCGATTTCTGTCACGATGGTTGCGCCAGCGGATCTCGAACCGCCACAAGCCGTTCAACCACCACCGGAGCCGGTGGTAGAGCCAGAACCGGAACCTGAGCCGATCCCTGAACCGCCAAAAGAAGCTCCGGTGGTCATTGAAAAGCCGAAGCCGAAACCTAAGCCAAAACCGAAGCCGGTGAAAAAGGTGGAGCAGCCAAAACGCGATGTCAAACCCGTAGAGTCGCGTCCGGCATCACCGTTTGAAAATACGGCACCCGCGCGCCCGACATCAAGTACGGCAACGGCTGCAACCAGCAAGCCGGTTACCAGTGTGGCTTCAGGACCACGCGCATTAAGCCGTAATCAGCCGCAGTATCCGGCACGAGCACAGGCATTGCGCATTGAAGGGCAGGTTAAAGTTAAATTTGATGTCACGCCAGATGGTCGCGTGGATAACGTACAAATCCTCTCAGCCAAGCCTGCAAACATGTTTGAGCGTGAGGTGAAAAATGCGATGCGCAGATGGCGTTATGAGCCGGGTAAGCCAGGCAGTGGGATTGTGGTGAATATCCTGTTTAAAATTAACGGCACCACCGAAATTCAGTAAACAGAAAGTCAAAAGCCTCCGACCGGAGGCTTTTGATTATTACTCAACAGGTAAGGCGCGAGGTTTTCCTTCGGGATCAACCGCGACATACTTAAATAATGCTTCTGTTGCTTTATAGCGTTGCCCGATGGGTTCAGACGCCACTTTTTTCACCCACACTTCAATATTAATGCTGACTGATGTCGTCCCTTTCTGGACACAGCGTGCATAGCAGCACACCACATCGCCGACCGCAACCGGCCGTAAGAAAGTCATTCCTTCAACCCGCACGGTCACTACACGACCGTGGGCAATTTCTTTCGCCAGAATAGCGCCGCCAATATCCATTTGTGACATTAACCAACCACCAAAGATGTCACCATTGGCATTGGTATCGGCGGGCATGGCTAAAGTACGTAAAACAAGATCGCCCTGAGGGACGTTATGTGTTGTAGACATGGTAAAACCGACTTAAAAGGAAAATCACAGGCGCGATGCTACTATGATTTTCCTGAGGAGAACAGAGGAGATACAGCGCCAGCCCCGAAGGACTGGCAGTCTGGTTAGGATTTATCTTCCTGCGGCATGTGGCGGTAGATATAGATACCGCTTAACAATGTGAAGATTAAGGTAAGGGCGGTCAGGCCAAAGACTTTAAAGTTGACCCAAATATTTTGCGGCAGCCAGAATGCGATGTAGATGTTTGCCAGACCGCAAAGGATAAAGAAAACAGCCCAGGCCAGATTCAGCTTCGACCATACCGGTTGCGGCAGGGTGAGTTCTTTACCCAGCATCCGCTGAATTAGCGGCTTTTTCATCACCCATTGGCTGACTAACAGGGCACCTGCAAACAGGGCATAAATGACAGTAACCTTCCATTTAATAAACTCATCATTGTGGAAGAACAGGGTCAAGCCACCGAAGACGACCACCAGAACAAAAGTGATCAGGGCCATCTTCTCAACCTTACGAAAGCGAACCCAGCTATATATAAGCACAATCGCCGTGGCGACGATCAGCGCCGCAGTAGCCGCATAGATGTCATAAATCTTGTAAAACGCGAAAAAGACAACCAGCGGTAAAAAATCAAGAAACTGCTTCATTTTACGATTCCGTAATCAAATGCTTAAGGTTATTGGCGAATCAACATATACAGGCGGAACAGATAGATGAGCAGTACGGCTGAAATCAGGTTGCTCAAGGTGTTCGCCAGTACGGCACCAATTTCCGGGGTTAATGCGGCAAAAGAAGAGGCAAAAAGCAGCAACAGTGTTTTTGCCAGCAACCAGCTCAGTACTGCGGGTGCCACCAGACGCATATTCGCCCAAGTCAGCCGCATACTGCTACGCATCGAGGCAAAAACGCCCATTTTGTCCTGTACCAACATCACCGGTGCCAGGGCCAGTAAAATGGCCATGATAATTCCCGGAACGACCACCAGCATGATGCCAATCTGTACTAAAAGGGTAGTCAGAAAAATCAGAATAAATAACTTTGGCAATATCGGCGCACTGGCACCAATAGCTCGCAGCGCACTGACTCTCTGACCCGCAGACACCAGCTGGATAATTAATATTACGCCTCCGGCGAGAATGGCGTTACCGATTAATCCTGAAAAAGTGGACGCCGCTGAAGCCTGCAGCAAAATTTGTTGCTGTTCCGGTGACATATTCTGAACCAGGTCGAACAAGCCACTACTGCCGCTAACGGGCACGCCGTCATTGAGCTGCGCAAGCTGTGCATCACTGGGTGAGAAAACATGCCCTAACACCACTGTGATAAACGCACATAGCAACGATACCAACAGAATGGTCATAAATTGATTGCGGAAGAAATTTCCGGTGTCACGGTATACGGACTGCGCCGTGATAGACATGCACTCTCCTTGAGTTTTATGCAGGTGTTAATTAGCGGGCAATTGTACCCTGGTTAAGCCTCGGGTGGCAGCATCAGGTCTTGTATGGAAAAGCATATCTTTGTAAAGCGGAGGTAATTGCTGGCCTTCAGACGTGGGCAAATCGCGGCAAGTGGCGATCGAGTTAATATTTGCGTAGCGAAAATATTTAAAAATTGATTTGAATCACATTAACCAGGATTCTTAATGCAACTTCTAAATTAATCCAGATCAATAAATGGTGAATTATCATATGTAATGTGATCTATGTAGGATCATTTGTTACTCCAATGTAGGTATATTCGTCACGTTTTTATAACCATAACGATGGAGCGGATATGAAAAAGTTAACAGTGGCGGCTTTGGCAGTAACAACTCTTCTCTCTGGCAGTGCCTTTGCGCATGAAGCAGGCGAATTTTTTATGCGTGCAGGTTCTGCAACCGTACGTCCAACAGAAGGTGCTGGTGGTACGTTAGGAAGTCTGGGTGGATTCAGCGTGACCAATAACACGCAACTGGGCCTGACGTTTACTTATATGGCGACCGATAACATTGGTGTGGAATTGCTGGCAGCGACGCCGTTCCGCCATAAAATCGGCACCCGGGCGACCGGCGATATTGCAACCGTTCATCATCTGCCGCCAACACTGATGGCGCAGTGGTATTTTGGTGATGCCAGCAGCAAATTCCGTCCTTACGTTGGGGCAGGTATTAACTACACCACCTTCTTTGATAATGGATTTAACGATCATGGCAAAGAGGCGGGGCTTTCCGATCTCAGTCTGAAAGATTCCTGGGGAGCTGCCGGGCAGGTGGGGGTTGATTATCTGATTAACCGTGACTGGTTGGTTAACATGTCAGTGTGGTACATGGATATCGATACCACGGCTAAGTACAAATCTGGTGTTACTACCGTAAAAGACTCGGTACGACTGGATCCGTGGGTGTTTATGTTCTCCGCAGGATATCGTTTTTAATTTTCTCTGCAAAACCTCTGCAAAACCCCTCTGCAAAACTGGTCATCAAATGACCAGTTTTTTCCATTCCTTACCGCGTGCGTCGTTGTAAATATCGGTCATTTTTTGATTCGAATGGCCCAGCAAAATTTTGGTATCAACCCCCTGCTCTCTGAACAATCGCTCTGATAAAGATCTCTGCTCATGGAAAGAGGGTGGGGTGCCATTAGCACGCCAGTTGTAATCCACAGAATCCCGGGCTTTTTTAAATGCAACGGTTAATGTTGCTGGCTTAACCATCCCGCCGCGCTTAGCTGTCCCTTTCGCGTGATGGTGGTGCAATAGCCACGGACTAAGAACGCAATCGCGGCAGGATGACACCACATCATCCAGGGTGAGATTTAATTTATCGCAACGCAGAGCCAGAGGGATGGCAATCCGGGTTCCTGTTTTTTGCTGTTCGACATGAAGATAACCATCCCGGATATCCGAAAATTGCATTTTGCAAATATCTGAAAGGCGCTGGCCTGTCATCAGTGCCAGCAGCATACCGCGCTGTAAAAAGTAACCATCCTTTTCCGCTGCGTTATAAATCATCATCCACTCATCAAAAGTCAGTCGCTGTCTTGATATCCGCACCTGCGGTTTTTTTGCCGATTCTGCAGGGTTAAAGCCTGGCGGGACATCACCCGTTTGCTGAGCTTCCCGGAAAACATCGATCAGTACCTTCCTGAAAATTTGTCCCATTCTGTTATGTCCTCTGGCCTTGTACTCTTCCAGTACTGATACCACATCTTTTACGGTTATGGCATCTAACGGTCTGGTGCCAAAACGTTCATCAAATACCCTGAGAGGGGCCGCTTTCTGTTTCAGCGTGTTGAGTTTGATCTCGCCGTTTTCATATCTTTCCTGTTGAATTTTTCTGTAATTATTCAGAAAAATGGTAACGGTTGATGAACCGCCGGTATCACTAATAATTTTCTCCTGCAGACTGAGCATTTGTTCCATTTGCTGCCGGGCAATACGGCTGTTCGCTTCTGCTGCAATAGTTTCTGCCAGTTTCTGGTCAATACTGCCGAGACCGTGATTTTTGCCTGTTATGGGATGCCTGTAACGCCAGTAAACTTTGTTATTTCTTTTGTCAAAATACGGAGATAATCCCGGAACATTGGTTTTATATTTTCGCGGGCGCGCCATCTTCCAGTATCCTCTTCAAAGCAGGGTGATCTGTGGCGATCACCTCCGGCTTGTTTACCATTCCGACAAAGCGAGCTTGCGGATCCACTCGCCAGCGTCTTCCAACTTTTTTGGGGAGAGGAAATATCATTCCGGCTTTAGCGTATTTACTTAACGTACTCGGAGTTGGGACCGGTTCACTGAATTCCTCTTTTGCCCACTCAGTGAGCAGAATAAGTCTTGCCATGAGCGTCGTTCGCTAATCATGGTCGCCGCCACTATAGCTGGTGGGCAACGACCGGGGTTGAACATTAAAAATCAGCCTGATTCGGGATCAGTTTTTGCCAGATAACTGAAACGTATT